>JAESFQ010000754.1_pt1 | contig 11905 bp, 11 predicted proteins | sample 9269431 | NCBI WGS metagenome assembly JAESFQ01 (sample SAMN14502588, study PRJNA617103) | algae metagenome | isolation source: Plectolyngbya sp. WJT66-NPBG17 and co-occurring heterotrophs from well... | place: USA: Mojave Desert, Joshua Tree National Park, California | collected 2006-08-06
ATTTGACTTGTGCTGCGAGGTTCGAGGGCGGACGAGGCTGGGCTCAATCTTTCCTTTGTAGATTCGGATACATCTTGGCCTACAGTATGATAGGAAACCGTAGAGTCGCCAGTGTGGAAATGCTGAGAATAGTCCTGAACCAAAAGCCATTTGGTGCGCTCCCACCATGTTCCTGTGTCCGTGAAACCAAAATCATACATCGCTTTTAGACACAGTTTTTGAAGAGGCGAAGTGTCGACGATCTCGAACAGCCATTCATCAATCTTGCTCATCTTCTCCACCCAACGCAAATGGCTGTGTGTCTGGTGGAAGTCGTTTGCAATCTTCGTGTTGACCAACGTCAAATCGCTCAGGTTGCTCCATTGGGAGCGAGATTTTTGAAATTTTACACTCGCTTTGTGTGGAGATACTAAAGCTTGCTCAGCTAGAAAAGTGGATAGCTGCGTACTATATCCGGTGTCTGCATCATGACCGGAAGCTGTAAGATCCGGCATAGATGGATTTACGTCCGTGGCACCGGTCATGGAATGGGTCAATTGCAAAATTTCCAGATTATCTGCGCTCCGACTTCGGTCAAGTGTCTCGCTTGGCACGAGTCTGTTCTCTAGGAGCTTTTCTACAAACCTTGACTCTCTGCGAGAGTAATTCCACTCAAGGGTATTGTAGCTGGCCTCAGCTTCATTGTATCCGACTTCTAAGAGGCCTAGCTGGTCTCTCAGTGACGACGCGTCGGTGAGAGCATCTTTAATGTTCTGTGGCAGATCGGCACCCATCTCATTGAGATACTGACGCAATAGATTGAAAACATGGCCGTCCTTAGCACTCGTTTCTATATGAAGATTGCGGTGTTCCTGGCGCTTCGCGGCTACGGAGAAGCGTGCGCCCACCAACTTGTCACGAAGGTCCCGCAACGATTGCTGCTCATCATCTAGCCTCTCCAGTACTGCGCTCCGCGGTGCTCCTGGGAAAAGACTCGAATAGGGTCCTTCTGGTAGAGGCAGGGGAGGAGGTGGAGGAACGTTCATTTCGGTGATTGAAAGTGGCGGCGGTGGTGGAGGAACGTTCATTTCGGTGGTTGAGATTGGCGGCGGTGGCGGGGGAGGATAGATCATGACAGCTGGTATCCTCGACCGAGGCTGAGCTACATTGTTCTGGCCACCACTGCTGTGGATGTCAATAGTCCGGGGACCGGCAGATCTTCGGACGTCATTGTGAAGCTGGATTCCATCTGGTGATAGCGCTGGGCGCGTTGGACCTACAAGACCTGTCGAATCCGGCGACGTAGTCCATTCTTTTGACGTTGCACTCTCAATGGCAAATACTGCGTTCGTTAGAAGGATCTCGAGTCGTTGGGATGCTGGGATTCAGTATCCACACCAGGAGCAGATAGCTTATACTCACCAGTGGGTCGTGATTCGCACTGCATTCCCGGAGAGACATTAGACGTTGATACATTCGGGTGCGAAACTAGACTGAAAGTAAGGCAACCCGGGGCAGTAGGATGTGGCGGCAGCAGAGGTATTATCCGCTTGTAATCTAGTCGGGACGTGCTGATGGGCAAAGGAGCCTTGGAGACGGGCCCCTAGCTAGTGGCCCCAGATCAGCGGGCCGGGGGTGGCACATAGAGGGTCTCAGACACTGACCGATAACAGCGTGCCTAAAGCAGCGGGTGCGGGGCGGACCAAAAGCGGCCTAGTCGTGGGGCTAGTCGTCCCTAGCACGACCTCGGGAGCACATGGCCTGGCCCACGCGCCAACGCATCCTGCACCTTCACTCTATCGCCATCTGTAGGAGGGTCGCGTCGGCATCATGCCCATTACAATAGACGACTTTGCATTCTCGCATGTGCTTATGCGGCTCTGCGCGATGCAGTCATTTGGCCATACGTACATAAAGACCTGCAGCGCAGCTCTGTACCTCTTGAGTTGCTGCGCTGATTATGTGGCACTACTGACGGCATGGCACAACCACAACCACAGTCGGAATGGAACGCCTACTACCAAAGATACCTAATCACTCTATGGAATGCGCAGCATGGACGCTTCTACTGGCAGCATTATGTTGAAGGTCGGTGGCCGTGCGTGCCCCGGCCACATATATCATTGGCTAACCGGAAATAGGCCAAGGCTGGGTCTTCTTCAAATGGGTGCCCGTGGAGCCTCAAGCTCAGTGGCAGCCGCATATGCGCAACGACTCTGTACATACAATCAGGGCATCTGAAGGTGGACCAGCCAGCTACGGGCGTTATGGACGAGGCGAAACAGTTTACGCCACCTACAACCCAACGAATCCGCAACCCAACAGCCGCTATGAGAAACTTGATCCTTGTTAGGCTCCAGTTGTAACCATGTATGCAGATACTGACCTATCATAGCTTTCTTTGTCAGAGGCAGTGATTTCTTCGAGGAAGGCAAGGTTGGTGATAGGCATCCAGATTGAGACCCAGATTACTGATAGTTTCACAGGTCTTTGCCGTTCTTTTCACCGAGTCGGCGGGCGCCAACGCTCTCAATGGGCTGAACCCCATGGCCGACTACAACACCAGTCTGTCCAAAGTCAAATACGATGAATACGTACATACCCAGGTACGGAGGTTCATCGTCACTAAACGTAAACGCGAGTTCTGCTTCGCTGTGTATGCATACACTTATCTAATCCCACTTGCGGCATGACTGATGTTTTGCAGTCCCATTTTCACTTATGACAACCAAGGCACCACCAAGAATGGAGTGTTTGCTGATGAGCATGCCATTGCCTATTCGTACGGATTGGAGCCGCAACTCGTAAACGGTGAATTACCACTTAAAAAATCTCCTATACCTATTGTCACAGAAGACCTCACCCGGCCACTCGTTCCAGCCTCCAGGATCTACTTCGCCATTCACCATCCGATTCAATATAACGTTAAGGTGAAAAGCCTCGGCTACGTACATCCTGATTACCTGCCTCTCTTCCTTGGATACTGGAACCAAGAGAACTCTGACTCGAAACAAGACTCCGAAGTGGCTGAAAACCCATGAGCAACGCCATGAAGGAGAAATGTCTTTTTTGTTACGTTTTACAAAGATACGTTTCGGTTTCATGTTTGCTTTCACGTCTACCTCGCTAGCCTTGTTTCATGATTCTTGTTGCCTTTCTATCCTTCGATGCCTACAGGGCAGATGTTTTTTCTTCTGTTGATGTGCGTGGCTTTTAAATAACGTTTTCTGATGTTAGCTACTCACCAATACGATTTATGACAGTTATCAATGAGCTTCTTTTCGAATTTGCTATAGGTTGACAATGTATCCTCAGAAACTGACGCATTCTCCATGTCATTGATGTGTATGACGTTGTTCGCACAGACAGCAATTTTTCCCTAGTCTATCGTCATTTATAGCTTGTGTCATGTCGCAGCTTGATAAGATGGTAACAATGATCCGCCGGCAACATGAACGAGTCTAATGAGTGCAGATAATTTAATCGACGTCTTCAGAAACAACTCCCTCATTTCCATTCCAGATCAAATCCATCGAATAAGAAAGCAGCCTATCCTCGAAGAGAGAACCAGACGGATTGAAGCCATCAAGCCCAGCTTGAACCTCTAGAACACGCTTTGCCTCCGGCAAGTTGTAAACCTAGTCCATGAACAATGTGCACTCACCGATACGGCTCCGCACCGTTCGTTTGCCATTGACTAGATCCAACACAGGATCATACCAAGCGCAACGCTCGCCCATTCCGTTGACTTGGTAAAGCTGCTCGTTGAGCATCTGCAGTAGGTTGACGTCTTCTTTGAATTTCTGCGTCCACTGATTATACGCCTCACAATCGCTAATCAGACTATTCATCGCGGGAAGAAGCTCGTGTAGCAGCACCGACATGAGCTGCTCTGCCGTGGCAGCAGATGGAATGTGCTGAGCCCTGGTGCGAAGCTCGGTAAGACACCTAACCCTATCCTTGAGAGCAAAGAACCAATCTTCGTAACTGTCGAGAAGGAAAGCCTTTTCGAGTTTGGCGTAACGGTTTCCCCATTGACTGGTATTATGTGCCATTGCGTGACGGGCTGCGCGCTCTGTCTTGTGGAAGGCGATGCCTGCATCTCGGTAGCAGTCTTCGAAGTTGTTGCACGTATGCAGAAGAATATCAGCGCGTTCGACCATGTTTTGGATATTTTTGCGGGCTGTCTTCGCGACCTCTTCAGCTAGCATTGGGTGTATGGATGTGCATTGTTGGCACATGATGGTGGTGTTATCGACGCGTTGAATCAGATCAGGCTGGGTGGTTCTGGTTGTGCTTTGCTGAGGGGAATGGTAGAATGAATTTGCATCGTGTGGTATATAAGCCTGTGGCAAGGACCGTCGTAAGAATTCACCAGTGGCAGTGGACCTATCGTCGGCACTGTGTATTCACTCCCATGTATTCATCGTCTCAACAGACCTCGTCGTCCCCAACCGCCAACTTGCTCCAGTATGCGTCATGTATAACCCCTTTGTCTCCCATCACCTCATCCACAAAAGCTTCCGTGTACGCAGACTTCGACTGCACCTCGCCATGTTCGCTGTTCGAGAAGGTCTGTATCCACATTCGAAATAAGCCCCCCTCGCGGCTATGCTCGGCGGCCAGGTTCTCGCTTCCGTCAAGGTCAGAGCGCTCAGTGAGCTTCGCAACCTGTTCTTCGACCCATACCAATCCGGCTTCCAAGTTACGTTGTGGCTTAGCTAGCTGCGATAGCGTGACTTCAATTTCGGACTCCAGTATTCGAAGCTGATCTGCGTCCTTTATTGCAGTATCTCTCGTTCTCAGTTTCTGCAGCACTTCATCAACAGCACTGAAGATCTCGTTCCATGGGCGGAAAAACGTTTGTTGGGAGCGCGGGCGGTCGACCTCGAAGACCTTGCTTAGACGTGACAGGACAATCTGCTCGATCTTGGAGCTGTGGGTAAGTGTTGAAGAATGTCGTAGCGCATAAGGAATCTTGTGGTACGCGACTCCGGCGATTCGAAAGCGGCGTTCGAACTTGTCGAGCTTAGTGAGCCAGGAGAGCGCCCTGGGTTTCGACCAATCTAGCCAGTCTTCGTACAAAGTGACCGTGGCCAAACAAGGTGTATTTGCGTCCTCCAACTGCCAGTCGTAAGGCAAACGCTGGATCCACACATCTATGCGTTTCTTCTGCTCAGGTGATAAGCGTTGGCCGTATGTCTGTTTTAATGTAATTTTTATGGCATATTTGTTTGGAATTGTGACACGACCTGATTCGTCGGTCTCTGGTCCTAGGCGATGAATTCCAGCTTCTTCAATTGTCCCCGGCATTTTGGGTGCTTCTGGTCTGAGGAGACGATTCGTTTATATTTCGAGCGATCGCAGCAATACTATCCTGCTTCTATGGGACGTTCCGGTCAAGTCTAGTGTGTTGCACTCGAACACACGTACCTGCTTGGCTAGTTTTCTTGCGGCAGCAACTGAAGCGGTCGCGTGCGGATGTGAAGAGCTGTATGTAGAATACGGCTGGTCGGTGTGGGCAGGCGCAGCAGGAAGTATCAGTTGATCGTCTATTGTTGTGATGAAAAACATACGACCGTTTGCGCGTTATGGCGTGTGCGCGAATCATACCCACAGTGAATGCGACTCTGGTCATCGCGGCGTTTGTTTGAGACCGGTTTGCCATAGATATTGTGTAGGCCACAAAGGCATGCTTTACCGTCAGCGCTCTTGAAAGCTCGTAGGCACTCTTATTCGAACTATTCGAGCCCAAGACCCACTGATCTTAGGCAAGCTAAAAACAACGCTTCTACAATCATCCCCATATGCAATCGGACGGATAATGAGAGTTTAATCTACTCAAAATGCGCATCTTGGGATTGAGTGGAAGTTGTGACGAGGGTTGTAGTTACGTGGAGAATGAAAGGCGGTAGGGACTGAGACGAGCTGGCGCCTATACACAGACCTTTATCATAAGAGATGTAATCTGATGATAAGGAAGTGAGATTCTGCACCAACGAAGCGCAGTATCGACACAGCAGATGAGATATCTGGTGATGTCGGTGACGTCACGTGCTCAGTCCAACCTCATCTTCACTGGAGCTGAAGCCCATTTAGGTTGATCGCGATGAATCAAATTTGGCATTTGGTCAAAAGACCGTTGCATTCGCACGTTGTATGTGTGGGTAAAGGTGCAATCAGCTGCCGTGACTAGTTCCCGAGATGGTCGGCCAATGACGTAATCGCTCTCAGCTCATTTGCATGTGACGGGCACAGCAGACCTGTCCGGATAGGATCTCCCCACATTTGACATGTGCACTACTACCGAAAACGCTGTTATCGGAATAACCGAAAGCAAGAATGCAGATTTCATTCACTATCAAATATGTACCAAAGTCCCACTATGTACCCTGTTCTCTCTATTCCACCCGTTGTCCAAGGTCCATAAAAAAGCATATACAAAAGCTCACGAAACATGTACGAATGACATAGTAATTACACCGGTAAACCTCCACGCTCCGCATCAATAAAAGTCGCTCATTGGCCGCCGACAGCGATAGTGAATAATTTCGGGCTGCCATCGAAGATCGTGCCAGCGACATCCTGGCCACCATCCGGAACAACATCGTCATATGGGAAAGCATACCCACGTCCATCTTTCTGAACCTGATGAACAATACGCGAGTAGTGGTTGGTCGTCTGGTCCTTGTAGTACTGGCCCGGGTTGCTGCCGTTGGGGAACTGGTTACCGGGCGTATTCAGCAAGATGCTACGATTGAACGCAGCAGCGAGTCGCGGAATAACTGCATTGCGCGCTTGGTTTGACCCCGTTGCGAACGGCCCGGTGCTACAAGTGAAGATATCCCTAGCTGATGGAGCAGCGAATTTCCCTGCTTCGCCTAGTTCGAGCTCGTTGCCTTGAACACGACCTCTTAGGTTGCCGGCTGCGGCTTGGGTGTTGATGATCATATCTTCGTTGCGGTACTTGTTCCATACAGCCTGGATGTAGCCGTCCCAGTAGTTTCCCCAGGCATCCGCGTTGCCAACAAGCAGGTTGTTGGGGCTCAGCACTCGTAACGGCCGGCCGTTGGCTTCATAGATCAATTTATCCCAAGGTCGACCATCGCGCTGGGCTTGCGCGCGCAGTTCTTCAATGACTCTGCGGAAGCCATCGGCCCCCATACCAGGCACTGTTTGAGTCTTGTTCTCAGTGTTGGTCAAGCTGAGCGCAACGGGAATGCTGACAAAGTCAACATAGCTGATGTTGGCGAACAGCTGCGCGTCGTTGTAGGTGAACTCGCAGAAAGACCAGTTGATGTTGAAGTTGGGGTCGCTTGGGTTGGTCACACTAGGCTCAACGACTGCAGGGCCTGGGTTTAGGAGGAACGTAAGCTTTGCATCAATGCTGAACCAGATACGACCACCGGCGATCTTAGGAATCCTAACGTTGACAGTATTGCCAGGAGCGCCGAGCGGAATGGCAACATCGGCTTGGAGTGGTTGTTGTATGTTTTGAGGGGCTACTGGGTAGTAGATAGAGTGGCCGTCTGCTTGCACGAAGAGGGGGGTGTTGTTTCGCTCAAGAGCAAGGCCGGTGATGTAGGCGTATACATTGCTCGAGTTGGACTTGTTCTGCAGTGCCAACTGAAGAGTGCCGGGTGCAGCTTCAGCTAGTACTTGTTGCTGTTCGCTGTTGGCTTGTGGAGCTGCTGCACGCTTCTCGTTACCGGCGTCGGCATTAGCGGGGGCGGGCGTCGGATTGTTCTCCTTCTTATCGCGGTTTTGAAAGCTCTGGCGGCGCTTGTTGACGAAGCTTTTGAACGCTTTCATGGTAACGTATGAGGCAAACTTGTATTGTAATATAAAAAAAGTGCGAAGTAGAGGTAGTTGTTATGCGATTTGAACAAAAAAGGTGCTGAGTGTGCAACTAGCAACTGTATAATAAACTGCGCAAATCGCGAGTACGTCACACAAGATATATCGTCGTCTGTTATAGCTAATGCCTCTGATCGCGTCGATGTCCTGAATTTCATGGCGTGAATGCAGGGTCCACCTGATGTCACACATGCGACGAGATTCCAGGGCGGGCCCTGCAAGTGCAAACAGGTTAGCGGCCCAACGTCAACAGGTTTGCCTTGGTAGCCAATTACATCTTGGTTACCAACACCCTTACCTCGCAGTCTGATCGGGAGGACTCGAGTCTTTGAACCACGCGTGGCACGCTCGTGGCATCTAAATCTGACACCTGAAATGCGGGGTGCAGTGTAGGTGGTAATTTGGGACTGGTATTGGACGGCGCCGGGTTAGTGTCGGATAGGAAGGTATTATTGAGCGGCAAGCGGAAGTACGCGATGCTTTGCGATTGTGTACATTCGAAGAACCTCGTTTTTTCTGCGTTCTATCTCTTCCAGCCTGTTTTTGATAGCAGAACCTATATAATATTTTATCATATACTACGGTAATATACTAGAGGGTGTATATGAATGTTATGCCTCGAAATAAGTAGCTATGGTACAGCCTGGGACGGGGAGAGTATTGTTTCGTACAGAAGTGCGGGATCGACAGTCATGATTCACATGCCAGAGTGAAAGGCCTCGAGGTATGTCCACGAGCTCGCAAACAGATGATCCGCAATTTCAGCAGCGCGATCGCGCGATGCGACATTTCACAGCGCTTCAAGGCGTTGTAAACAAAGTTGCGCATGACGGCGCGTGTGACGTATTTGACAGTCACGGCATTATAATCAGAACGGTGCTCCGCTTCCGAAAGCCATGCCAGCATAATTGTTGTAGCTGTCATCCCCCCAGATACCTCCAGCCATGTCGAAGAATTGGCTCATGTCGAACTCGGCACTCCTCATGAGCGTAAATGGGTCGCTACTAACGTCAGCCTCGGGAGGCATGTCCATGTTAAAGTCTTCCATGTAGTTGTAGTTGGTGCCTGCTAGCGTGTTGTGTCGATCTCCCGTGTGGTGTGTCGAACGCATGGATGCGCCCGTGATGGGGCACGAGCCTTCGCTCACTCTCTGCTCATTTGAGGTGCTGGGTGTGGCTACCGATGGTGTCTGGCTAGGCTGCTCCGGTCGAATCTTACGAATGTACCAGTTTTTCGTCAATTCGTTTATCATTCGCATAGCGTACCAAAAGTCAGGATGTGGTCGCTTCGTCTGATCGAACGTCGATAGAGTCTGCATCCGATAGCAAAGTGATTCAAGGCAGAGATCTAGGCGCACCCTGTCTTGAGCAGCTTGAGTATCCCAGCCAATGGCCGCATGGTCTTTAGAGGGTATGCATAGTCTTGAGACTGTCATGATGACTGGCGGTAAACGCATCCATTCTGAAAACGATATCAGATGGTACTCGTGAGCTGGAAATGAAAGCAATGTGTCCAGAAAGCGCTTACTGGCCTCAAGAGCTGAGAGCAGGCTATTAAGTTGTGACAAACGTACCGACGCCGGTAACTCTGAAGGCGACGGACGAAGGGCTACGCTGTGCAGTTGCATTTTGGCGTACGAGAAAGACAATTCGAGTAGTCTTTGCGAGGCGACGCCGTTGCACTCTCTTTTCCATGAGTCGAGTTGTATATCTATGAATCGGACGTGCATCAACGCTCGCCCATCAGACATCGGCAACTGCGAAGCATCAGCAGTGAATAACTCATCTTGTACTTGGTCATCAATTTGTCGCAAAGAAAGCAGGAGGCTGATGGTTTCGTCTGTTTCGTACTCGCGGTCCCGCTTCAAGCCCTTCGCCCACTCCGTCATGATTGGTGAATGTTTTAGCAAATTCGGCTTCTGTAAACCTGCTGCCACCCTGAAACAAGTTAATGTCTGATACTAGAAGCCGGCGAAAAGAATGGCCTACATGGATGAAAGATAATAGCAACCCAGAAAAGCACGGTGCCTCTCTCGCAACTCCTCAGCTGATGGTGGTGGACCTTTGGGCCGCTGCGGCATTGTTGGAAAGCTCAAAGGCTGGAAGTCTTGGTGTAGGCCCATATCTAGAGCTAGTCCTATGACGAGGTTGTGTAAAAAGAAGATCTGCTGTGTCTTGTGGCTGAACACAAAGTGGTACCTGTACCAGTTAGTACATCTTCAAGGATTGCGGGCATTACCGTACCATGAGAGGTAGACCAATACGCTTTGAACGAGGCCCAGTGTTCTTCGGGGTTGTACAATTGTTCGGTTGGCAAGTTCCATGCGAAAGATGCCATCAAGCGTCCTCTGGCGGCTGTGGTCTTTACACGATGCCACCAGAAGCACCGCAAGTAAGAGCATAGGCCTATGTTCATGCAGCTGTTTGGCTGTGGTCTGCGGCGACAGCATGACAAAAGGAAAATTTGCCGACATGGTTCGATACTCACCTACCAACGTGTCTGCTTCGCCTGATATGAGCAATTGCGTGACGACATCATGTTCGATGGGAGCTTCGGAGAGTTTCGAGGGCCTAAACATACCCTCGGGAGCGTGTGGAACATGCTCACGATCACTGTACCTGTGTATGCTGCGAATATCTTCAAGGTACTGTCGGTCGACTTCAGCACTCTCTGATGCATCTTGGATGTTTCTATCGGGCTGCACAGTGTTTGGCTCGAAAGATGGCGTCGGCATCCAACTACCAGGCACCACATTAAGTGCTCCCTGATTCCGCCAAGTCTCCGCTCTCGTTTCTTCTGGGATTGGCCGTGATGCACTTGCTGAGTCGGTCGTGACTTCGTTGTCGACTACATGGACGAGCTTGGCTACGAGGCCATCAATCTTCTGCTCGACCTGCGCGATTCGACTAAGAACAACATAAGCCAAGACCTAGTAGAGCGGACGGCGACTTACGAAGGCGCACGGAGCTTCCTCGTTCTTCGTGGCGCTTCGGCCCAAGCACATTCCTTACCGGCAGAGAAACATCTTGCGGATGGTTAGCATCTTCGCAGCAGCAAGATCATATGGAGACACGGTTGACCTGTCGATGCCGTTGATTGGTGGATGTACCTTTGACATAGTCCAGGTTGGACGCTCGGCAAACATCGCGTCTTTAGATTCCGACAACGTTGGCAGGCCTGTGTAGTTCGTGATGAACCCGCTTTCGCAGCGGAAGGTTGTTCAGTGTCTTCCATCCGATACGATGGCGCAGGATTAAGAAGTTGCGAAAAGAGAGCAGCTGTCAGACGGAACACGGGACGGAGTGAGCGTTAACATCCGGCCAGGTCGCCTGGATTAGTCATCGACACTAAACTTTAGGGGCCAACTAGCCATGGAGCAAACGCTGCCATCGCAGTACACTGGAAACCTAATTGTATTGAACGGCTGCTTAGTGAAGCATTGGCTTCTTACGCCTCAGAACTATGAACAATCTTTCCCGACCTTCTACGCTTTTCGAGACCTGTCTATCTGACAATCTTGAACCTTCAAACCGCCGCAGGCTGGCATCATCATCTACCATTTGGGACATCATCTAGCCAGCTCAGAACTGTAGCTTTGATGCCAATCGCCAACCGTACCATAGCGTTGCACCAATTGTGATGAGATTCAAATGTATACTCATCGCGTGAACCTTGGAGAACGCCCGATTGAGATTCTTCATGTCGGTGCTGATCGTTCCACTGAGCTGAGCTTTGCTATCACGAGTCGCTAGTTCATCGATCAGCCTTGGATAGTTTCAAACACCCTAGTATTCTTACCTTGATGAACCCTCTCCGTCATCAAGTCCTTTGTCCTTGGCCCGAATACAAGCAAATTCAATGCCGCAGGCAATCCGGCCATGATGAGAGCAATCCAATCGCCTCTTTGTCCAAATAACGAGAGCGGCCCATGGGGCGGAAATGTTGCGGCAACGATGAGCAAAAGGATTGACTGACTCTGAAAGTATATTGGAAAAACGCGCTTCTGCAACGTTGTGAACGCTGATCGAGGAAGGGCCTGATAGGAGACCTTTGTCATTATGAAGCTCTG
>JAESFQ010000755.1_pt1 | contig 11903 bp, 11 predicted proteins | sample 9269431 | NCBI WGS metagenome assembly JAESFQ01 (sample SAMN14502588, study PRJNA617103) | algae metagenome | isolation source: Plectolyngbya sp. WJT66-NPBG17 and co-occurring heterotrophs from well... | place: USA: Mojave Desert, Joshua Tree National Park, California | collected 2006-08-06
CTCCTCGATAGTTTCTGATATCGCTTCGCAGTGTTGATGTTAATCGTGAACTAGGTTGCTGTGTCCACTCGGATCCATATTTTGACCTCATCTTCTCGCAAACACTCTCTTCCATGTCTAATTGCTTCATACTCGCATCGAGCGAGCTTAGTATCTCGGACTTGTCCCTATCCAGTTGCTCGAACGCGGGACCGAATGATTGATGTCCAGCGAGCTCTTCGCACCACTTTCGGAAGTCGTTGTCGACCATCATGTCTTGGTCCATACCTCCTCGCAGTACATTGAGACTGTCAGGCAGCTTGAGATAGTCGAGACTGGCGGCCATCTCATCGTTCGCGACCTCAACACGCTCGCTCTCGGCGCGTATTAGCTTAGCCTTCTCTTCATCGTACAGACTAGCTGATTCGGTTACGGCTAGGGGTACAATTTTCTGGAAGATGTCTGGACCGATGATTCTCTGTATATCCTGACCTTGGTATAGCTCGCTCACGGGTATTGCCTTGGCCGCGGGCATCTTCGGCACTGGGGTCAATGCCGCTTCATTCGGTATGCCTTGATGGTAAATGAAGTCGTTGTCCTTGGAAAACTCTACCAGCTTTTCCTGAACGTTGGTCAGATGTTTCTTTGTCATCTCTGCTAATATGCCTCCGGTCTCCGAAGTCAGGTTCGAGTTCGCCGGCGCGTTGTTCGGGAAGCTATGGGCTGCTCGATTGGCGTCTTTGGCATGCGCTTCGGCGACTTGTAGCCTGCAGATGGCTGCACCGTGTGTGTTGGCATCGTCGTCAGCCAGAGCTTGGTAGTACTGTGCTAGCGAAGCCATGTGGTGCGATTTGATCTGTCAAACGATCAGCTTCTATGGGGAAAGTATTGCTGCAATGTTCTCACCTGGCAAACCAATAGCCAGACTTTCTCAAAGACAGCGTTTGTGACGTTTTCCTGCGCACCCTCCGTTGCCTGGGTATACAGAAATGCGGCTTGGCTCGCCAGTTTTGCCAGCAAGCCGACCTTCTTCCCGTCGGCAATCTGCTTCTCGAGAAACACTTCTTGCGCTTGTGCTAGCATAATCGCTATCAACGTCTTGACCGTCTCGCGGCTAAGGTCGGTTGAGGGTGCGTGTAGGAAGTTCTCGTTGATGTACGTGAACATACCAGCAGAGGCTTGGAAAGAATGGTATGAGGTCTTGAGCCCAACATCTTCGTGGCGGTTCTGGTGTGCGGCATGGCAAGATAGGACAGCAGAGATGTTGAAGATGATGCTGGCCTTTTCGTATGCGAGGGAGTATTGAGAGGTAGGTTTGTGAGTAAAGGCATCGAACCTGGCATTGGTTAGTCTAGGCTGTCCGCTGCCTGTCCAGTGTTCCTTGCTGTTGCGTCGCAGCTACAGGACGTACCATGTAAAACTAATCTTGATGTGGTTCTCGTCTACTGGGAATCTCAGGTCGAGTAGTTCCAACTGTCCGTAGTATCTGTAGAGCAGATCCCTGCCCGCTGCGCTGTCCTTGCCGGCCCCTCTCATATCCTGACGCAGGCGGTTCAGTGTTGCACATTCCTCCGAGTAGCGCTCTGGGTCGTCGCCATACGTGGCGCGTATGTAGTGCTTCAGCGGGGTTATCCAGTCGATCTCGCTGGTCTGCTTGAGTGGCACCGAGATCATGGGAATTTGCGTCGTCATGGCGGGCGATGAGGACGCTGAGTAGGCCGCCGCTGGGCGCGCTTTCTGAAGAGGTATCGCCGCGAAAGGAGCGTCTTGGGCTCGCGGGCGTTGTGATCAGCGACAATGGCGTAGGCGACAACGTGGGAAGTGGGCTGTCGTGGGCCTCGGATGGCGCGCTAGAACAGTAGCTGGAATTTCCGGTTGGCTAGTACTCGTGTATGAATACAAACACGGCGATTGTTCGTCGGAGCAACAGAGTAATTACGCAGCAGATGGCGTCGAGCGCATGTACATGGATATGCACAGCGGGACGATGCGCTGGTCGGGTGGCTGTTCACCTAATCAATCGTTCACAGGGGAGAAGCCGCATGGGGCACAATCGAGTCAATCCGGGTCCTGGGAATGAATGTCTTGCGGCGCAGTGAAGACTTGATAGTCTACGTGGTAACAATATAGACGACGTTTGGTGTCGTCGGTGAGCTCGGAGAGTGCGAGTGATGTTGGTGGGGAAGACGCAGGCACATGCATAAGCAACACCAGAGCCGCGACATGCTCATCCACACTCGCCTATCACACTTCAGGTACGCCACAAGAGCCAGACCGCTATCGTTATGTGACTCTTCCAGCTCGTCACACCGTCGCGAGAACCTAGAGAAACCTCAAAGCCGACCCCAGCAGTGCGGTTCGCGCCGGCCAATTACAATGCAACGCTGCCGAATCTGGCGTGCGTTACGCGCCCGCGATATTGGGTATAAGAAGCTAGCGAGTGCCTCAGTTAGTGTATCCATGTATGGCCTCTTCAGTTGGTCATGAACAGCGTGATATTATACAAGACCTGAGTCGAGAGGCCAAATACTAATACTTCTATACATTGTGCTCAGTCCATCATCATGTACGCCATCAAATGCTCTCAATCGTCTTGCTGCAAACATGAAAACATGAGTCGCATGAGTCGCCTTGTACGCCGGCCCTGTTATACAACAATCCCTCATATCATCAATACGTGCTCAGCCAGATCCTCGCTTCTTCTCATCCTCTTCCGCCTTCCTCCTCTCCTCCGGGTCCAGATGCTTATGCTGCCCCGTGAGGTTGTGCCATGCGCTCTTCAGAAAGCCCTCGTTCGAGTGATCGTTCCCTACGCTGTTGCCATGCTCGTCTCTCATCTTTCCGGGGTTGATGACGCGTTGGGCGTTCTTGTCTCCCATCTCGTCAGCTAGCATCTCAAGAATGGTCCGCTGGTTGACACTGAGGTATTTGGGCATGTTGACCTTGAACTCGACGCGTAGGTCGCCCTTGGCGCCTCGTCGGCCGGAGAGCACTTTCATACCCATACCAGATAGCGTGACGCGGTCGCCAGTTCCAGATCCGGTAGGAACCTTGACCTTGACTTCGCCATCGAGGGTAGGGACCTTGATCTCTCCTCCGAGTACAGCAGTAGTCAATGGGATAGTGGCAGTGTGAAGGATATCGGAACCATTGCGCTTGAACTTGGAGTCGGCTGCTACTCGAATGAGAACGTAGAGATCTCCTCTCTGGCCACGGACGGAGCCAGAAGACATGGCGTGACCTGTTAGTGGTGCGTCTCCTTCGCCATTGACGCGTAACCGCATGCCGTCTTCTACACCACCAGGTATGTCGATGGTGATGGTTTTCCGCTCCTTGACTGCTCCGTCGCCGCCACAAGTGCCGCAAGATGAACCCCTGGGTATCGCGAATCCAGAACCTCCACAGGATGAACAGGTTGCACTCATGTGGAAGCCGCCCATGCTCGTTACCCTCTGTCCGGTACCTCCACAGCTCTTACATTCTGCTCTCTTGGCACCCTGCTTTAGACCACTGCCATTACATGTCCCACACTCGGCCATGGGGGTAATGTGTATGTCCTTCTTGACGCCCCTCGCCGCATCCAGGAACGAGATGTTTGTTTGTACTTCGATGTTGTCGCCAACCATGACTTCCTCCTCAAACGGGTTCCTCCTCCCACCTCCGCCTCTTCCTCGTCGCCCACCCGTGAATGCGCCGAACAGATCTTCAAAATTGATATCCTGGAACCCTCCCGCACCTTGGGCGCCACCGAAGCCGCCGAAGCCACCGAAGCCTCCTCCGAATGGGTTTCCTCCCGGCCCTCCAGCGCTGGCTCCAGGGTTGAAGCCACCATTTGCATCGAAAGCACCGGCTCCATATGAATCGAAAGCCTTCTTCTTCTCGGCGTCGGAGAGAACTTCGTATGCAGATTGTGCGGCGGCAAACTTCTCCTTTGCACCGGCGTCTTTGTTTGTGTCGGGGTGGTATTTTTTCGCCATACCATAGTAGGCCTTTTTTATGTCGGCGGCGGATGCGTCTCTACTGACTCCGAGTGTCTGGTACGGGTCGGCCATGGCGAAGGACGGCGGAGAGGCGTGGAAGAACTGTGCACAGCATGTTAGTATCTAAGTTCGGAACGGACTGGAGACGACTGGGACATACTCGCATTGACTGCGCGTTGTGCTGTTGCTGCTTCTGTGCGATTGACGGTCTCCGCGATTGCGTGCGTGCGGCTTGCGTCGCTATACATCGCCGTTGACATTTGGCGAATGACCTCGAGCCGGCGATGCGTATAGGAGCCACCGCCTTGAGCGGCATAGGACCAGCGAAACTCATTTTGAAATGACGTGGGTGAGAAGAGTAAGGGTGTTGATACTGCTTTCCGCTATCTGCCTCGACCTGTGGTGTATAATCCGACAATCGACAACTTTTTGCGGGCACGGGCCGGTGACGCACCATCATTGGTCGCCCTCGGCAAAGAGCGCGTCGAAGCTTCGAGAGTTTACCACGACGCGCCGGCCGCTTGAGGAAATGCCTGCATAGATAAACGAACGAATACATATATTTCGGCTGGTCTTTTGCATATCATGACACGGGCTCCCTCATCTACCCTCGTTTCGCCATGTGGAAGGCACACGGTAGACATGCCATGGAATTCGCGCAGCGAGGCGCATCCGCTACATTCAGCCCAAATCCCAGTTATTACCGAATAGTCATTGCCGACAATCCTTATGCCTCTGTATATGCCATGCTTCGAGCTGTACGTATACATCAGACCGACCCGCGCGGCCAATCCAAGCCGTAATGCATAACCATTGCCCATTCATTAATGCCTAGTATCCCAAACTCCTGTTCAATGCTTGTGTTCCGTGTGTGTAAAAAGGTGGTGGCTATCGTGCCAAAGAGGGGTATCGTCAAAGAAAGTCGGAAATGCAGCAATGCGTATGGGCGGAGTGACCCAGTCACTTCCTTTGAGGCGCGAATCGTACTCTGAACTCCTTGTCTATGGTATGAATTAGCATGGCAAGGGTATCGAAGTATACTCGCGTTTCATACCCTGGTGTTTCGACTTGTAGAGCCAGTCGACAATCACGTCGCTCTCTGTGACAGCCTGGGAATTGAAGCTTTTCTTGACCGCCATGCCCAGCTGGTCCTTGTGAACGCGCCGTTTTGCCTTTGGTCGCGCCATGGTCGGGGACATTCGTCCGATGCCCTGGTTCAACACGACGTGGCTGAGCGGGTTTTTGAAGCTTGACGGGCAATCGAGTCGGTAGGCTCTTCGGTAGCCTTGGAGGACGGACGAGTGTTGCGACGACCATTTGATCTATTGTACAGATGACATGTTAGCAACGGAAAGCGTGGAGGTGCGACTGGGAGGGGACAAGGGCGCGACGAACGTTTCCTGATGAACTGAGGTCGGTAGAAGTCTGGCCACTGTTGGTAGACGCATTGTCTACTTCCTTCAGGTTGCTGCCGTTTAGGGCATTTGGACCACCGTTGCGGCGACCGCCTCGCGCATTTGAGCCCTGGAGCGTCTGCAGTTTGTCCTTGAGTGAGGCGTGCGCCTCGTCGTGAGGATGAGTGCGTTTTGGCGGCATCCTGGCGGTCCAATGGCGCGTTCCGACAGAAAAGCAAATAGACTGACACTTCCTCTGAGGCTTGTAGGGGACCGTACGTGTTTGGCGAAAACGAACATGCAGTGGTCGAGCGCTGAATGCCAGTGAGATGCAGAGCAAAATGACGGGCAAGGCCCAAGCGCGCAATGACGTTGGCGCGCTTCTCGGTCAGGGTCCTCCTTTCTCTCCCCCTGCATTAGACCATGCTACTGTGAGCTCCTTCTAATCTTGATGCCTCGTCTTATCGTATTGTACATGGATTTCCAGCTTGCCTGTTCTCCAGACTGTATTTGACGATACGCCCCGATGCCGTCTTCCACTACACGCTGTGTCGCGTATGTCGCGTGTCGCTCCGCGGCTTTCCCCCCGCCATCCCGGCCGCTCGCGTAACACAGCGCGAATTGGCAGTACCAGCTACATGTCCATGTACGCCGAGTGGAGGACTTGCAGATGAGGCTCGACGATGTGGTCAGGCCTGTTGATATCTAGGCTCGCGATGGATACGAAAATAGAGGGTTTCAGGCAATGACTGCGAAACTGACATGAAGGCAGCGCATTCTGACCCATAGACAGCGCTCCATTGACTTCAGTATCTAGCAACGCCCGGACGGACAGGGGAATCTGTAGGCATCAGGCCTCTGGATGCGTACTTCTGCAGGATAGTCGTCGTCCTTATTAGCGCGGGGTACCAAGAGCCAGGACACTGGAAGCACGATAAGCGAACGGCCACGGAACGAGAGAATTTTGCCGATATCGTTGAATGCATGCCAGAGTATGGAGAAAGAGCAAGTATCGACTCACTCGGGAAGACTTCGGGAGCCGAGTACCCGCATCTTGCGACGAGCTCAACTCAATACCGAGCAGGAACCGATGCGTGGGCATTAAACCTGTAATACATCAGCGTCAATGTTGAAGACGGGAGACTTGCGAAGCTAGTACTATAGTTCAGCTGTTGTGGAGGCACGTGCCTGATATGTGCTAGAGAAACAGGGTAGGATCAAAACGTCCGATTTCAAGAGCGCCAAAGAATGCTTCGGATTGACTTTGGTCATTGAGCAAGCCTGCGATCAGTCTCAGTGGAGTGCAGGGCGGCAACAGGCCCATCTGGTTCGACGGAGATATGCGTAGTACCCAACAATATCCCCTCAGCGATAGGGATGAGGCAAGCGAACAGAGACCGTTGCTTTCCAAATCACTATTTATTCAGACGCAATGACACGACTCAGGTCAGATTTTCTTGCATGTTGTACTGGTATCCCGGACAAGACGAACTTTACCTCAGTCGCATCAGCAAACCTTACCCCGGACGGTCATAACCGCACGCTCATGTCTCTCACCTGAAGCAGCGCACAAGATTCCGCTTCATCACTGTCTCTCTCTCTCTCCTCAGTCCACAACTCTCATCCGTAGCCTATATAAGCAAGTCTTCCAAGCTGTCTAACCCTCTTTGCTTCCATCACTTCTAGATCAAACTTTACTAGTATACGACCTCTAGCACACCTGACCCTGTCACATCATCTCACAACGACAGTACATTGGTTTGGGAAGGTCTGTCACATTCGCAGTACAATGTCTAATCGCGACCTAGTCCTCCACGGCCGATACTCCCTACAGCACAACCACAACACGAGCTACATGATGAATCCCGCGGCCAACAACTTCGCCCAGTCCGGTCCTCGGCGCAACGGCACGGCCAGCCATGCGAGCACTCCTTCCTCTCCGTACCTGGAGGCACGAGTCCTCAACCTGGAGGAAGGGCATGCAATCTTGCGCGACGACATCAACACTCTCCAGGAACTGTACCGTGGCCTCTCTTTCTCCGTCGAGGAGCTCAAGGAGGGCGTTGGGCCGGTACACGTTCGCCCATTCCAAGAGGTGGATGTAGAGAAATCACACCAAAGCGCCGCACATTTTGGCGCAGAGTTGACGAAACTCAAAGAAGAGATTCAAGCATCTGTAAATGGTGACGCTGACGTACATAAGCCGAACAGTATAACAACGCCCAAGATGAGCGGCAGTACACCTGCCCATCCTAGGACTGCCAGTGCAACCAGCGGCAGTACTGCCAAGAACTCTCTGCCTCCACACTTGCGCGGCAAGAAGCTCGAGTCCAGCAATGAACAAGTCCGTCTTGCGTCCAAGCACATGCCTACGCCAGCTCTCAGCCCGCACACTCCAGCAAAAACTGTCGTTCAGGACCCGGTGCTGTCCATCAAACGTCTTTCTTTGGATGAAGCGTGGAAACCTCACCATCTTACAACCCTGGCCTCGTTTTCGGGCCAGATTCCCCCAGGCGACACCACCGTTACATTTCATCCTGACTTCCTTGCCAACACTTTGGGTGGAACTCCATGGTCGCCTGGTCTACGCTTCGTTCATGGCAAGGGTCCGTGTATCTTGAAGAGCCGCACGTACTACCAGCTCGACCCGGAGAATGAACCGTACTTGCCCAAGGCTCCTGGCGACCACGGTGCAAAGCTCACCGCATTCTTCAACAAGGCCCCGGAAGAGGAATATGGCAATCTGTTAAACGAAGACTCCAACTCGTATAAACACGTGCCCATGTTCGTTCTGGTTGGCAAGCGCTATAAGTACTACGGAAATTACTCGCAGACGCGCTGGTCCGACAAGTTGGACTATGACACAATGACAGCTAGGGTACCTCAGCACGTCAAGAACTACTGGGCCGAAGAGCTCACATCGACGACGCGCGAGAAGTGGGTTACCGAAGAGCTCAAAAAACACTTCTTTCGCAAGCCCGAGTACAACGGACGTCTCTTCGCTGCGCTGGACCACGAAACTACCGTCAACTCTGAGGAAGACATCAAGCTCACAGAGAAAATGACTAGAGACGTGCGCAAATACGCTGAAGAGCTTCGTGAGTGGGAGCGTGAGGCCAATATGAAGACCGCTATGATTAAGAAGCAGTCTATTGTTGAAGCTTTTAATGCGGTAAGTCATAACAAAGTATACGAGTGGTTGAAAGCTGACCAAGTACAGTCCGATATGGATGAGGCGCCCGCACTTCGCCTCTGGTGGGAGTACCTGGAGTGCGTTGACTGGAGGCAGGATTTCTACGACCTCCTTGTCACGCTTCAGGCGCGCCATCCGGGAAGCTACTTACACTAGTTTGTCTTGGTCCGCGCTTGATTTGGTGAGAGAGATAAGTTATTGTTCTTGGGAACTGAGAACCAGGTTGGAACTTTGCGATCGGCGGCGGGCATGAGTTAGGGGTTGACGAGCTTATCTACTTAGGTACCTTTGGAGAATTTCCGCAGGCGGCACTCACGGTGGTCCATCTATCAGCCATTGATGAAGTAACCGAGCTGGGTCTGCATGGTGCCTGCCTCGAGGTCTTGTGTTCTTTAGCTTCACAGGTCTTATTCTTCTTTGTCTGGCTACTGATGCATGTCAAAGCACATCCTTATGGAGTTGATGGAACCAGGTAGTGCACAAAAGTCTTTTCTTTATTATCAAGAGCTTTTCTCTTCGTATGTGGTTCACAAATCAGATGATTCAACGGTCTGCGACCACCCTGAATTTATGGAAGGTTGCCGCTGCGATATGTCAAGCTGGAGGCGCGCACTTTCCAGACCTGGCGCTCGGATTATCATTCATCTATTGACCTTCCCTTCAATAGACGATATGGCGTCCCCTGTGGCATGAAATCTTATCTGACGATGGGCATCATTGCATCGCGCTATCGAACACTTTATTATCTTATCAGGCGACCACGTTCGCTTGATAGCCCGTCTGACACCTCCAGTTCGCAGCATTCTCTACCACTATTAGCAAAACAGACACCATGCATGAGAGCGCTGTATGTGCATGCAAAATGTTGCTCACCGTTCACAGTTTCCTTCGCGCAAACTAGCCCTTGATCCTGGGACTGACAGGGAACGGCTATACGGCCGGTCTCTTCGACCGGGTTAACCTACAGCTCAGCATACTTTTCGAATCCAGTGAAGCGGGTGCATCGTATGTTCCACGCTTCATCTGACTGACCGTGTGCAGCAAAGGCGTCGTGATGTGATGGGTTCCAAGGTTGTGACCACCTGGTGCATAAGCGAGATACATATACTTGGCTGGCTTTTCAAACCCGCGCGGGATATGGGTTTTTCCATTTCCAATCCGCGACTGCGTTGTTCCTGACCTGAAGTTCCTTGGTATTGATCATCACAGTCTTTGCGATGCAACCGCCGACCAACCTCGCGGGACAATCAAGCCCCAAACCTCATAACCCACAGTCGAACAAGCACCGACCATTTCTGACCAAGATCAATTGCGAAATATAAACGATCCACACCTCATATATCAAGCATCAAAAGCAGTGGGCACGCGCTACCGATTTCCCCGCGAATCGTGACTTCCGGCTATTAACATCCCTGCGAACTTCATCTATACATTCCCACAACGGGCTGCCTCCTCCGTCCGACCACCCAGAAAGTCAAACCTGTCTTTTCGTATCATTGGTCGACTTGGGGTTTTATGTGGTCTTCCCCAGATCTGGCCCGGTTACACGAACTTCCCCAGACGTCGAGACGCCATGCGGCTGTGATAGACCAAGCGTGTGACTAGTGGCATTCAGCAATCTATCGCACGTATGGGGATTCGTTTCTGGGGGGGGGGGCAGATGAATACCCGGTTTCGTCACGCGGTACGCGCTGGTACTTGGTTTAGGGGCAAACGGAGCGTATATGAGAGGGTGTACTGTCGATTCGTATGATCTTTAGTCCTTACACACAGTCTGGATCTCTATTCCTAAACTTTCTAATCCGACAGCAAATAGCAACATGAAGTTTTCTGCAGCCTTCACAGCAGCTGCCTCGTTGGTTGCGAGTGCAACTGCTCATGGTGGAGTTGACCAGTACATTGTAGGGGATACGATTTACCAAGGGTATACGACCTGACAATATCTGCTCCTTACGAATCCTAACAAACTTCAGATTTTCGCCATATAACTCAGCTGCAGGTCAGAAGACCATTCAGCGACAGTATTCGTCTTACGACCCCATGTACATCAACGATCTCTCGGTAAGCCTCTAGAGCACCACACATTAGGACAAAACTGATGATTCATAGACAGTCAACATCCGCTGTAACAACAAAGGTACCCTCGGCACGGGCGTGAGCGGCACCATTGCTGCGGGCGCCAAGTTGAAGACACACTGGAAACAATGGACTCATAGGCCGACTTCATTTCTTGTGTACATGGCTAGGTGCCCCGGATCTTGTGATAGCTTTGATGGAGCAGGTAAAGTCTGGTGTAAGTATAGCCAGCTTCATTGAGCACGCGATTCGCTAATGTGACCACCATACAGTTAAGATCTTCGAGCAGGGCCTCATCTCTGGCACGCAAAACGCTGGTATCTGGGCAGGTGATGCCATCCTTGACACTCTGTATGCCACGATCACTATCCCGGCCACACTTGCAGCAGGTAACTACCTGATCCGCCATGAGCTCATCGCTGTACACCAGGCGAACAACCCGCAATGTGAGCTTCTTTTCCCATACTATTATATCGCAACTCCGACTGATGCACTCTAGTCTACCCCGAATGCGCTCAATTCACCGTAACAGGATCCGGCACAGTATCTCCTCCTGCATCAGCACTCGTATCTTTCCCGGGCGCATACTCCGGAACAGAGCCCGGCATTGCTTTTAACATTGACTCTCCTGATGCCATGAAAGCGACCACATACCCGATTCCAGGCCCTGCTGTATGGGATGGCACGGGAAACGCTCCTAGCCCGGCACCATCTGCTGCACCAGCACCCACTACAATGGTGACCAGCGTGGCTGCTGTGCCCACTACCCCTGCTGCACCTCCTGCATGCGAAGTAGCGAAATATGGGCAGTGTGGTGGTCTGACGTTCAAGGGATGCACAAACTGTGCGAGTGGGTCGACATGCAAGGCGAACGGGGATTACTACAGTCAGTGTGTTTGAACCCAGATAGCTCGTTGTTATTCAGGATAAATCCGAAGCAGATACCTCAGCAAATCTCATGATGCAGTAGTGAGGGAGCTTTGTGCTAACGCATGTGACGTCATTTCGGCACTTGTGTACCAAGAGCAGTCCCTGACAGTATTGTGTGGAGTCGACTTGAAGCGGGATGGCGGGTAGCGTCTTGGCAGGGGGTCGTTTTCCTTCCAAATCCATCACTTCAGCCTCGTTTCTGCTCCAGGCGAGTCTGCAGCATGTTTCGAGATATATGAAAATTTGCTTGTAGAATTGTTGGACGTTTAACTACCCAGCGCCATGACCTTCGCCAGAACATCGTCATCACTCAGTCCGTCTCCCTTGATGGTTCCATATGCTGGCGCGAGC
>JAESFQ010000756.1_pt1 | contig 11890 bp, 13 predicted proteins | sample 9269431 | NCBI WGS metagenome assembly JAESFQ01 (sample SAMN14502588, study PRJNA617103) | algae metagenome | isolation source: Plectolyngbya sp. WJT66-NPBG17 and co-occurring heterotrophs from well... | place: USA: Mojave Desert, Joshua Tree National Park, California | collected 2006-08-06
TTCCTTGACTGCGTTTTGTGCCCTGGCCTGTCGTCAGCGCTCACTCCACCGCAGTAAGGAGCGCTATGCCTATGCCTCAGCACACCCCCCATAGCAACAGGAGATATACAAGCACTGTACCCCAAGGTCCCACTCCGACACCTGACAACCATGCAACTGCATCTCCACCCAAAACAGCACCAAACATCGTAGCCTCGTGCCACAATTGACAAAAGCTATCTTCACCAGATCATCATACGAACTTGGCCGATCCTTCAAGATTCGTAATCAACAACCCACATCCAATCACTAAACCCATAACAGCCAGCCTCAACAACGCCTTCCGCCATTCTATCCCACTGACCCGTCCATCCGTCGGCGCACTCAAAGAAGAAGATCGCCTTCGCTTAAGCATGTTCACGCCCAAACATAGTGCCGCCGCAATCACTTCCTAAAGCGAAACGACCTCGGCGAAGTACTTTGCTCGGCCGCGCGATACTTGAACCGAACAACCACTATACCCGTTCTCCCGAGATGCGTGCCAAGGTGAGGGTTTTCCTGGTCAACGTCAGACGGATAAGGGCGATCGATTTGTGAAAGTTTGCCACGATTGGAGCGGCCCAGTCCGCGTTCGGAACCGTTTTGGCCACATTGATTGTGCGAAATGCGGTATTGCCAAGGTTCAGCTTTGTAGTGGCGTGCTGAGTCGTGATGTAAAAGAGAAGGGGGGGTGTGGACCACTACAGCTGAAGAACACCATCTCGCCACTCTCTTGCTCGCCAACCAAGCTGTCGCGGCCTGCATTGTCAACGACGCAGTCGCGACACCTTCATGTCTGTTTCGTTGACCAGGAGAAACGACTCATACGGTGCGGTGTCGCCGACAAGCGGCAGTCCAGCTCTCCACAAAACACTCGGCAAGCCTTAGTAACCGTTGATTGCATACATTGCCCAAACCAGCACCATAGTCTTACCCAAAGCAGCAGCTCAGGATGCAGTAGGTCGCAAAGGATTCCGGATGCAAGTCCCTCCGAATCAAAACAGGAATTGAGTGTTTTAGTTCTACCGTTTTTGTCCGCTTAGAAGGATTGTAGATTGTGGTGGCGCGGCGGCACGACGGCGGGGCAGATCATGAGGTAGTTGGGACATAGACACACTCATGGGTTCGTTCGCTCGTACGGACATATGTCCCGGGACGAGTCTGGTCTTTTTTGAAATTGAACCTGACTCGGAGAAAGCGATGGTACAGCAAGAAAAGGCTGAGAAGGAACAGTTTTTCTGCGACTAGTCTCTAGGTGTGTGTGGGAAATGCGCAACGTGACGCGTTGTCGCTTGCAGGCCCCCGTTTTCTGACATGCCAGTTCTCAAAACGACGACGCAGCGTCCCAAAGCATGAGAGCTAGTGCTACAAACAGACCATCGCCGCTCAAGACAGTTGGTCTAGAAGCAGATGCACGATGCACGATGCACAAATGGTTTAGGTGCTGCATTATCGAGAGCGAGAAAAACCGCATCAACTACGGCGGCAGCAGCAGCAGCAGCCCACACCCCAAAGGCTACTAATCTGCATGCACAAGGCAAAACAAATCCCAACTTCCGAACCTACCACTCACAGTTACGCGCCCGTTGGACTAGCTTACCAAGTTGCTGGGACCACCCGCTGAGATCCCAATGGCACAACCTCCAATCCCCTTTCCTCGTCTACTCTCCCAATGATATCGTACCTCGGTCTTACATGCCCCATCCCCTTGTTCTTTGCCCTTGTCCCTCGCTCTCGCTTCGCTCACTCTACATCTTACCTCAAACACCAACAACCATGGGCATCGAGGAATCTGACCGATGAGATGTCAGCAGGGGACAGGACGCAGGGTCCTTATTCCTTCTTTTCCGTGCGTAAGATGGGCCTGCGGCCGATACGGTGACTAAGAGGAATCGAAGTCGGCTTGTCATGGAATCGATTGAATCTAGGAACAGGTCCGTGGATGCTTACTGGCTGCAGGATCTGAAATGCAGGATCGTGATGTAGGTTGGTGTGTGCACGGCTGGGTTGTGGTGTACTGTAGGGTGACGAAGTGGGGTTCTACATGTTGCGTGTACCTTTAGACTGGGATCGGTAGAAGGGCATATCGCATTGATGAATAGTGGTGTCGTCAGAGTACAATGCCTAATTCGCTCACTGACAGACAGGATTCAACGAGTCAACATTGCGGACAGAAAATCGGATAGTTTTGGTCGGTGTGAAGCCACACAGAACAGAACTATCCGTGCTGTACAAGTCCCCGGCGAGCAATTACGCAAGGGGCCATGTTAGACATGACATGGTGTGTACACTGCTTCACCGGCTGACCGGGCTTGTCTCCACACCTGTAACGCAAAGAAATTTCGCGCTTTCTACTGCAAACGGGCGATGCACAGGAGAAGTCGTAGATGACGGTTGGCATCGGGCCTAATACAGGGCTCCACTGTCGCGAACACCGCGACACCCGCACTCATGAACCTGCAGGCAGATGTGCATCTGGAGATCTAAGGATACCCGCGCCGCAACGCCATATCGCGCCTCTGCGTCGCGATGCCGGCGGATGTACACGCAAAGCAACTTGCCGTCTCTGACTCCCGATGCGTGTGAGATAGGACATGGAAGGAATGCACATTTGCCCAGCGCAAGGCTATAAATAAAACAGGTTTAGCGTGGCACAACGGCTTTGCGACCTCGTGGCATAGGGCGGGCAATTTGGGCCTCTTTTCGCTTGCATGCCTGGATATGTGATGTTTAGCCTGCCCTTGTTGTGTCCGAACCCCGCTATTGTTTGGTTGGGTGCATGGAGGGTCTAGGGTCCTTGTCCTTGTGTCAGGCAAGACAAGCCACGGGTGGATGACAATAGAGATTGGTTCCGGACGGCTACGGCCCGCGCAACTGACAGATTGGGGAGTATGGTGCGAAATGCGACATCCTTTCACTTGTTTCCCACCCTGCCTGGGGAAGGGACAAAGGACTGATGGTTTTGTGAGTTCCAGTATTGGGCAAGAAGTCTTGTGTGCTTGAGGGTGTCCCAACCTGATGCCACCTGAAGCGAAATCCATGTTTGAAGGAATTGACGAGACCTGCGTAGCGGCCAGCCGATAATGCAGTCAGACGTTCGCGTGCGCGCGGTGCAACCCTCTAGAAATTCCCTAGAAGCATCGTACGGAAGGCGGCGCTTGTGGACGTTGGACCCAGGAGCGAGGCCCCGGGCTCGTGTTCAGCTTCTGACGGGCTTCCGAAATGTGGCACCAGGTGTACGAGGGGCATATGCTCGTTGGCCAACCGGGATTGCCGTGCTCATGTATGCGGGCTACTGGAAGCGTGCAGATGCAGCTTGTAGATGCTTAGGGTAGTAAACCGTTTAGCGAGTAAACCTGCGTTGCGGCGCAGCGAGCGATGCTCATGTTTCGGCGGGACGTTGAGCGGCAGTGATGTGTGTATGTGTGTGGTGTTCATCTCGCCGAGCGCTTTCATGACGCCTAGTCGCATGTTTCTGTTCGCGTGCGTCGACGATTGCGAGGGTGAAATGGGGGCAGCTCATGCACCGCGTGCCTGCGCAATTTAATCACTATGTCGCACCCTCGTCGTTGCGTTACCCCACGTCCAACTCCAAACTGCCGTGTACCATCAACTCACTATATTCGTCTCAATTCTTCCGCCACTCACCGACGCAAAGGTTAATTGTATGACCACATGCAGACAAGCCTCGTGTTCTTACCGTGGCTGTGGGTTCTCGAGTTCGGCGCTGTTCAGGTACCTCGACGGGTTTTCGGAACGGACATCGCGTGTCGTAGAGGGTACAGGGTTGGGGAATAATCATGCAGTCGGTGCGATGCGTGAGACAGCAGTGTCCACAGTGTCGTTGGGAATGGGCTCAAAATGCTGGTTATGATTGATTGGTGTGACAGACCTATCAAGCTGAGCCTGTCACTGTTTTGAGCACCGGTGGCTGGCTGGTGGGCTCATTTCGAGTCGGGTACGATGAGCGGAGTGTTCTTTTAATTTTGCCTCTGATAACAGCGCCGACACAATGGTAAAGCTATTAATCCTGGACAACCCGATGAAGACCACTACTATAATTTCTCAGATGACTGTCCCATTGTCGGAGAGCTGCTCTCTTCGTATGATTGGACTGGCGCTCGACGTAAAATACCATAGGCTGGTGGAAGTCCGAAGGACAAGAAGAGAGTAAAGACTACAACAAGAATATTATAAGACTTGGTTGAGGAAAGATGCACAGTTTTTTTGACTTGTCATGGCAGGGTTTAAGCACAGCTGTTTTCAGGTAGCAAAGCGTAAATTTCCCCGCTAGAGGTACGGCCTTGAGTTTGAGGAGAGAGTGCTGTTCATGGTTGAAACGCCAGTCAGCAACGCGGGGTGACAACCCCTGTGCACTGTGCAGAGGCGATCTTAATTGGCTCGTATAACGGTGACTTTCAGCTCATCTTGATGCCCGGCTTAACCACCGGGGTTTCTCATGCCTACAAGGGCGCCTATTCATGGGTGAAGGTTTGGACCGAAAGAATGCAGTGGTCGCTATCGTTCGATGTTGTGACGAGTCAGTGATGGTCGAAAAGAATAGCAAGTCTGCAAAACAGGATTCTGCAATGCTCGACACGCCACCATGATTGGTGCTCGGGCGTATTAAGAGAGCAAAACGATAAGCTGGTATACCGAAAGCGGCAACTGTAAGCTAGACGGCAACGTTGTAATGCATGCAGATCGGCGCTGTCTTCCGGAGGATCCTTCATATCTTGTCCAGCTAGGTTTATTGTGTTTGCACGGAAGCGAAACCGAGCAGATGATGGTCAATAAGGAAGCCGTGAATGGCTCTACGGCTTTCATGGTCAGCTTAAAGTGGGTACATCCTACTCGTATGATGCGCTGTCATCCTCAACAGCATGTGGACGTGCTGGCTCTGTCTGGAAACGGTGAACGCTCAACCAGCTCTTGCAGGCAGAGTGAAGCGATTATCCCTGTATAGAAATCCCGTTTCGAGCTGGGAGTTGCTTCTGAGTTGAACGGTGTCGAGCGTTGACAATCTTGGGGGCTCTGAGTGGTGCATCTTGTTTGATGAACACCACGTAGGAGCATAGGGAAGCAATAGCTGGAGGAAGATTGCACTGAAAAGGGGTTGGTCTGGTAATCCAGCGGAACAAGAAAAGGGATAGAAAAGTAGGGCGAGGCGATGCGGTGAATGCCTTGACTCTGAGTCCTACAAGAAACAAAAAAGCAAAATTGTACCCTGACTGATCGCCATGAGCACGCAAGCAAGCTTACGAGTCGTGGATCTTCTTCCGCATGTGGCCATCCGGTCGATCATCGGTGGTGTAGATCATAGCACGCATAGATTAAGGCGAGCAAAGAAACAGGTGTGATACAATGATCGGAATTATAGCACAAAGAAAGCCTGCCTACGCATCAACGGCAGATGCTCGACGACGCTACAAGTTGTGCGAGTGGCATTCTACGGCCACAGCCGGGCGCGGAATCGAGTACACGTGAGTTTAGCGATTATGGGATTCAAGTGCCTAAGTCGACAGACCAATCCTAATGCAGGACGTTGCGAGTAGATACATCCATCCCCAATTGCTGGTAGTTCGGCGAGGTCATCCGGGCCCGTCATATTGACGATCCACAAAGGGCTTGGTAAGGTGTCATCGTGATTAACGCCATTAACGTCTGGACAGACGGTGAATTTCCGAAACAGATGATCAGCCGTCAAGTGCTATTTTCCGTGTGGGCGGGTGATGCACGTTACGCACAGTCACGTCGAATCATCGAAATGTTGAGCGACGACGACAAAGTGTGCGTCGGCATGGGCCGAACAGCGAGTCGTATGGGTTGCCAACATCTTGGCTACTGGTTTCGGATAGCCTTTGTGACCAGAAAATGGGTTTTCTTACTTTTGCAGCCCTTTGAGCGAGGGAAGAAAGGGGTTTTGGTGGGGCACGCCGATCCGATTCAGTGGGCGCTCAGATCTAAGCTAAACGGCCTTCCCTCGCTGGTGCGGCATCTTGCTTTGGACCAGTGAGAAGGACGCGCCGCAGCAGCGCGCTAACGTATGCAGATGGAGCTGATGACGACTCAGCGACGATGCTTTGCTGCATGAGGTCCTACGTGAAGAATGCACTGTAGCGCAGTGCCACCCCGGACACATCTGAAGCATGAGTACAGCACAGGCGTAAAATCGAAAATCGTGTCAATGCCAGGTGCTGAGCTGTGCTGCGACGGATGCGCGGAGCCCTGGTATAATGAGGCTGGAGCGGGCCACTGCGCGGACAAGTTGATCAGTTTGGCCGCTGGTGTGCCGCTGTCAAATAACCGTAAGCTGCAAAGCTCAATTTGTAAACGTTTCGTCAAACACGGGCTGGTTTGGGAAGAGCGGTACGCGCCACGACCAATGGGAGAGTTGGTCGACAGGACCAAGCCACGCCGGAAAAACAAATAAACGTCAAAGGTGGGTAACGAGTTTCACAAAGGTTGACGCAGCGTTATGGTATTGTTATTGGCTGGGCGCAGATCACTCGTTAATCTGATCTGGGCGATCGTGGCTGGTATCCCTGTCTAGCGCCATGGAGACTTATTCAAGGAAAGGCAAATCCACGCAGATCTCGCATTCCTTCTTTGCTGGAGAATAATTCACGGCATTGTGCGTATCCGCAGACCCTGGTGAAGGTGTGCCATCAATGACGATTCGTCACAAGCAATACGATTTGAGGGTGGGGCAGTCAGACAAACAAGGTATGAGGTGCTACTGGGGACTCTAGGACTATTGTCGGCGATCATACAGTTGTATGGCGCAAGGCGTCAAGGTGATGATGACTTGGTCGATACTGGTCGCGGTCGCAATAGGGTGCACGTCGGGTGCACCATGCGCGCATGTGTCGTGAGGCGCTCGATGATGGAGGCGTGGGAGCACTTGCAGGGAACATGTTGCGAAGTTTTGCCAATCCGTGGGTCTCTCATCCCCTTCCACCCGCGCGCATCCTCTCGTTGTGTAGGCCAAGGAAGAGGGCAGTCCTTGCCAGGGCACCTTCGCCGACGACATTCAATATTCCGCGAGTCGCAAGAAGGTCGCGGAGGGCGGGTCCTGTAGTGCGGAAGCATGCCATTGTTGTAGAAAGTGCAATGTGGCATCGGGAGCAGGTGCAGCGTCGACATGCATCTAGCTCTGGGCCCGAGCATGTTCGATCCAAGTCATATCGAAAAGGTGACACGAAAGCGCGGTAGTCACGACAGGACGCTCTATTTGCAAATTGTCTTGCTAAGACATTGCAGTGGACACAGCATGAGCCACACGTGGATGTGAGAACCACCGTTAGTCCCACAGGACGGGAATGCTGTGCGGCATGGTTGGGGATGGGCCAGTGGGCAACTGCGGCTGACGTACGAAGCAGCCAACCACAGGGGATGGCGAGCAAGGATTTTGGAAAACTTGGACCAAGCGGAAGACCCCGCGCTGTGCTCCGAGGAACAGAAGGGGTTGAGGGTTTGGGATGACATTTGGTGGTACATGGATTGGCGATTATACGACTCAGGCCGTCTCCACCAGCACGCCCGACAGACGAACAGCCGTTGCGCGAATCCGAACGCGACCGACAGGCCTGCAGGTTTGGCGAGAGTTTGTTTCCGTGATGCTATTCGACACCAGGCGCGACGGGGGGGGGCTGAATCAGCGGCGAGCCACAAGTTTGCGTGCATGTAGCAGATTTGCAACCCATGGAATTGTCATTCGTTGGTCGACATTGCGGGCTCGGAGGGGATCGGCGACGGCGGCCGTTGAGCGCTGCAGGCGCTTTGGAGCGAACGTATGGACGACCAGGGCAGTCTGGGCAAATGAAGTCGTCGGGTGGACGGCGAGGTTGCTGCATTCGAGTGCTTGTGCAGCAGAGAGCGGCTGAGGCTCAGCGAAACAAAGCACCCACTCAGCCGGATGCTGTGCGTCCCGTGAACGCTAGGCCTGACGACTGGGACGCGCTAGTCCCAGACAGGCCTGGACTGTGAAACCCCGGATCTGACGCATGAGCCACAGCGTGCGGCGCAGGCGGCGTGACAGGGCATAGCGAGGCCGAGGGCCCATGCAAATGCACTTGAGGCCCTTGTTCTGCCTGAGGGAACAGAATGGGCACCATGTCGCGTGGGGTGTGCAGCAGTCTGGACGAGGCTGTCTCTATTCCTGTGCAGCGCCGACATGGGTGAGTCGCGATATAGCCTTCTGGAGCGGCATCCGACGGAGCACCTGTAGAGCTGTCCCCACCGATGGCGTAATTGGTCGACGGGCGGGCTGGGGGACGAAATGGAGAAAGTTGGGCGACGGCCAGCCTCACTCAGCGCTGCAGAGCATACCGTCGTCAAGCTGCAGGTCAATCGACAATCGAGATGATAGCGTCACGGTAACCAAGATACCCGCTCGAGCATGCGATCGCCCGAGCGAGGGACGTCGGCGACGATGGCCTGGCAGCAGCGCGAGTGACGACATGTACTGGCAATCAACGGTTTGGTCTTTCCCAAAAGATGCGCGACTGCCCCCCCGAGGCTGCCGAAAAGAGCTGGCAGGCAGGCGCGACTGGAGCGCTAGCATTATTTCAAATGCCACGGCAGGCGCTCACTGGTGCGTCCTTTCCAGTGGAGCGGTCTCGCTACTTTTCGCTACTATCCCGCCGGCAGATCACTCTCAGCCCGCCAACGGCCGCCAGCCAGACACCCTCAACCTCTCTCCACTGCAGCAGCGCGAGAGACAGTGTCCGCCTCAGGAAACGGCTGGTGTGTCGCCCGCGCAAGAAAAGAGAGCAGAAACACGGCGAGTTCCATGTGAGTGCACCGCGCTAGCCTCGGGAGAACGACAGGCCCGAAAAGGAGAGGACGTCGTCGCGCCAAGCACACACCTCGCCGACCTCGTGTCCTCCAATGTGAGGGCTGTGGCGATCGCACTACTCGTGCCCGGTCCGTAGCCCAGCACCAGCACCCGTTTGATCGACGCCCAAGTGCTGACTGCAACGTGCATCGTGCGGCGCTGGGGGGTCAGAGCTGCCTCAAGTGGATTGCATGACCACTGGAAACAACGAGTCCAGCCACATCTGCCACGGCGCGAGCGAGGTGTGCACGAGAGCAGTCAGGTCACGTTGGTCGAATTTGGTTGCAGAAACACCATGGCAATTATGTCGGCCAGGCAAGGGCGACAACCGCGCTAGAGAGCCCAAGGCGCGTGTCCGGCTTTCGTCGACCAGCATGGCGGTACGCAAGTGCTTGTCATGATGGGATGGATAATGGGGAGGACTACGTCGAGCCCACTGCAGCATCCTGGATGCCGCTGAGGCTGGCTGGTTGAGGCTGCTACTCAACCCTGCTGCCATGGACATATTTGGTTTTATTGTGAGCAGGGGAGATCAAGTATCGCGCCGAGTGGGGGTATCATTGACTGTCACCATGGTGTCTTCAGAATCCCACCGGCCTTGTAGTTAGCGCGCACCATCATGAATCGACAGCAAAACGGCCAGGGCCCCTAGCCACAGTCTTCAGTCTGCGCGAGCGATGGGCCGCTAGCGGGGACGAGCGCGCTGTCGGCGGCCAGGGAGCGTCGCAGGGGGGAGCAATTCACTACACTTGTTTCCAGGGTGGTATTGCGAGCATGGCGCTGCGCTTGCTTTTTCTGCCGTCCAAGTCGGCGCCGGGCGAGCGCCATACGCCATGCCACGATGTGATACAGGGTACTTGTCGAATCCGACGATCTGGCACCTAACCAGGGCCATCGCTGCTTGTGTGCGTCGTCGACAACGATTACATTAGCCCTCTGCTGCTCAGGGCCCAGCTAGTCACTCTGAGCGCCGCCTGACGCCCCAGTGCTCCCTCCCCGTCCACCATCTCACCAGTGCCTTAGCCGCATCGTTTGAAAAGCAGAATCCTCGCTCACATCTGCCCGTCCCGAACAAGTCAATAGCTCCTCGACCGCCTTGGCGTCCAAGTGTCCTGACTACTCCTCCCCGCGCCCGTCGTGATATATACCGGTGCTCGCCTCTACCACGTTACCGTTGGCCCGTCTAACAACGTCAACCACTGTTCCACATTACCTCTACCATACAACCATCTACACTGACACTCTACTCTTTGCTTCCCATTTACACAACAAGGTATGTCTCATTCTCTTCACTCACCACCGCTGGTCCTCGCCAACCGCACTTGCTGTACCGTGCTTCTAGCACTACTACATTTCCGTGTACACCTTCCTGTAGTTCTACCTTGTCTTGTTCACTGCATCAAAAGCCTGAACCATCTGAGATGGCCATGGTTGGAGTTGCACCCCACTTGCACTACTCCCACGTTACTTTGACCTACTCAGAACTGACCTCCCACGCAGCTCACTACACACCGCACGAGTTTGAGCCGAACCAAGAGCTCAATCATCTTGATTGTCTGAGTGCCTTCAGGGACTTTGACATTGAACGTACTTGCCATCCGCCGCATTCATATAAGCGCGGATCCCATACCCCACTTCCACTCTCTGTCGCACCTTCCTCGTCAGAAGAGTTCGCCATGGTTGCCCACAGACGCGGCCCTTGGTCGCAGCATGAGGACCAGTGGCTCGTTAACCTCGTTGCTCGTAATGGACCTCACAACTGGGTACGCATCTCACAGGAGATTGGCTCTCGATCACCGAAGCAATGCAGAGAGCGTTACCACCAAAATCTCAAACCAACACTGAACCATGACCCCATCACGGGAGAAGAGGGGGAGCTCATTGAGAAGATGGTAGCTGAGATGGGTAAGAGGTGGGCAGAGATTGCACGGAGGTTAAAGGGACGCAGCGACAACGCAGTGAAGAACTGGTGGAATGGCGGCCAAAACCGACGCAAGCGCAACCCTGAGCGTCCTGAGCAGAGATCTCGCGAGCACATGCACCACGCTCAGACTGGCTATCACTACCCAGCACCCCACAGCCAGGCCCATGTCGAGGAGCACCGCATGGCCTCATACCACGACTCACACCGGTCATCGCTCAACATGTCAATGAACTCTCCTCATGCTCTCAAGCTGCCTCAGCCCCAGCGATTCGAGCCATATTCTGGATCACGACCGCAGCCTCTCGACATCTCAACCTATGGAGCACCCACCACCGTACGAGCACGAGGATTCGAGACACCTATGCCCTCACCTTCTGTCTATTCCATCGTATCAGCTGATGGCGCTCCTTCCCTGATTACCGACACTGGCTCAGAGTCACGTTCACCACGTGGCGCAACTTCCCCTCTCGACATCACACTTGCCCCATTAGTCGGCAGCAGGGAGGAACGCAAGAGCTTCTCTACTCGCTACCTACCCACGAATGGCTTTGCGCCCGAGGACGACGCCTATGATGTCGACAGGCGACGAGGCTCCCTCCAACTTCCTCCATTACATCGCAGCGAAGCCTCAGCACCCAAGGCCGCGCCTGCCTTCCGGGAGCCAAACTACGAGCGACCGCAACCACCCCGACTACTCACACAGCCAACTCCTCAACTCACACACCACCACTCCATGCCTCAGTCTGCACCGACCAGTGTGCCTCAGCGGTCACTTCCTCCCTTCCACTCGCTCGCTGAGCCGATGCTCCCAGTACCCCAGTCCTCGAGCGCAACCACCAGCCCAGCTGCGCGACAACTCCCATCACCCTATGTGCTGGCCTCGATACCATCACAAGTCAGAAGTGCCCCCGTCTCACCCAAGGACAGGATGTCCCTGCGAAACATCATGTAGATGTTGATCATGTTTCACGTTATTCACCATACCCTTTCTTGTCTATACGTCGCACGTTTCAGACTACCTACTTCTATTAATGGCCGATATTCCATGATCGACACTTTGCTTGTTACAAAGTTCTTCAACCCTGTAGCTGCTTCTTTTGTATACAACT
>JAESFQ010000757.1_pt1 | contig 11867 bp, 13 predicted proteins | sample 9269431 | NCBI WGS metagenome assembly JAESFQ01 (sample SAMN14502588, study PRJNA617103) | algae metagenome | isolation source: Plectolyngbya sp. WJT66-NPBG17 and co-occurring heterotrophs from well... | place: USA: Mojave Desert, Joshua Tree National Park, California | collected 2006-08-06
TGCGCAATGCCATCACATGCAGCCACTTGCACTCCTTACACTCTACCATGGCTTACTCGTCCCCACGTCACTCGCAAAACTTCTATCAGTACGACGCGTCAACTCCTCCACCGCCTCCGCCAAAGCCAGGACGTTCAAGTGGGAATGCGACTCCGTCACAGGGGCCTCCATTGCCCCCACCCCCGCCAGGTCAATTGTCGTATTCGGGAGATCAGCAACAGAGTCCTCATGCACAGCAGCAGCATTCACAGATAGGTCTCGAGCAGCAGATGGTGCAGCCGCCGGACGATGGCTGGCTACCGGATGTGCTCAAGGACAAGTCGTATGCCAGCTCTGCGTCGTTGATGAGCGCATCGCTAAGGTACGAGTAGGACCAAGGATTTGCATCATGTGCTTCAGACGCCAGAACTGCAACATGCCATAGTTCACAATCTTGAAACAACACATCCATCATTGCCTGCATCCATTGCACCCCTGCAAGCGCTTCTCGCACACAATGTAGGATTGGCCGAGTCACTCAAACAGCTTGAAGCACACGTCCAGCATCAGCGTGATAGCACACAGTCACGTCTACTGGCACTTCGTGCTCTGGAGCGTCAGTGGAAGGCAAAGCAGGCCGAGCAGGATGAGGCGCTGCGAGAGTTCAGCCCTCCGGCCCTGTATCAACGGCTCAGTGCTGCAGTAGGTGAGCAAGAGGCGCTGTGTCGAGGATTGGAAGAGAGCTTCCTCGAAGGTGAAGGTTTCGGCGGCGGAGATGCCGTGGCCAGCGACCGAGAAGTGACGGACTTTGTGAGGCGCTTGAGAGAGGGCCGAAAGATGGCCTACCTGCGCGCAGAACGCAAGGAGCGATGGGACGAAGGCCGGGTTGGTGGCTGGCGATGAGCGGTGCACCTTGAAGTAATTCTAAATTCTGATATGGGCCCACGCAACAACTGTCGCAGTACGTGCTAAGATGCCAAATTGCCATGGCATGATAGTTATGCGGCGCCGGAAGTCGGGAGCGTGCCTGAGAGTCAAGGCCAATGGCACATGCTAGTCAGGCTGCGAGATATGCGCCCAGCGGCGAATCGACATAGTAAGATTGCGTCTCAGGGGCCTCGTCATGTCCATAAGAAGTACCCTAGCTGTTAGCAGAGACCAAGAGGCTGGACTGGTCGCCATGAGTCGTTGCTCTGAGCACTGTCCGTCGTTCGCGGCTGCCCCCCTAGCGTGCTGTCTTCCTCATTCGGCTTCATCCGTTGTCATCGGAAGATTGCGCGATGCCAAAACAAAAGTGACTGCAAGCCACCCGTTGCGGCGTCGCATGGCAGGGGGTTGCACGAGGTTATGCACATGGTGGTGGGCTGCGAGTCTGGGACCGAGTGCTGGTGGTTCGGTGCCTCACAGGCTGTTTCACGTCGCCAGGCAAAAGTCGCCTCCGCGTGGCAGCCAGCGTCAACGTCAAGCTGTCGCCCGGAGCGCGCGACTCTGGGATATCACCACACACATTGAAGTTGAGCCTGTCCCCGAATCACACGCAGCACGTCTCTCCCCACGCCAGACAACACGCCGCCCCTCGAAAGCCTCCCCTTGGTCCACGGCGCTTATTGGACGGCAGAAAGCGTACCTGCAGCGCCGGACGCAGCCCCCCTGGCGCGGCTCGCTCCACTCCAACAGCGCGAACCGCCCATCACGGTCACGACGGCGTGGACGAGCGCCTCGATTTGGCCAATTCCAGCGCTGCGATCTGCCCAGAGACCGCCAGGCGCCCCCTTCGCCGGCACATGTACCTGGCCCTGCTAGGCCTGTGGTCGGTCCCCTTTCTGAACGACCGCCTTTGGTTGACTCTCCACCTCGCTCTGCACGCCCATCATTTGTGCACGCCATGTCTATCGCGGGGGGATAATACGAGAATATGCAAGCCGTCCAAGCGTCCCCCGAGGGCGCCCATCTCGCCAACGCCTCGCCGCCTCGCCAAAAGGGCTCGTCCCTGGCCTCAATTGCCATCTCGTCTTTTGCTGCTTTTCGCTCCCAGTCCTCCTACGCTGTGCCCGTCGCCGTCCAGTCCCCGGTCCGCAGGAAGCCCCTTCCCGTCGACTCGCCCGTAGTTGGTCGCTCTGCTGTCGATCAACAAGCCAAGGCATCTTCCGCTGCTGCACCAGATAAGGGCCCTGAACTTTCTGCTCAAAGAGGACGCGCCCCCGACAATACCCTCTCACTGCCGCTGAGTGACGAGGACCTCTTCCTGCCCCGGAACCTCGACGAGTGAGTGCCCACCTTCCGACATGCGCCTTCCCAGCCATCCGCAACCCACTAACAACGACACAGCAACCCACATGGAAGGACCCCTCTGACTGCAACCGCGCCGCGCCAGTTCTCACCAACATCTCGTGGCAGCTCTCTTTTCGTCGCAAAGCGAGGTCCCACGGCCATCCCAACCGTACCAACCGCCCCGTCTGTCGCGCGGCATGATCGGTCGGCCAGCGGCATCAACCTCCAACGACAGAGTAGGACCGAGGCACTAAAGGCCTTTGGCATCCGGGGAGCGCACGCCCGATCACCTACCATGCCAAATATGCCATCGTACAATAACACATCGCAAGCGCCAGACCTCAAACTCGACTTGAACGGTGTCACGGAAGACTTCATGGACGACTACAACTATGGTCCCGAGGACCCTTCGCTGACAAGACAAAATACAAAACCCAAATCACCCAGTGGAGGAGGCTTCACTTCCTTCTTTGGCTGGAATTCGCGTTCCCAGAACGGGCCCGAGTCACCAGCTACCGCTTTCTCCGAACAGTCAGCACCCGACTCCCCACGCTACAGACAAACCAACATGTCCTCCAAGACAAAACCTAACGGCCTAGATATCCCAGCGGCCAACTCACTCGGCTCCTACTTCAACGTTCCTGGAACTCCGCTTTTATCATCCTCGCCCCAGATGAACGCTCACGTAGAGGAGCTGGAGCGCGAGCTGCGTGAGGTCAGCTCTGAGCTTGCTGCCTCTATCCAAAGAGAGATGGAACTGGAAGACGAGGTTGAACGCTGGAAGGCCGAGAGTTCCACTGCCGTGTCTGACAACCGACGGACTAGCGACTACTACTCCGACTCTGGTACAAGCTCCATTCGATTCCCAATCAGCGACCCCGAGAGCAAGCTCGAAGAAGTGGAGATGCAACGGAGAAAGGCAGAGCAAGAGCGTGCGTCATTAAAAGTGCGCATGGCCGAGCGCTTGCAAGAAGAACTGCGACGCCGAAGAGACCTGGAAGAGCAAGTGCAACAACTCGAAGACCAGGTCAGCGATAAGTCGAGAGCAGGCTCATTTATCGAGACACCCAAGGTCAAAGAGCTCGCACTATCGCTTGAGGATGCGAAGAGACGCTTGGCTGAAGAAAGACAGGTCAAGGAAAACTTTGAAGACCTCCTTACAGCACTCCGCGACGAACTGGAGAAGCATCGCAATGAGGCCGACAACCTGCGAGACGAGGTAGTACCGCAACTCAAGGCGCGACTCGAAGTGCTCGAAGGCGATGCAGCCGATACAGAGAAGCTTGTTTACGAAACTACCCGGATGCAACAAGAGATACAACAATTGCGAACGGAAAACGAGTCGCTCGTCAAAGCAAGAATGCTGCAGCAACAAGCGCCACAGCCTTCCCAGTTCCAATCTATCGCAGAAGAAGGAGATATTGGGCCTCTGCCAAACCTACGTGTTGGTCTGACCCGCTCAAACTCGTTAGCTCGCAGCTCCGCAGGCCTCAATTCCAAGAGGGGCTCGCTCTCGCGGTCCAATTCAGTCAAGGACCGGTCGGGTGACATATCGCCAGTTGGTGCACCGACAGTCAGCAACCCGATGAAGGAGCTGGAAGAGCAGCGAGATGCGCTTCACAAAGCACTAAAACACATATTACAGCGGCAGGAATTACAACAGAAGGAATTCCAGCGCCGTATCAAAGAGGTAGAGGCGGAGAGAGACGCTGCTCTGAATCTCACTCCTCGCCGGACCGCATTCCACAAGGAGGTCACAGTGCTGAGACAAGAAGTCAACTCTCTACGTCGCCGAGCCGACGAAGCACTTGAACAGAAGTGGCAATGTGAGAAAGGGCTCGGTGGTCTACGAATGGACCTGGATCGCGCACAGCAAGAGACTAGTTCTCTTCGCGAATTACTCAGAGAACACGACATTTCGATACCCGAGATCCGAATAGAAAATGAACCTTTGGCCTTGGACAAGGCTTACAATGAGCTGCGAACTACTCATGCACTCTCTCTAGCTCGCGTCAAGCAGCTTGAGTCGAGCGACGGAGACGCACTCGGCGCCGCCGGTGCTGAAGCCGAACGGACTCTGAACCTGTTGAAGCAAAGCATCTCTGATGCAGAGGCAGAACGCGACTACGCCCAGAATGAAGCCGAGCAGTACCGCAAACAGGCTCGTGCCCTCCAACAGTCTGAGATCGAGCACTTGGGCAGAGAACAGGAGCTGAGCAAAGAGCTGTTCGCTGCAGCCACCCGCATGGACGAGCTCTCTGATAAGATCCAGCAACAACTCACAGCCAACAGCGCTCTACGGAGTCGCCTTACTGATGCCATTATGCGTGGAGAGCAAGACCAACGCAGGTCGACAGAGCAAATCATCCAGCTGGAGAAGAGGCTCAAGGCAGCCGAGGACAAGGTCATGCTCGCCCAGCAGTCCTCGGAAGAGGCTGTTGCCCGTCACGAAGACGAGGTCCAGGCTATTAAGGAGAGCCACACCAACCATCTACGCCGGGTTAAGTCTGGACTGCTCAGTCCTTCAGCCTTCTCACCCAGGCTGCCGTCGTCTCCGGTCTTCTCGCAAAGGTCTCCCCGTCTCGATGTAACTTCGAGCGGACCTGCGATGAGCCTTGCTGAAGCCACCAAGACCGAGTCGCTCGAGAAGCGCGTAGAGGAGCTAGAGAAGGCTCTCCGCGACGCAGATCACGAGATGGAAGAAGTCGTCGGCCGTATGAACACTGCTCAGATGGAGGTTGCCGACCTTCAATTTGAGAGGTATGTCAATTCCTCACAAGTGATGAATGGTATATACTAACACGTTTCTAGGGACGAGGCCATGAGGCAGACACGCAAACTGCAAGGCGAGATCGTTGCTGAACGCGAAAAGGTCAAGGCGTTGATGACCACGACCGCATAATGACCTCGCCAACACGTGCTGGACTTGCCAGCTTTACATAATACCTTCTTTTTCGACAAGCTCCGCGATACCACGGTATCGTCTTCGGGACATCGTTTCTGACATTTTCGGCGTTTTACCCCAGCTCCGGCATTTACATGGGCCTCACGACTCTACGCATACTACACTTCGTTTCACACTTTCAATATTGTCTTAGTATACTTTTCCTGGTCTTATAGACTAGGAGTTTTTGTTTCGACAGACAGCTTTCCTGTCGTCAATTGTTCTATACCCGTCGGTGGTACACAGCGTTGCAAGCGCTACAACAACCTCCGTTTGGCGGTACGTCCTGCATACATGTTACGGACTTTGTTGGGATTGGGAGCTTCCGGCTCGTTTTAGGATCGCTCTGTACCGTGTACTCTCGCTTAGCATGTGCACATGGCAGTTGGTTGTATTGTAATGGTACAATGGATGATGGTTGGAACGTGTTACCCCACGCACACGAGACTACTGAATGAAAACGTTGTTGGAACTGCTAAAGAATATGTTTAACCGATGTTGCACAGCGTGCTTGCAGCACTCGACCACGCCGCTCCCTCGCGTGGCTGTGTTTGTTCGGTCTGTTGAAACTCCTGGGCATCAAGTTGTTCCTATTTGGGTTGGAATGTCGGTGAGGTCTCGCTATCGATAGATCCATGTAGTCGAATCCGGGGTTGCACAGGCACAGCAACGGCGTGACGACTCTATTCGGGATGGCGGCACAAGCAAGGTGAATAGCCATTACGGGCGCAGGCACATGCTTCAGCTCCGTCGGCCGTGTTTTCAATTCGGTCGGGTGTCTGAAACGCAGCGAGTTGCTGGCACAGTTCCCCGCCCGCCGTGGTCCCTGCACCCTAAAGTTATCCCTGACCGAGCTACTGCGGCACTCCCAGCACCCTCCTTCTCCTGCTCCTTGCCTGCGCCGCACTGAAGAATCCTCTGCAGTCGCTGCAGATTGCTAAGAAGCCCGTGAGAGCCCGGCATTGTCATTGTTCCTGTCCTGGCCGTCTCCACCGCCTAGACTCGCTGTTCCTTCCGCTACTTGACACCCAACACCCAACACCCAACACCACTACACCGACTCCCCCTCCGAAGCGATTGGGTCGCCCACGATGAACAACAACCAGCAAGGCAACCGCCTGCAGCTCAATTTCGGCTTCGGTGGCGGCGATCGAAACAATCAGTACCAGCAGGAAGTCGGAAGGGCATTTCCTACAACACCCTCGACGTTCCCACAACCTGTATACCCCAACCAAGCGGGCCAGCAAGAGGTCTGGGGCGCCCAGCCGCAGCCGCAACAGCAGGGCAATGGCTACAATGGCGGCGGTGGCTACTTCGTGAACCCCTACCAACAGGCACAATACCAAGGGCAGCAGGGCAACCTCCAGGCGCCAGGTAGCCAGCGCTTCGACCAGAGTGCCAATGGCCTTGCCCAGCAACTGTCGCACCAACACCTGGGCGGCAGCGGTCGCTCTGGAAGCCCCTATGGCCGACAAGCCTCACCAAACCCTGGACGACCTCGCACCGCAGACAACAGAGGAGGCTACGGCTATGGAAGCCAGGGTGGCAGCTCAGGGCCCCGACAACCTTCACTGTACGACGACGAGGCGCCACAACGAAACCCTACCAAGTACTCGGAGAACGTAGACAAGCAGGCCATGGTATCCAAGAGTCTCATCAACACCTTCTTCAAGGACAGTGCTCAGCGAGCACGCGACCGGAATCAAAGGTGGAAACCCCAAAGCCTTCCCACAACACAACTAACATCGCTGCAGAGCTCTTGAAATCGACGCCATCTTGAAAGAGACGTCCATCTCTGACAGCCGAAAACGATCCAAGGAGGACAGCATGCGCCGTGCCGAAGTCGAATACCTGCGTTTCTTGCGGACAAAGGAGAAGCCAGAAAACTTCTCGACACTGAAGATTATCGGCAAGGGTGCTTTCGGAGAGGTTAAGCTTGTCCAACGGCGCAACGATGGCAAGATCTATGCGCTCAAGTCACTTGTGAAGCAGGAGATGGTAGGCAACCCTCCCATGATACGCCCCCTTGGTGCTAACCTCACCCACTTCAGTTCAAGAAAGACCAGCTGGCGCACGTACGGTCAGAACGTGACATTCTCGCTGAATCTGATAGTCCTTGGGTTGTCAAACTACACACAACGTTCCAGGACAACACCTTCCTCTACATGCTCATGGAGTTCTTGCCAGGTGGCGACTTGATGACTATGCTGATCAAGTACGAAATCTTCACCGAGGACATTACGCGCTTCTACATGGCCGAGATTACGCTTGCGATAGAAGCTGTTCACAAGCTTGGCTTCATACACCGGTACGTGTTCAGTATTGATTTCAAGACCCATATCCTGACTCTCGCAGTGACATCAAACCGGACAACATCCTTCTCGACCGCGGCGGCCACATCAAGTTGACGGATTTCGGTCTGTCGACAGGCTTCCATAAGGAGCATGACGCCAACTACTACAAGAAACTGCTCGCTGGCGGCGCACACAAGTCGAACCGCGACAACCGACAATCGATGAACCTAGACCAGATCCAACTGACTGTCAGCAACCGTACCCAAATCAACACATGGCGTAAGTCTCGTCGACAGCTCGCTTACTCGACCGTCGGTACGCCCGATTACATTGCGCCCGAGATCTTCAGCGGTCAAGGTTACGATTACAGCTGTGATTGGTGGTCAGTGGGCACAATCATGTTTGAGTGTCTGATCGGCTGGCCGCCATTTTGCGCCGAGGAGCCTCACGACACTTACCGCAAGATTGTCGACTGGCCGCGCAACTTGCATTTCCCTCCCGACCAGCAACTCGGTGCCGAAGCCGAAGACTTTGTCCGACGGTAAGCCTATTATCCTGCACATCTTCCAACTCCATGCAGTAGTTAACGTGTATATATAGCCTCATTTGCGACGCCGAACACCGCCTCGGTCGTATTGGTGGCGCCAACGAAATCAAACAACATCCCTTCTTCCGCGGCGTTGCCTGGGACGGTCTTCGCCGTATCCGTGCTCCCTTTGAACCCAAATTGCAGTCCAACATCGATACTCAGTACTTCCCTATTGATGAGATTGATCAGCAGGATACGTCCGCTGCTCACAGGGCGCAGGCGGCACAAGCTGGGGACGACGAGTATGCGACCAGTCTGCCGTTTATCGGGTACACGTACAAGCGGTTTGATGCGTTCCGGGGGTCGTAGGGGTGTTGAAGCATGGGAGGTGTGGGCTGGTCTGGGTTCGAGCTTTCTCTCTCTTTCCGTCTGTCTGTCTCGAAGCCATTTCATTTGATAGCACAAAGCCCGACGGGTTAGACATGTGTCCTGGCTGGCACAGTTAGATGCATAACCATATACATGAACAAATGTTTCTTTTTGCGCACAGCGCGCAAATGTCATGACGGCTAGCAAATATTCTCGCATGAAGCATTCTTGACCTAGGCAGATTGGAGTTGGTAAGACTAGTCGAAGGGTCATGTATTGACAAAGGAAGTTTACCGTTGTTTTTCTACGTGCAATTACTATGGTTGAAGTAGTTTATTCCATGGAGAAGCTATATGAACACTGTGATGTCGTTCCACCACGAACTCCTTTAACAACTTGCTTCTGATTCTGAATATCTCAATCAAACTCCTGTGTTCATGCTTTCTACAACGCCAAAAATTCAAATACTTCTCCAAGAACGTACTCCTCCTCCTCCTGATGGTGTGATGTAAAGTTCAAGTATAAAAGTGTCCATCGCTTCAGTGTGTATTTGGGTGTGTTTGTGAAAGTGGTGTCGCTGTTTTTGCTACCCGCCGTGTGCGCATGTTGTTCATTTGTGCCATATCGCAGGGCTTTTATCCGTGTCGCCGTTTCGCCGTTTTATGGTGTTATGTTTTGGGAGAGTTGGAGAAAGGGCGCGTTCATCGGGCTTCGAATTGGACCATGCTAGATGTTATGTTAGCAAGGTTGTTCGTGTAGATTCTGCTATTCCTGATTCTCCTCGCGCTTGAACATGCTCGACGACGTCATCTTTCTGCTTCTTGAATTCTTCTTTGCGCTCGCCCATCTGCTCGCGCTCACGTCGTGCGCGTCAAACTGTTCTCTCCCACTTTGTGGACCTGCCCAGTGCGTCTGCCTGGTGTGCTGTGCAATATACCCTCACTTACCGGTTCGTCCTCTGCTTGTAAAGCACACGGTGTCCACAGTTCCTGCACCGGATCGGCTCGCCGCGCTTGAGCGGGACGTCCATGTCGCAGTCGCCGCACTTGTAGTGCACGGTGCGCGCGGTTGCGTCGATGGTGCTGGCGGCTGTTGGGTCCGAGGTGGTTTGCTGGGGGTTGTATGCCGTGGACATTTTGAAGTTTAGGTGTCGAGTGTGGGTGAGGATGCGGTGTGGTGTGGTGTGGAGTGGAAGTTGGGAGGCAGAAATGTTTGGGTTGCGATGATGGTTTGCGCCGGGCTGGATGGAAAACGAGGGTCGCGATGGCACGTGCTCGGGCTTTTGCGCGTATCGATAGTGCACCTTCGACACATCCAACCGTCTAGGGACATCTGACAAGCCACCAAATCCTTCGGCCAAGGCTGAATCAAAGGCAGACTTGTAACAGCCAATGTACCGCGTTGCAAGATATTTCGCATACCATATCAGAGCAGAATACCTCGATTATGGCCTCGCCTGGACAGCTTTCTAGGTCCGCGGCACACAGATTTCTGGGTTCCTGTTCTGACCCATGATTTCTGCCACGACACATGTACACTATGTGACACGCATCGCTAGCTCGACTTGTGAGACTGTCAGGATCTAACGCACGAAGCTGATTTTAGACCGCTTCATCGCAAGGGCTGTGCATGGCGGCGCTGCTCGCCATGCAGCTGGGGCTGAAGGATATAGGCTGCCACCTTCCACTTCCCATCCTCTAGATGCACGACTGAACTACGTTGCAGCTTGCACAGTAGCTCTCGCGACCACTCTTTCCGATTCCTTTACCCCCTCAAAATCATCATCGTGGTCTCCACGCTCTCGCTTCCCGTACATGGTCTGCTTTCTCAATGGCCCTTACATTCTCCAGGGCTGCTCCTTTGAAACCGGAGATCCGACTTGCTCAGGCTGTTTCTCAGTTCGAGGCTAGCCTTTCGGATAGACAGAAGATAGCGTTCCGGAATCACCGGTCACAGACGATAAAGTCTCCTCCAAGTACAAAGGATGTCATGCGAATCACAGCAGAAATCGACGCCTCACAAAAGACAGGAGGTCGTTGCTTTGGACCTCGATTTACCAAGTTTCTCCATGGCGCGCAACAATTTGCTGCTCTTGGCGACATCGTTGTAGGCAGCTCCCAGAATATTGCAGCTTGCGGTGTATGGTCGGTGCTACGAATCTGCTTGTTGGTACGTTCTTCCATGGCTGTGTGCTGAATCAACTTGCGGGTCACTGTTGAACCAGGAGGGCACGTTTGCCGAAATCATCGCTTTACCGTGCTCGATCTAACAACACGGTGACACTAGGCGACTACTACTCGGGCATCGTACATCGAAAGCCTCTCTCTCCTTCTCATGGAAGCTGGTCAGTCCACCCAGCAGCACTTGGACTTGGCGTTGTTGTATCCTCGCTCAAAGACACTGCAAACCCACATCACCGAGTACTTCATTGTCGTCGTTCAGATTTGTCTTCGCTTCCATAAGTTCGCCCAGAAGTCTGCCTTGGGCAAGTTTGCATCATCACTGAATGACACCGATATCAAAGATGCAAGGTCAAGTCTTTTGATCTGGTCCAAGTCGATTCAAGCAGAAATCGGAACACTTGTTGCACAAAGGATCGAGTCTGAAGCTGAGAGTAATTTGGGCTTCAGAACTCGGATGAGCTTAAGTTCCAAGAACGCTTCTCAGCAGCAAAAGCAGATTGCTTTTCGAAATTTGCTGGATAGCTGCTCAACTTACGACTACGAAACAACATGGAGACAGATCCGCAAAGCTGGTAATACGACCCTGTATAAGCAACTGCCCGAGTACAACCGATGGATAGTGGCACCAGATCCTAAGACACTTGTTCTAGTTGGTAAACTTGGATATGGGAAGTCCGTGACACTTGCGAACATCGTGGATGACCTCAACTTACGGATCGACCCTAGAGCTTCTGGACTGGCATACTTCTTCTGTCGACACGATCTTCCTGAGAGTTTGATCGCAAGGACGGTGATGGGTGCACTCATACGGCAGATCATCAGTCCATTTCCGCACCGCTTCGATGAATTTGCGGCTGTGGAGGCAACTGGTTTCTATCGGCTTGTCGATTTGATGCGTCGCGTTGTCCCTCCCAGATATGCCATATACATCATACTCGACGGCTTCGATCTGTGCTCTTACCGAGAGAGAAACATAATTACAGAACAATTGGAATTGTTGAGGAAGCAGTTCAACATCTGCATCTGCGTTGCCCGCCGTTTGGAGCCGGACGTAGAGCTACGGTCTATCGGTACAGAGTTCCCGGAAGCAGAAGTTGCCAGACTTCCCGATAATTCTCCAGACATTGAAGCATTCATTGCCGCACAGTTGGAGACTGCTTTGTCGAACCAATCCCTGGCCCTAGGCGATCCCACCCTCGTCCTTGAAATACAGGACGCGCTTTTGCAAGGTTCAAGAGGCATGTTTCTATGGGTAGCTCTCCAGATTGAGTCGCTTTTCACGATGCAGACTGATTACA
>JAESFQ010000758.1_pt1 | contig 11851 bp, 9 predicted proteins | sample 9269431 | NCBI WGS metagenome assembly JAESFQ01 (sample SAMN14502588, study PRJNA617103) | algae metagenome | isolation source: Plectolyngbya sp. WJT66-NPBG17 and co-occurring heterotrophs from well... | place: USA: Mojave Desert, Joshua Tree National Park, California | collected 2006-08-06
TGCTCTCCTTAGCAAGGTAAGGCAAGCAGTTCATTTACTCATGAATTATACTAACAAAGGGTAGGATCTCGCCGACAATAACCTCGATCTCTTCTTCCACTGCTTCATGAAAGGCCACGACGCCCTCAAAGAGATTGTCATCCAAGTTCTGGCCGATGTGATCATCACGCATCCTCAGCTCCTTACGCCTACGATCCCAGACCCAGATGCCTCGACCGAAGATGCAGAGGCGATCACAAACCCGCGCATCCGGCCCGTCACCAAGATACTGCTAAAAGCGTTTAGCTCAGACAACAAGCGCATTAGTCTAATCGCTTGCACCGCAGCGTCGAAACTACTTCTCTTGGGTATCCTGCCCCCTCTCCCGACTACCGAGGTACTCAAAGCTTTCACCCTGACGTACTTTGACCCCGAGACAGCGGCAAACCCAGCTCTGAGACAAGCACTCAGTTACTTCTTGCCCGTGTACTGTCATTCCAAGCTCAAAAACGCGAAGCTGATGGGCGAGATTGCTGTGCCAGTGATCTCGAAGCTGCTCATCATGCGCGATGAGAATGTCGAAGAAGAGGATGTGGACGAGATGGTGGGCTGGCCTGTCATTACTGCTCACCTTGCTGAATGGACCGATGGACGTAAAGTCGTAGGCGCGACTGAACTTGGTCTTGACGGAAAGACAAGCACCATCGCCGAGGCTGAGGAACCACATGTGCAACTCGCGATTGAAATTCTTGAACGCGCACTGACAAGTACATGCTCAAAGGATGAGCGTAAGCCCCTACTCTCTCTGTTGGGTAAACTATTCATCGCACCTTCTGGCACGACTCGCAAGGGAGAAGAAGGCGCAGTCGACCAGGACAGCTTCCGCACCTTACACGAACTAGTGTCTGAGGCTGTCGAAGGCAAAATTGGCACAGATGCCACACAGCGCAACGCTTTGATCAAGTTGGAAACTACTCTGACAAAGCGGTTGGGCGAGGCGGCTACACAAGTCCAGGACACGGATGTAGAGCGCACAGCCACGCCCGAGACGACCGTTGCGGCTGATGCCACGGAAGCAAACGAGGAAGAGACGGAGGGCGATGCTACTGAAGTTTCTGCGTCGCGGAGTAAGAGGAAGTCTAATGTGACGCAGGTGGACGAAGAAGAAGAAGAGGACGAGGAAGATGAAGATACCATGCTAGCAGGCATGCAGGACGAAGGCACACGTATGCCTCTTGAAGAAGACGATGAAGAAGAGGATGAGGTTGATGATGATGACTCGGCGGCCGGACACAACACATTGACAGTTGGAAGGGATGACAGGAGACGGACCATGGTAACCGAGGACGATATTATGGAAAGTCTGCTGCAGAGCGAGATGGAGCACTCTGCGTAGTCTCTTTGTCTCTTATTTTTCGTTCTCGATGGCTCAACGGCGTAAGACGGTCTTGTTGGTCTTGTACTGGGATAGTCGGTCGGTCTTGATCACGACTGGGATGATTTTAGTTCATGTATCAATGAATTCTCTTATGATGTTCCCTGTCTATATTGATTCTACTACAGTCCTGTTGGACACATCTTGGATCGTGTGCTCCTTGGAATTCCAGTTCACAATCCAGATTTTTTCTAGTGACGTGTGTCGAGAAACAAGTTGTAGGGTAGAGCTTATTTCTTAGCGTACAGCTACATCTTTCTTGCAATATCAAGGAAACTCTAGATTGATTTCATAGAAGGGGTATACAACCAATTGCGCCAGAAATAACAGCAATCAACGCCTCTCGCTATAATATAATCTTCGGGATCATGTCACTTCGTCTACTGCTCGAACATGGACTCATGTTGGTGTATGTCATGGTCTTTCTTTCAGACCCAGCACTTCAACTCCAACGGCGCAAATAAAACCATCAGCCAAATACCTCCTCAATGTGTGCCTTTAGTTTTATACACGTCTCACTCTTCGTGTTTAGCCTACATCCCTCCTCGGAGACAACGTCCCACAGCCTGCGCTCAATATCGTATCCGAGATCTTGCTGCATGTCTTTAGTATCACCCCACATCCTGACCGGGCGACCGTCAGGTCCATACGCTCTCTTGTCGTCTAGCATTTTCGCCGGGTCAAGCTTGAGATTGTTGTGATGCAGGAACATGGGTGGTGGTTTACGTAGAGCTTTACGTGTTCTATCTTGGCCATCCTCTGTTTTGGAATTGGGTTCAACAAGGTCTGTTTTCTGCCAGAACTTTTCTGGGTGGATATGGCTGCGCATTGGAATAAGGTATTCATAGTCGGAAACTGGGTTTACTTGGGTGAGGCCGGTACCTCTGAAAGTGCCGTTCATGTGATTGCCGAGAACACCGGGCGGAGTGGTTACTTGGTAGTAAGGTAGACCGACTGCCAGAGCTGCTTGTACAAAAGTTTCCTTGTCGCCGGCGCCGGGACTGCCTTGACTCAGGAGTATGTAGTAGTAGTCTGGGCCGTAGTAGTTGTAGTAGACCATCATGAGGAGCGACGCGCGGTGGATATCCTTGTTGATAAGGAGCTCGCCGCTTTCTGTAGAAAGCCTCGATTGAGATGGGATTTCTGGTATGCCGGCGATATGGTAGTAGTGTGCGGATATTGTCTGAGCCCAGAAGTCGGGCCAAGTGACTAGGCCGTGGGTTGTGTATGGTGGGGTCGAGAATAGTTTGGCGGGATCTTGGGTGGGGAATGCGTCGCTATCCAGAAAGAGAACATGCTGGAAGGATGAGAAAAGAATGGCAAAGACCTTGTACTGGTAGTGATTAGGTGGCTTGGCATCTGGGGCTGTTTCGTAGATGTTGGACAAGACTACACAACGAGCGTTCAAGGATGGTAGGACGGTGTCGCACACATTCGGATCGTACTTTGACCAATCATCGATGAAGACTTCCATAGGTAGGTCGCACCCAGTTCTCCGCAACATGCGCAGCGACACGAGGAATATGGGCATGTACCAGGCGTCTGCGGTTGTAACGATCCCTGTTGTGCCTTTGACGAATGGGATCGTCGGCGCCAGGCGCTGTGCCGATCTACGCATAGCATAGTGGGCCTGGAATAGAGCGGTCTCCTCCTTGTCCGTAAAATCCAGTATGCGATCGGGGTGCTCTTGGTGTGGTTCGAGAGGCAGGAATTTGATCGTCGGACCAGTATCGTCTTCTATTAGACGCAAGGGCTCGCATTGCGGCTGCGACTCGACAAGGGCAGCGACGAGGTCGGACCAGAACTCTCGTACAGGTGTGTTGAAGGTGGAGCTAGCGGCGGTGAGGTTTTTGCCAGTCACCAGAGGCACGTGGATGGCACCGGAACCATGATAGCTGCGTGGTAGAAAGAAAATGCCGCATGTGAGAAGGAAGAGCGGAACGACGATGAGTCGCGGTATCGAGGGGAGGTTTACGAGCATGGTCGCGGGTGAATCGTTATCGCGGAGGGAGGTCCATGAAGGGGGAGGACTGGAAGGTAAAACGACAGCAGAGGAGGGTCAAGGCGGATGTGGGCATGTAGAAGTGAAGGGCACTGCTCGGGAGAAATTACTGAGCGTCAGCCAAACCAATACAAAAGCGTGCGTGGCGTTTGCGTTACGATAAGCAACTACGCAGCGTCATGCAAGCGGTACGCAGTGACAGTGCGGCGCTGAGGGAAGGCACAGTCCATGTTACTACGCCAGCGGCCAAATTGAACGACATTTCTTAACCGGCCCCGTGTAGCCCCTATGTGGACCAACGTTGGCAGCCTGCAGAGCTCGAGCTGTTGTCGCTTGCACAGCCGTACTTGTGCCAGTAGCCGCTGGTGGTGGCCTCGCAATGGCCTCCTATGCTTCTTTGGTCGTACCGAGCGCGGGCAGAGATGCATCGGAGACCGAGAGCGATGGCTAGACCAGCTTAGTCAACCATGCTAGTCCTTGCACTATCTCCCAGCCCTGCATTGAGGCGAAAATTGGTCCATCTGGAAATAGTAACATCTCTGTAGTCACTCAGATAGCGTGATCGGCCGCGTCGCCCGCCGCGTTGTGAATCAGGGCTGAACCTTGTGACTAGCGGAACGGTCGCGCGTCGCTGGGAGTAGCCTTTCCACCATCGTAGTCTCTTGATCGTCTGTACTTTGCCATGCAAGAGTCATGCGAGGCCCGAGATGGGTGGTGTGAAGGTTGGAGTTGGCCCGCTGAGCACGGATGGTGGTACCATGGCACGTCAACCCGTGTGGCGCTTATTTCGCGCTGCTGAATATTACCGGATACGAGATTGCGCACGGCACAATCTCTTGTTCCAGACAACGTGCTCCCGCGCATGGTACGCCATCGTAATTTGTTTAAGATGACGCCAAATCCTTGACCTGCCGTATTGTACCCCTACATGATTGTTACGCTACTTGAAGAGCAAGTGGCCATCACTCGGATAGTGGCAACAGAGCCATTGGCGCGAGCCAATCTGCGAAGCTATCCATCACAAGACTCATCAACTTACCATCATCACCCTTCTATCACAAGCCTTGGAGACGAGTTCCATGTCATTCGCGGCTGCATCTATTCATTTCCCGTTCAAGTTTATCGTGCGACGACGTATGAGTGAACACTGCACACCTCTTACCATCGACAGCCTTTACTGGGGAAGACTGTAAAGCTAGCCAATAGTTCCTGGCATGTTCGTGCACCGACTTGCGATACATGGTAGTAGTCTTGTCGGACCGAGGGCGACTTGGCTTCAGCCGCCACACATCATAGTCTACCGTATTTGGACAGAGTGAAATATATCTGGCATCCAAGGAACGAGTTGGATCCAAAGGTTTGCCTTACTCGTCATTCTCGGTTGACGAATGCTATCGTAAGCTTGTCTATATAAGCGCTGTGGTAGACACACTTCGGGCGGTGCCTAGAAAGGCCGTGATACGAGCAACTCCAGTCTATACGTCTACCGTCTTGTAGCTGTAGAAATAGCTTGTCATCTTCCCAAGTTCCACGTGATGTCGAGGAACTAACCACGTCAAGGAAGTTTAGAATGGCAATCGTATGGGTTTGGAGATAGTAGCACACAGAACCTTGGCGCACTTACCATACCTTACCCAAAAGCGGGCCAAAGACGTTACCGATACCAGCACACGTTTGCACACCCGTGCTGCCGAATTCCTAGTGCTCAACCTTGCCGCATCCTCTTGCATCTTCTGTAAATCCCCATCGCGATTGTCGTGCCTTCAGAGACGCTAGTAACCAGACAAGCACAGATGACCGACACGAAACGGGCAGATTGAATTGAAAATTATTACGACAGATAAGCAAGGTAGTTCTATGGTAAGTACAAAAGGCACGAGGCCAAGGAGCTGCCTCTTCTTCCGCGCCTTCATTGCCAAAGCGACATGTTCAATTTGGATCAGGTAGGAAAAGAGAGAAAAGCAAGCAGATGGAAAGAAGAGAACCTCACAGCCTAGACATGAAACGAAATGATCCGCCATCAAATCCAGAAGCTCCAGCAAGCCCGTATTGCCGCCATCCATGTTGTACTTTTGTCCCTCCGCCCCGCTTTTGAATGAAATGCAAGTCGATGCCCAAACACCCCCATCCTAGGTATCGAACTCCGTCAAATGAGGTTTTCCGTCTATACGCATCCGAGCCGTAGGTAGCCTGCAAATGCCACAAATTCTTAATCGACCGACGCTGTCCAACTCCCCGAAAGCCAATCTTGCCCACGCCAGCCTATCCGAAGAAACCATCCCATATCAAATTGCACCGCAAGATCCGCGCTCCAGATGATCGATACCTATATACAAGTGCACTTACGCCGGCGACTTGTTGGCGGGATTCGAGACGTTGCGGCGGTCATCGTTCATCGAGAGAGAGCCGAAGCCAGTCGAAAGGAAGGCAAAGGGATCGTTGCGACCGTCACCGCCATTGACGGCGCCCTGGTTGGGGTAAGGGTCTGCAGACGAGAAGGCAGCTTCAGCTGAGCGGCTGTCAAAAGGAGTCGAGTGCATGCCGCCGTTGGGCACGTACTGCGCACCCATAGGAGGGTAAGGGCTAGCAGCGCCCATGCCGGAGGGCAGAGCATAAGAGCTAGGAGGTCCGCCATACTGCTGAGCCGGGAATCCACCGCCACCGTAGCCAGCTGGACCGTAGGGACCGCCGCCAGGAGTGCCGCCCATAGAGGGAGGGCCCATACCGAAGCCGGAGGGAGTATCCATAGGAGAGGGGAAGGCCGAGTCGGCAACGACAGCAGCACCTGCACGGCTCGCACCACAGCGGAGGCAGGCAGTGTTCTTGGCGAAGTTGTGGTAGCCGCAGCCGTTCTCGCCGCACTTCCAGTCTCCGGCGCGGAAGGGTACAGCACCGGTACCTCCACGCATGTGTCCGCCACCCATTCCGTGGCCGTGACCGTGACCCATGTGGTGCTGAGGAGGACCCATCATGCCAGGGTGACCGCCGTATCCGTACCCGCCGTAAGCCATGGGGTCACCACCTGGTGGGCCCTGTTGCATGGCGGGGAAAGAGCATCGGAAGCAAGCGGTACGACGCTGGAAGTTGGAGAAGCCACACGAGGGGCAGTTCCAGTCACCGGGGCGAGGACGGTTCTTGCTAGGCGGAAAAGGAACGATAATGTCGGCAGCGCGGTCGATAACGCGGCTGGACGATGGAGAGACTTCGATTGCCTTTTCGTTCAACGCACGGCCGTTCATGCAGAGAGATTCTGCAGCCTATGTCATGTCAGTATACCCAATTACAGATTGCTAACGCAGTACATACCTCTTCGTGAGAAGAGAAGATGGCAAAGCCGGTTCCGGTTGGCTTGTGCTGGTCGGGAGTGCGCAGGGTCCAGAATGCAATGGGGCGTCCGCCGAATTGCGTAAACCAGCTCTCGAGCTCTGATTGAGTCGTGTCATGGGGAAGACCGCTCATATGAAGAACTTTGCTGCGCTCTGACAGGAAGGCGCGAACGTCGGCGCGGGCGTCCATTGGCTTGGTCAAAACGTCAGGGTGGTCTTGAGGAGGTTGTGACTTCCGGATAAGTCCACGAAGTACGCGAGCGAGCGTAACAGCCTCCTCCATAGCCCGGCGGGGCGAGGCAGGAGCGAGAGCCTGCAAGTGAAAGGGCAGGTTGTGCTTAATGGGAGCCGACGACTGGACGGGCTCCACCTCGAGCGCCGCACAGATGTTGGTCAAGGCGCTGGACCCAAATGGAAGGGACTCTGGGTGATGTGCTTGCCACCTCTGGTACTCGGTACGGAGATCGAAGGTGCGGGAGTGTTGGAGGTAAGGAGGGAGAACGACGGACTTGTCGCGGGCTTCGCGAGGCAGCTGGACACGGAGGTCCCACGAGTCTAGTGTGACGAATGCGAACTCGAGATTCTTGGGGCCGATGTGTTCGGTGTAGAAGTTGCTGAAGCGGTCGACTGCGTCGCGGAAGGAGCCGGCATTGCGGACTTGGTCCCATGTCAGGGTGGTCAAGCTGGCTATGCAGAGTTCGAGGTCAGCGAAAACTGCATAGATTGTGGAACATGGGGGTGTGAAGAGAAAACGTACTGCATAGGGCCGTGATTGGCGTGTTGACGGGCTTGACGAGGACGGATTCACGGTGCAGCTGTTGTTGGGTTAGCCGTGGAGCTCGGCATTGGGATTGATAGGCATACTTCTTCACACGACTTTGCATCGAGCAGGATCCAACCCAGCTCAATGACCTCGGCAGAGTCTTTGGTGACATAGACACCGTGCTCGTCGCACGTCGTGGCTACATGGATGACAACGTAGCGGTCGAGGTTGGCCGCCTGGGGACTCGGAGTCGGTTGGGACGCCATATCGATACTGCAGGAGAAAGTCAAGATTAGCTAGAGGTTCTCGAGGATGTCGAATGACGGTGTCGTCTTGTCGACTGAGGTTCGGGTGGGGCGAGGTTTGTGGACGGAGAAGGTGCGAGGTAGGTTTGGCGGAGATGGAAGGCGCGACGGGCGAGTACGTCAGCGGGGAGCCCGAGGTGAATGGTGAAGAGGTCGAGTGGGCAACAGCTGGCAAGCTGTGAGCGAGTGAAGGGGAAAACGGAGCCTCGAGGTGACGGAAGGGACGAGGTTGAGAAGAGTCCCGGTGAGATGAAACCAAATGCTACGAGATGGGGACGGACGACCTGAGGCTCCGTGCAATGATCCCGGGCAGATTTCTTGACGTGGATAGCAGAGCTAAGGCACAACTTCTTTAGATCTTGGCGGGAGCTCGACGTTAGCCCGCCTAGTGCCAGGCATGTCAAAGCGATGCGGCATGTATAGTGTGATGATGCCGGAAACTGTCCATAGAGACTTGATGGTTCGTCCCGCACTGGGTTCCTCTATTACAATGGCTCGCCCAGCAGTGGGTGTTGCCCACGTCACGAAGCAAGGTTAATTTCAACGTCGTCGCTCCAAATTTCCAGAATCAAGACGGCCTGCAGCAGGGCATGCCACGAGCACGGCGGACAGCAGCTCCCGCAGCCGCTCGGCAGCGCTGTCTGCACCCATCTGAAACATTGTCCGCTCTGTGAGTGAGAATTCCACGCGTCTGCTGGGGGCGCTCGCGTGTGCTCCGCCCCGGCCGTGCCACGCTGTGCCCCCAGAATGATATTGATCGATACCGCGAGTGCTTGTGAACAGTTGCACTCCGAATTGTGCTTCAGCTGCTCGCCGTGCCGCATTCGGCCATGGAGACTACCCAGGTACTACTGACTACTGACTATTCAGGGTCCAACTGGCCAGCTGGCCCGTCTTCACCGCGAGCGACAAGCCCTCGTTCGTGTACGCGGACAGTGCCGCTAGCAGAGTCAAGCGCCCTTAAGTCCGCCTCTAACACCGCCGGCCAGCAGTCTGCCATCTGATGCAGCGACGTGAGTAGTCGCCCCTGGCAGCCTGACCCGAGTCGGTGCCGCCTACAGTATCAGTACAAGACATGTGGCATATCGCCGTGGCCCCTTCCGCCCATGCCGCTTTCGCTCGCTGTCCGGGTACCCCTGGCGATCATCCCTTTCCCGCCGCACTGGGGGGGCCACGCCAGCACGTGATCGTGGGCTATCGCCCGCTGCCTCGTACCCGCCAAACAATGAAATGGCAACGGGAAGATCGTCAAGCCTTGCTGACACGTACAACCAGCACTGGCCCTGTCAGCGCGCCGTTAGATTTCTTTGTGCGGGAAGTCCCTAACTGCTTTGGCCTGACCCCTTAAACGCGCTCTTCCCTCCCTCTGCTCTGTCCTGAGAAGCTCGAGCACCTTCACCCACTGCACTCCACAGTCTGCCTGCAATTTACAATTTATGCTCTCCAGTTTTATCACGCACCCGCTCCCACGTACCGGGGTCCTTGCATTGCGGCTTTAGTCACTCCCTGGTTCTGGCTGAGGCTTGTTACCAAGCATGTCCTCTCGGCAACGGGGATTCACATCTTCCCCGCAAGCTGCACCAAACGGACGCGAGTTAGTATTCACCTACCCACTTTTGAAACAACGGACTGCCCTGCACCACCTCAAAAGCAAACGCTCCACGCATACATGGAATCCGTCCCCTAACACCTTTCCAGTTCATCGCGAGGAATTATGGGTTTCTTCAAGCGCTTCAGGCGTCACAAAAGCCCCAAGAAGAGCGAGTCGCGCCCGCGCAACGACCTTTATGCCCCCGCAGTATATGACTACCACGGCCCCGATCAGACGCAACGACTTCCCGATAAGGTCCTCCGCCGCATATTTGAAGAAGTATGCCCGCACTCGGCCGACGAGTCCCTCGACGGCAGTGAGGACAGCGGTAATGACGGCTGCATGAGCTGTGATATGCGGGACCTGGCCCACTGTGCCCTGACCAAACGACAGTGGTACGGTGTTGCTGCAGGGCTGCTGTACGTCCAAACTGCTCGACGCATCTTGTTCTCCAACTCATTCGCTCTAGGTACAACAGCATTCGCATCGACGCCGTCCACTACTGTGAGCTCGAGGAGTTCTATGCCGACCAGCGCCGGCGCAAGTCGCGAAACGGCGATGACATAGACGCGCCCACGATCCGACTGCAGCAGCTGGGCCAGAGTGTGCGTGGTAACCAATACCTCGGCCAGCGCGTACGCTTCATCAAGCTCCCGTACATGACCCGCGAGGCCTGCAAGGCTGATCTGGCGCGAACGGTATCGGGCTGTCCGAACCTCGAATTCATCGACCTCCCCGACGGCTTCTACAACGGTGATCAGTCATGCCAATTGCTGCGTCAGGAGCTGCAGGCGCGCTGCCCACACATCCGAAAGATGAGATACAACGAGGGTGGGGAGCAGTCTTTAGAGACGCTTCTCCAGGGCTACTGGCAGGAGCTCATCTCTGTTGAGCTCAACAAGATCCAGATAGAGCCCAGTATTCTGAGGCAGGTCTTCGGCATGCTGCCACGACTGAAAGAGCTCACCATCACCGGCGTGTCGTGGCTCAACGACTCAACTTTCCACAACGCACCGGGGATTCCCAACTTTCCTGCACTCGAAACCCTCCACCTGACCAAGGTACACGGTGTCACGGCAAACGGACTTGCGCAATATCTCTACAACCCAATGTGCAGCGGCAGGCTACGAACTCTGATATTGAAGGATTGCCATGGTATTACCGTACCTTCCCTTCACATTATCCTGCAGGCGGCAGTCAATCTACGGACACTCGAATACACAGCCACCGTCTCCGCGTCCCTGCCTCTGGATCCGATACCACCCATGACGTCGTACACACTACACAAGCTCCATTTTGAGGTCATCTCCAGCTCGGCAAACCAGGTATACCCGCCAAGTGCATCGTGCTACCAGTACCTCGCGAACTCGCTCATTGCGAACCACATGCCAGCTTTGCGACAACTCTACGTGCGTGATCCTACATTCCCAGAGGTTCTGACGCTTGCGCCACCGATACTTCCGTTCAGCGAAGCACCGCCGCCCATGTTCAACCAACCTCTAGAGGTCTACTCCAAAGGGTTGGATGAGCTGGATTGGATCTTCACGTCCATCATGCCACCCGAGGCACAGGGACGCCGAGCATCCGTGTCAGTCGGTCGACCATTGAGTAGCTACTCAGCACACAAGGGTCTTGGACCCCAATGGGGCGGGGATGCTCGCAAGAGTATTGTGGTGCCGAACGGCTTCGGTGGCTTCTTGGCCGTACCTGCAGACAACGACGGAAGACCGAGGAGTGCGGGACACATGGCGCCTAGTGGAGGCTTCGGGCACGGTTACTCCAACTCGCTTGGTGGGAGAGAGCCTAGTCCACGCGCCAGTTGGATGAGCCACGCGGGTCGCGAGAAGCGAGCCTCAAGGGCGGACCTCTGGCGATGAGTTGCACAACTACGACTTGCATTGCAGACTTGTTCCTTTCCTTCGATTCTTCTTTCACTTCTCACTTCTGGATACCCGTCCATTCTTCTTTTCCTTCATAGGCGATCTTTGTAAGATACCAAGAGGAGTTCTATTTTGATCTTTATAGGAGTGCGGTGCGATATTAGGACGAATCATTGACTTTGGAAGAGCTGGATGGCACAAACGAAGATACCCCTGACGTGGGACTGGGGTACGGTTGGCTATCTGTGTATAAGAAAGAACTACAAAAGCCCGAGAATACGGCGAGATCTGGATTTCGTCGCCATCTACCTATCAATGAATGTCCCTGTCATCAAATGCTGTGATGCTGTGTCCTTACAAGGTACTTAAATTAGAAAGTCTTTTCCCTAGCTCATGATCTCGAGTGTGATAAAGCAGTGTCATGACTGCGCCCCACACTCTCCGAACTCGCATCCATTCCAGCTCTGTTCCTCTAGAACCGCATCGATGGGACATTCTCCCTGCTGAATCGCATTCCTCACACGATCCTTGACCAACGTCCTCATCTCTCCATCCGCTTCCTCAACCCAA
>JAESFQ010000759.1_pt1 | contig 11850 bp, 15 predicted proteins | sample 9269431 | NCBI WGS metagenome assembly JAESFQ01 (sample SAMN14502588, study PRJNA617103) | algae metagenome | isolation source: Plectolyngbya sp. WJT66-NPBG17 and co-occurring heterotrophs from well... | place: USA: Mojave Desert, Joshua Tree National Park, California | collected 2006-08-06
TGAGTACCCACACGTATCTACATGCTACAAACGGTATTGATGACTGCTAGCTAGTCGTCTGGATGCTTCGGGTACTGTGACGCCTTGAGTGGTGTTGAGTACGCGTATCTTGATTCCTCATTATTTCCGTGCTGGTAGAGTCATGACATGGTCGTAGATTGAAGCATTTAGATTTGTTTTGGATGTGATTTGCTACATCAAAAGCCGTGGTTTGGAATCAAAGGCACAAAGCGTGATGAGCTTTTCACCATTACCAACGCTTCGCCCTCGACCACTATATTTCCCCAATCCGAACGCCCAAAACCGCACATGCAAAGCACGCGTGCTAGATCAGAAACGAAGAAAAGATACAAGGGGGTATTGACAAGAAAAGAATAGTGCAGCAGAACCGCCAGACATCATATAAGTTCATCGCCGCCGCAGCGACGCGACTCTTCGACTGCTTGCCATATGGTGCTCTCTTCGAAGACGGGACCATGACCATCACACTTGGCCGAACCTTTTAATCGCTCACATACATCCGCCACGTCCACCAGACCTTGCTTAACAAGCGGATGCGATTGTATGAGGTCCCAAGCCTGGCTGGCAGGAACCTCTTTTCCCTTTGCTTTCCTGCGCGAATGCTCTCTGCCGGCCGTGTTGATAACAGTGGCGTTAGTAAGCGATTCAATGTGGTAAGCCATATCTTTGTCGTCTTCTTCTTCCAGAGGTAGGTGAGCGCCTGGCGAGGGATAGCTAGCAGATACGGGACGCGAGGCAGACGGAGACCGGCCACTGGTGGCGCGTAGGATCTCGTTTTCGGTGCGGGCGCGTTGGAGAGCGGCTTTCAGGCGCTCGTTGTCTGACTGGAGGGAGTGTGTGCTGGATTCGAGGGCTGAGAGCTTCGTCTCTAGCTCCTTGACGTGGCGCTCTTTGCGCTCACGGAATGCGCGCTGACTAGACCCCAGTCAGCCGTGTGCTGTAGAGGTGGGGAAGGGAAATATAGACACATACGCTGCCCTGTTCTGTGCCTTGCGCCTGCTCTGGGCAGGCGTCAGGTTGTCCTTCTCCTCACTGCTACTACGTGTCTGGTTTGGCTGGCCATCGTCAAGGTCCGCGCCAAGTCCCGAGTCTACGCTGCCGACAGGCATGGGTGTGTTTGCTGCTGCGTTGTCCGGCGAGCCCTGCTGCGGCGTCGGCAGACCGTTGTGGAGGCCAAAGGCATTGTACGAGGTTGGATACACGACGGCATCGAGAGGTTCCTGGTGCTTCGGATTAGTAAGGCGGTTGCGGGGGCTTCCGGACGCCGCGCCCTACTCACAATGCTCTGCGTCGTGTCGGCGTCAAGGCCACTATTTGCAAACGCGTGCTGCATGCCTATGAAATGGTTGTAGGGCTGCTGGGGCCCACCAAAGTAAGAGTAGTCCATGGCTGTTCGATGTTGCTGGCTAACGCGGGTGAAGCGCGGCGGAGGAGCTTCACGCGATATTGCGTTGCTAAGTACTGGTTCAAAGGCACCGAATAGCCTCCGTAGTAGACTGGACGCAGACGGGAGATTCGCGGCGGGGCAGTAAGGCTCAAGTATCGCGACACGATGGACAGCTGAACATCTGGACCTGACAGTCCAACGCAACGGTAGGGGATAGAGCTTAGATGTGCTCACGCCCGCTGCTTCGAGCTCGGCCAGATTGGACCACCTAAGCAGCCATGCAGATGGTGGCGCGAAAGCCATCTAGACGACCCCAGTAAACGGTTTGGGGCGGCCGACAGGTTGCTTGGTCCGCCTCTGCAACCACTCTGCATTTCTGCAACCAGGAGCACGCCGACGACGCCCGCATACGCATGCTGCCATGGGTTTTAGGTTCAACACAGGGTAGACCTGTCTCTTCTTTACGACATCCCTTGGCTTGCAAAAAGGACCTGTATATGGCGTTGCCTGAAGCCACGGTTGATCGTTTTCTGTTGCCAATGTTGCGGAGAACAGCGGTGTTGATGCTGATGCAACGCGGCCCTTGTGATGCCAACCGCATGAACCTCGCCAATTAGCCCAAACGGCTACTTTCCAGCGGAAGCGTTGCTGACTGCAGCTTCGCAAGCACCGACTCCAGAAGCGACGAGACTCTCTACAGCAATGTCTCGCACTTCAACCCACTTGGAGACGGTGCTTACTGACTGTCGTCGTCACAGGCTGCATGGTCAGTTACATGCAGAGTGCGTTGTAAACGTTATTAATCATGGTCGCGTCTAGTAGTTTGAAGATCTTCTGGAGAGCATCGCCTTACCTCCCTCGCCTTGGGCAGAGCCGCTCCAGTCCTTCAGCCTTATGCATCAGCAAGCGGAAGCACGGAATATCCCTTGGCCCCAGCGAGCTGAAGCTGAAGAAGAGTGGAGATGAATGGACTAAGATCTGTCACTAAGACTTCAGACATGCACCCCTCGACACTGTCAGCACTAGCCCTACATCACTTAGTTAGGACATGCATTTCTCCCTCAGCAAATCAGGTCTCACATCATCCTGTAGCTACACTGGACGCGGAATCGTGGTACTTTCTCGTTCTACTGTTCGGCTACCCATGTCCGGCGGTTGCTTCCTCCGCATTGCCTAAAAGTCGACACAACGGCACTGCCTCCCGTAACATTATACTCGTGACCGTCGCCACTACGTGCTGGTTATCGGCGTGAATTCCCATCTTCAGACGGAAGTTGACGCTGATGAATAAATTTGAGATTGTAAGCAGGCTAAAACGGCTTTGCAAACTATCAGAGCAAGGCATGATGGTTACGCCATGCAAGTCTTGCTAAAGCTTACTCAAAGCAGCCAAGACGACTACCATGTCTCCATGTTCTCCTTCGGGAAGCAGGTACTTGTTAGTATGGCAAAGTGAGAGAAGCAAGCTCTAGCCGCGTATGGTAAATCTTCGATACTACTCCCTTCCGTTTCAACACATTATTCACACACGAGTCCCTATTGCTCTTAGTACACCTCTTGTAGAATCAGCGCAATGTCTATACAGTCACCGACCACGCTTGCCTACCCCCGAGAGTAGCTCATGTACAACTGAATCTTGCATCCTCGTAATATGGGTGATTATACAGGTAATCTACAAACGCTCGCCCGTGGTATAGTACAGGTCCATTCGCATCGTATTCGTACACAAGTATTTCTACACGCCGTCTCGTCATTCGAGCCCATCCGCGCCTTCAACCGCCTATGTGCAAGTGTCTATTCCCATCTTGTCTCTTTCTTCAACGGCTTCTCCCAGTCCTTGATGTGATCCGAAATGACCTTGGCAGCCTGGTCAGCCGTAAAATTGCGTCCGATCGCTTCGACGAAATCGCCTTCGGGGTCTAGTTTGTCAGTCAGTCAACACTCTTACAACATGCCCATAACAACGTAACATACCCATCAGGTAAAAGTAAATACTATGATCAACCAGATAATCCTGGCCTGGCTTGACATCCTTTGGGGTGCTAAAGTACACCCTGTACGCCTTGCACGTATTCTTGATCTGCTCGTGGTCGCCCGTCAATCCAATGAAATCAGGGTGGAATTCTGCCAGGTATTCCTTGAGCACCTTGGGGTTGTCGCGCGCGGGGTCGCAGGTGATCATGATGGGGAGGAGAACGTTGCCGCATTCGGCGACAACTTTGTCGTACATGAGGGCCATTTTGTCGAGCTCGTCCGGGCAGATGTCGGGGCAGTGGGTGAAGCCAAAGTAGACCTACAATTGCATTGTCAGTGTGATTGCCCATGGGCGGAGCGAGGGCGATGTCATACTAGAGAATATTTGCCTAGCATGTCCTCATTGCTGAACGGCTGGCCATTATGGTCTATGAGGTGGAATGGTCCGCCTACTTTGGGCTTTCCGATACCCTTTGTTTGCTCGGCTATTCGCTTTCGTGCCATGCGCTCCTTCTCGTATGTGAAATAGGCCCATAGTCCTGCACCAGCTGCGACGAAAAGGATGGCGGCTGTCAGGTTGAAGGGCTACAGAACGTCAGCCTTTGTCCGGATTTCCTGTTGACTGCCATCTGGTATGTGGTGCCTTGGATAGCAAAACGTACCCCGCCCTTGTTTCTTGCCCGAATCTGATCTATTGTCTTGAGCTTGCTCCGCGACGCCGATTGTGAGAAGTTCCGTGTCTGTCCCTGAATGCTACTCGCAGCCCTTCTCTGTCCATTTTGTGCCGTTTGTAACTCCCTCAGACATGTTATGTTTCCCGCCGTTACTTTCCGCCATGATGCGACCGGACTTGATGTGCTAGAGGCGAATGTTCGAGACGTAATGCGCGCCGCTCGTGGGCTTTGGATATTCTTTGTGGCCGTGGCCAGACATCTAGACGGTGAAGCCATTTGGGTAGTATTGCCGGAGAGAGTATGACGACGTGATGTTGCGAATTGGTGTTGCCGGAGACTTTTCTTAGGATCCGAGATGCGAACTCGCCGCGCTCGGGCCAACTCGACTGACATATTGCTCAATTGCCTGCATGTGCAATCCAGACAACATCACGAAAATTAGAAAGCACATATATATCTGGTGCGCCGAACTTCTGAAATGATCGTATATTCCAAGCTATCTCTAACCATACATCACTTTCACATGCATAACAGGCCTGGCCTTCTAGCTACTCCCAAATGCCAAAATGCAAATACGTCCAAGCCTCCAAGCAATTTCTTCAGACGACGCGTTTAGTCTCGTATATATTGTGACAGATGCGCCAAGAACATTCCATAGTCGTTCTCTATAGAGATGCTATTCCCAATCACCTGGCAGATATGTGTCTTGGAATCGCAATTGAAAGCGAGCAGCAAGACTGATATTGCAATTGGCGTAACGATAGTTCGTTAGCCATTTTCGGCAGTACGGGCTGGCAGCCGTATTGGGCAGATCTCACCCAAGAATGGTGTTTCTCACCATCATGGTAGGGCAAGATTGAGGATGTCGGCGTAGTGTATGAGTTCCTGACTCTCGGTCTAACGATGGGACTCCATGCGGCCTCGTTCATTTAACGAAAAGACACAGGGGTTGCAGTCTTTCATTTGATGCCAATAGCCCTCAAAAGCTCTTCCTTCTGCGTCTTTCCAGTCACGCCTTTGATTTCGACACCCTTAACCATGTCGCTCATGCTCTCCATCTCTTTGACGCCCACACCATGTGCAAAGTTCCAGAGCTCTTGTTCCTCATACCGCACCTGGAATGCTTGCCAATTCTGTGCTTTGAGTGTACTAATATGCTCCGTGACAGCTGGCGAGGGACCCGAGTAGACGAGGATGCCTGGATAACCAGGCTTGCTAAGTCCAGATACGGATGGTATTGAAGGCGGAGGTGAGAGCGCAAGCTTGCGTTTGTTAGTGTTCAAAAGGTGGTGCAGCCATACAATGACCGTCTTGGAGGTGTTTGGAGTCTCGCTGGCATCTGCTGTTGAGTCGCTGCCTGGTTGGGGCGTATCAGATTCGAGGACTTGGTGAAAAGCAGCGATAAAGGCGTCAAGTGCTTCTTCGCCCTGTAATAGTCCAAGGCCTCTTACAGCATCTCTAATGCGCGTCCGCAAGTCGTTCTTGGCTGCGTCAGTCGCTGAGATGATGTCGGGCAGTCCAGTTTCCGGATACGACTCCGGTAACCGAAGAAGGAGCGAGGCATGGTCAGGTTGTGAGAAGGTTAACTCGCGTGACTTGGGGTCGTAGTGCGTCTGGTCGGGATACATGGCCTCTAGCAACTGCAGCTCGGTTTCAAGGCGGCTGGGTCCGCCGTCTGACATGGTAGGCGGGAAACTCTAGTCTAGGCTTTTGTTTTGTTCGGCAACGTTGACGTGGGGATTGGAGGAATTTAGAGTCGGCGTGCTTTTGTTGCAAAGAAAGAGGCCTAAGTGAAGCCGTGTCTCAGGTGATGCTTCGTATTGGAGTAGTATAGTTAGTGCCGCATACATGGCATGAGCCGTAGCTCATTGTTGGATGCACAAGTGGCGCTGCAAGAGGCCCAGATCTCGCTTGTGTCTCATCTCTAGCTCGCTGTCCCGGGTGGGTGATGAAGAGGGCCGACGGTGAAACTAAAACCAATTAGCTTTCCTGATGCAGCTAGAAGGAGACGCGGAACGTTCGCGCTACCGGCATCGTGTGCAAGCCGCCCAGAGAGGACCAACCACCCAAGACGCATCAATTGCCTCACAAAGACTCTCTCACTTAATCTGCATCCACGCAAACAAGACATAGCACCCAACCCCCGAAGCCATAGCCACGCCTCTCTTCTCATCAGCACATAGGCACCGCTCTCCCCGGCAGCAGCATCACAGTCTGACACGACCACCGACGACATTACGCATCGATACGGCCTCGTCGTCACATCGTCGATTCTGGAGAGGGCTCAGGAGCCGTAGCCTCAGCGAAGATGAAGGCTGCTCCACTTCTGGTGTCGTGGCATAATGAGAACGCTCCCATATACTCCGCTCACTTTGAGCCTCACGGCAAGGGACGCCTGGCAACAGCGGGCGGCGACAACAATGTCCGGGTGCGCCAGCCTCAATCCACCCGTCATATGTACTTGCGCTGATATGTATCACAGCTCTGGAATGTCGAGGCTCAGGGTGAGGAGCGCAACGTCACCTATCTGTCCACTCTCGTAAAGCACACGCAGGCCGTCAACGTAGTACGGTGGTGTCCTCGAGGTACTATGCCCGCCAGCCTCCAAACGTTACCAGCAACTGATGCCAGATAGGTGAAATGCTCGCAAGCGCCGGCGACGACGGCAACGTGCTGCTCTGGGTTCCCGCCGAAAACCAGCCAACGCACAATTTCGAAGAGGGTCTGGAGGATAAAGAGACATGGCGGGTAAAGGCCATGTGCAGGTCCATAGGCTCCGAGATCTACGACCTTGCCTGGTCTCCCGACGGCGTCTTCTTCATTACAGGAAGTATGGATAACATTGCCCGCATATACAACGCTCAAACTGGTACGACACCTGCCCTGGCACCACCTCCCTGCTAGCTGCTCAATAATTTCTAGGAAGCATCGTACGGCAGATCGCCGAGCACAATCACTACGTTCAAGGCGTGGCATGGGATCCCATGAACGAATACATCGCGACCCAGTCGTCAGATCGATCCGTGCACATCTACACATTGAAGAACAAGGACGGCCAGTTCTCCCTGGCCCAGCACAGCAAGGTAACCAAGATGGACCTACCCGCCCGACGAGTGTCTTCCAATAGTCCTGCGCCTCCAGACTTCGGCGGCCGAGCGTCTTTCGTTGCCGACTCGACAATGACAATCGGCTCGCCGGTGCCGTCGATGCCTGGCACTCCGCAGTCACTTGCTCTGCCGACTATGCATCCTCCGCCAACCTCACACAGCCGTCGTTCATCCTTTGGCTCCTCCCCATCCATGCGCCGCTCTGCCTCGCCTGCTCCGTCAATGCCATTGCCCGCCGTCATGCCAAATTCTCCTAGCATTAGCAGTATCGGCACCATGGGCCTTCGCAACGCACCCATCTACTTCAACGAAACCTTGACCTCGTTCTTCCGACGTCTAACATTCGCCCCAGATGGCAGCCTGCTGTTCACGCCAGCAGGCCAATACAAAGCCATGCATCCGTCCGTTGGTGAAGCAAAACCAGCCGAGGACATTACAAATACAGTCTACATATATACCCGGGCCGGGCTGAACAAGCCTCCGGTCGCCTATCTTCCGGGTCACAAAAAGCCCTCGGTCGCTGTTCGTTGCTCGCCCATTTACTACACCCTACGCCAGTCAGTCCCGCCAACAAGGCAGATCACCATCGATACTTCAAATATGGACGACGAGATTCCTTCCTTGCCCGAGCCCGTCATGCCCTCAAAGCCCCCTACGTCGCATTCGTCCATGGATCCTCCACCCATCACAAGTGCGCCTTCTCCTTCACCAGGCCTATCAGCGCCGTCGCCCAAGCCTGCCGATGGCGAAGCATCCGCTCAATCTGCTCCGCCAGCTGGGCCTCCGTCTGCCTTTACCCTGCCTTATCGGATGATTTATGCTGTTGCAACTCAAGACGCTATCCACATATACGATACGCAACAACAGAAGCCGTTGTGCATCGTTAGCAACTTGCACTTTGCTACCTTTACAGACATTACCTGGTAAGTGCCCCGAGCCCATTTTGATTCACAATCTTACTGACAATATCATAGGTCCAATGATGGCTCTATGCTCCTAATGTCCTCCTCTGATGGCTTCTGTTCGTCCGTCACGTTCGCTCCTGGCGAACTTGGCGAGAAGTACATGGGACCTTTGGCTGTTCATAGTCGACCACAGCAGACACCTGCTGCCATCAATACCGCAGGGGGGCACGCATCGAACAACTCTACCCCAACGCCCACACCAACGACCGGAAGTATGTCAAGTTCTGCAACGGCTACTGCACCACCAATGCAGAGACAACCCTCTGCAGGTTTCCCTGCCTCTCCGAGCTCGTTTTTCCCCGCAAGACCTGGCAGTCCCACGAGAAGCAACTCCGTGTCCAGCATTGCTACCGCATCGTCCTTTGCCCCTGGTGCAAGTGACTCGAGCAACATGAACGCTCCAACGCCGGCCATGTCGTCGGTCCCTAGTATCGCTGCTGCCAGTTCCGGGCCCGTACCGATGTGGACACCACCTCTTACGCCAGCTCATGGGCAAGGCGCGACGCACAGCGCAAGTAGCTCAGTCAGCGGTATCCCAACTATTGGCCATATCGGGCGAAGAGAGAGCGAAATGAGCGAGTCTGACCGTGACGACACATCGTCAACCTCGAAAAAACGAGAGCTGCATGCCATGCCGGAAGCGGATATAGACACTCGAGAGAGCAAGAGACGGAGGATTGCGCCAACACCGATCACGATGATGGCGGAAGGCGACAGTGCCATTGCCAGCACCGAAGAGAATACTCCAACGCAAACACCTGGCCAGTAGCGGCCATTTCATATTGTCTTCTGGTTTTCGATTTTTGATGGTTGCGTATACCTTCTCTTCAGCATGGCGTTTAGGATACCGGAGTTACATCCACAGCGATATCATGTACAATGTCTTTTCTTTTGGCTGGTCTTGTACCAGTGAAGCGTTATTATCATCGAATCGGAACCTTTACTACACCAAGGTGCGTGTGGTCATATTCTGGAGGATGAGTTAAAAATCAAAACCTACAAATTTAGATTCAAATGCCCGTCCGCCCGCCCTGGCACGTTCTCAGTCGGTGTACCTTGTCTTGCTGGTCAGCACGCTTGGTGTTGCAGACTTCACAACCGACATGGAATTATACAGAACATGACGCTGTAGCTGCCACCTTCCTACATTGGCATCGCGAAGGCCACATCGCCAAGAGTTTCCAAGAGCGATCGACTCAGGTTGTACCCTGTCACGAAGACCCGCTTATCATGTCAGCCAATTAAAGCCCAGTCACGAGCTGACAGCCGCGTTCCTTGATTTGCTGCGAGTGGTGCAGTCGTTTGGACTAGGCAAACAACGTGGTGGGTTCCAACGTTGCATTGGGTACACAGCCAGGAAAGTCTTGTCCCTTGCTGCAAATGACGGTGAGATGCAGGTGTCGGTGCGATGCTTAGATCTATCTTACCCCTCGTGTGCCCCTCTGTTTGGTGTCTAGTTTTTGTTTTTTTGGCTGCCTTCTCTTGGGTGTCGCGTGTGACTTTGACATATATTGAAAGGGCCGGGAAGTCTGGACAGTGCATTGAAACCGAGATGGAAGTCCCGCATAGTAAGATGGAGGATCCGAACAAGGTTCCTAGTGATGGAAAAGTGCAAGAGGACGAGCAGGATATCGAACATCAACATGTATACAGCGAAACGAGTAGCTTGGGCAAAGATGATATCCTGCAGCTTGAGCACACTGATCCAGTGCTGAATGCGAAAATGCATCTGGTTAACAACGCGATTGATGAGGTAAGTCTGCCTGGGGAGTATGTTGATCGTGTTACTGACTGGGTGTTTGCAGATCGGGTTTACAACGTATCAATGGAAGGTACTCATTGTCTCTCCAACACCCTTCCGCATCTCTCACACAGTGTAGCTCTTCGTCCTAAACGGTTTCGGCTACGCCGTCGACTCACTCATCCTACTTATCCAATCCGTCATCGCCGCGCAAGCCACCCTCGAGTTCAACCCTTCCTACCCCAACGGCCTGACCATCGCTGCGTATGTCGGTATGCTTACAGGCGCTTTATTCTGGGGAATATCTGCCGATATCATTGGTCGAAAGATAGCGTTCAACGTTAGTCTGCTACTCTGCTCCATCTTCGCAATTGTCGCAGGCGCCAGTCCGAATTGGGAGGTCTTGGGCTTATTCGTATGTCTGAGTGCTTTTGGCGCTGGGGGGAACTTGGTTCTGGACACAGCGGTTTTTCTGGAGTACTTGCCTAGTTATCGGCAATGGATGCTTACGCTCATGGCAGCTTGGTGGGGTGTGTGATCTTATCCTCGATTAACCGTCACTGTGAGCAAAACCCTCGAGCAGGCTAGATACTAACACTCTAACTAGGCATCGGTCAACTTATAGCCGGCTTCTTCGCTTGGGCTTTCCTCCCAAAGTTCAGCTGCACCGACCCATCTGTCGACCCTACAGCCGGCCCCTGTACAAGGTCCAATAACCAAGGCTGGCGCTACGTATGGTACGCTTCCGGATCGTTGGTCTTTGTCATGTCCATCCTCCGCATAACCATCATCCGGCTAAAAGAGACGCCCAAATTCCTCGTCAGCGAAGGAAAAGACGAAGAGTGCGTCGAAACCCTCCAATTCATCGCCACAAAGTACAATCGATCTTGCAGTCTCACTCTTAGCCAGATGCAAGACTGCGGCACCGTCGAGCGGATCGTTGCACGTGGAAACAAGAGCAAGTGGGGCTTGGGAGAGATCAGCATGCACCTCCGCGGTCTGTACTCGACAAAACGGATAGGCCTTAGCACTTCGTTGATCTGGCTCTCATGGACGCTAATCGGCCTTGCCTATCCCCTCTATAACGTCTTCCTCCCCGCCTACCTCTCCTCCCGCGGCGCCGCCTTTGGCCAGCCATCGCCCTACATCACCTGGCGCAACTACACCCTCGTAAACTTCAGTGGCATCTGGGGTCCCGTGCTAGCGGGTTACATGTGCCATACGCGCCTCGGCCGCAAGTACACCATGGTCATTGGCGCATTGGTCACCATGGCCTTTTTCTTTGCATACACGCAGGTCAGGACCGCCGTGCAGAATGTCGCTTTTACGTGTATCATCAATTTCTGCCTAAACGTCTACTACGGGAAGCTGTATGCGTATACGCCTGAGGTGCTACCGAGCGCGCATAGGGGTACCGGGAATGGAATTGCGATTGCGTGGAATAGGGTCATGGGCATTTTGAGTGCCGTCATTGCAACGGTTTCGGATGTAAGTTTTTTCTTCTTTTGTCAGATGACATTGTATGTGTTGGATTGTGCTGACTTACCGTACAGACTGGGACGGCTGTCCCGATATATATCTGCGCTGCGCTGTACATCCTCATGGCGGGTATTGCGGCCATCTTTCCCTTTGAACCGTATGGCAGGAGAAGTTCGTAGCGGCTGCGCATGATGGGGGCTCATCAACTGTGCTCTGACTCGAACAATCTTGATGTAGTACTATGGGTGGATTTGTTTTCTTTGAGCGTACTCGATACCTGTTTGACTCTTCCTGCTTTTATGCAGGGGCGGTTCGTGATGTCCAATTCTTTACCAGCTTGTCTTAGATGAATCATGTATTAGATATAATGTTTCAGCTACCCACTACAGGCTACATACAATTCCATTTCATTGTTCCTCACCAGTCCACGCTAAGGCGAGATCAAGAACGAACCTTACTCATCGAACTCATGGTCAGAGCTTCCTTTCAGTATTATAGGCAG
>JAESFQ010000760.1_pt1 | contig 11811 bp, 16 predicted proteins | sample 9269431 | NCBI WGS metagenome assembly JAESFQ01 (sample SAMN14502588, study PRJNA617103) | algae metagenome | isolation source: Plectolyngbya sp. WJT66-NPBG17 and co-occurring heterotrophs from well... | place: USA: Mojave Desert, Joshua Tree National Park, California | collected 2006-08-06
TTGGTGTAACATTTCTGGTTTGGGCGATGCTGCTGTGTCGTCGCTGGGCGGTGAGGTGGCCATTCTCAGATCTTTCCCTGTTGTCGCGAAAGCCTTTTCTGAAGTTTCTGGGATGACTGGTGTTATAACATGGTGGATTGTATATGAATGATAAAGGAGGGTGTGCGATGGGGTAGAGTTATGATGGAATCTCGGGTCAAATGACTAGCAATAAGCTTGCGAGTGTATGGATGTCACCGGCTGTTACCTCTGACGGCATCTGAGTACATCTTCATTGTCGTGAAAGGTCTAATGATGGTGTTGCGGAGTAGTAGATGGACATGGCGCGCTACGGCTTTGTTTCCGGTTGCCCTATTCCCGGAGCCGCAAGCTACGTACCCAACGAGCCGCATCACCAAGGTCTGCTCAATGGGGGTGTTGAAGTGTTTTTCTCTTCAGAATATTACAGAATGACTATGTGAAAGATTACGCCACCTGGTGGATCTTATCTCTCGCCTGCCCCTTCGCATGATTCTTCTTCTCCTTAACCTTCCACTTGATGTCTCCCGGCTGCGGCCATCTATAGTTGATTGGCGATTCTCCACCCACAAAGATGCACAAGTCGTACATCAGACCGCCACATAATGCGCCAGCGATAGAAGCACCCCAAGATCCATAGGCCCAATATCCATTCTCAAAAGCCGAATCATACCCTACCCACAGCCCGATGAGCCTTGGGCCGAGATCGCGCGCTGGTGAAATACCTAAACCGGTATTATATCCTAGGCCGACCATGGTGACAAAGCCTGTGAGACCGACGACAAAGGCTGTCATACCTTGACCTGGAGGCGAGTTCTGGTCATCTCCCAGGGCGAAGATGACGCAAACGAAGATGGCCATGTAGACGAAATCGTTGAAGAAACCGGTTGCGGTGGAATAGAGAGGTCCTTGAGGGAAGAGAGCCTTGCCAGTCATTTCCAGTGTAAGGTTTGGGTCTACTGCATGGATGGCATCTGCGTAAAGTCTACTACAACGTTAACGATTAAGACATCTTCTAAGCCGGCGACATGACTTACGCGTATGCTACAGCGCCGGCTGCAAGCCCTGCCAGCAATTGCATGAATATGTAGACAACCGCCATTTTCCAAGGGAAACCACGGTAGACGGATAGTGAGATCGATATCGTGGGACTGAGATGTGAACCGCTGACACCACCGCCAAGATAGATGCCAATCATTACCGCGAAGCCCCACCCCCAAGCTTGGGTCTCGAAGCTTCCAGTGCTTTGTTGAGACGTGGCGACGGAAAGATTGACACAAAGTCCAATCAGCAGGTAGACGAATGTCTATACACTATTAGCACAGTCCATGTCAAAATGCGTCATCAAACGTACGGCAAGAAACTCCGCCGGCGCCTGAGGATACTTGGCTCGCAGCCTAGCGATAGGGTTTCGGTACTGGTCGTAGAACTCCCGTTCTGCATCCTGCTCTCGTTGCTGTATCTCCTTCTCTTCCTGCTTTGTCTGTGAAGATACATTTGTGTCTCGCTCTTGCAACGGCGGAAGACCGTCTTGCAAACCAAAGTGCTGTTGTTGTCCACGTCCATCGGAGAAATCCAGACCATGATCGTCAATGGGTGCACGTTCTTGCCCTTCGTGATGTTCATGGCTGCGGGCGTCCTGATCGTGGTTGAAGCCAAGCACCTGGCCAGCTTCACTTGTCGGCACGCGTCTGAGATTGACATTGCGGCCATCAATTGTCGTCTGGAACTGGGAGGGGTCGCGTCGCTGGGGTGGCCGACGCTCACCACCTAGCGTAACTTCAGAGTCTTCCGAATCCTCCTCCAAAACTGTTCATATTCGGATTAATATGGGTACTCTCAAGGGAAGTGGACATGAGAGAATATGTAAAACCTTACCTCTTCCATCTAGGAAACCCAAGCTGTCCTGTCGGGCGACGCCGTCTCCATCTTCCTCGTCGACCTTGTACAAAGACTTGCGCAAGTCCCCTCTTCCCCACCACATACCTTTACGTACTGTGCGTGGTAAAGGCGCGCCTAAACCAAAGACTGGCTTTTGTTTTTGCTCATTGTACCAGGGGTTCAATGAGAAGTAGACATTGTCGACATCAACGACCTGCTCTTGCTTCTTCTCAGGGCGTCGCGGCGGTTCTTGTCTAACATTCTCGCGGGTTGCCCGACTTTTTCGAGCAGTAGTCGTGTTTCGGATGGAGCCCATGTTGGTCATACCCGTTGTAGCAGTATAGCTGCGCTCATTCTCTGGTCGTGGATCCAACCGGACTGTATCAAGTCTCCCTATGCTGGGTACATTGGAGCGGTTTTGTTGCAAACCCAGCGGCCTGTGTGATGCCGTGGTCTGCTGTCTTTGCCCAGATACTATTCCAGGCCTTTGGGAAGCGGAATCATCTGATTGTTGCGCTGTGAGTGGTCAATATATGTATTGCAGATAAGTGTGGATGGAATATGGTCTACTCTAATCTTTTAGTGATGAGATCAAGGGGACTTGACTACTTACTGTTATCCGCTTTGTTTGGCTGTTGTTGCGACATGCTGTGAGTTCGCTTCTCCTATGTCTCGAAGACAAGTTTACTCAACAACCTTGTATTCAATATGTAGGCAGCTTGAGAGTCAAACAAGGGGCGCGGAAGGTGCCAAGTGTATAGGATGGTGAAAAAGTACAACCGCAATTAAGCCATGGGAAAGTGTAGAATTGCATGCAAAACGTCATTTGCAGGGAAGCTTTTGCCTAGTCGGCCCACGTCCCCAGTATTTCGGAGTGACTCCTGTGACGCGGAGCTACATGTGCCAATCGCTTACACCAATTTTCGTGTTCAGTGGATGTTTCCCGTTCTGGGAGCTCAGTTTTTAGCGGGGACATACCTTGATAAGAAGGGTCTTATGTCGATGCTCAGGACTTCGGCAAAGTGTGGCGTCGTGCGAATCGTGAGATTGCTGGACATCGGCATCGCTATAGTGGGTCACGCACACGCTCCACGGACATGAGGCTTTTGCCGTTGACGCAAGCAGGCCGATGAGGTGTCATTAGGGTATCTAGTGAGACAAGTAGTAATTAGAACTTTTCAACAAACGTAGGGGGAGATGGATGCAGGAACCGCGAAAGAGATAGCCAAGTGCAGATCACCCGAGCAGCACGATTACCAATGAGGGCTGTTAGGGTCGAGGAGCCGCAACAACTGCAGTGGCAACGCCGACTCTAACTGTATATTCCCACAAAATCACACGAGCCACACTTTCAAACACACGGTTCGGGAGCAGAGCCGATGGAGCACTACGATCATGCAGGTGTACACGTACTATTGCATCGTACTGTGGATACTCGGCCAAGATTACTAAGTTTGCCCGAGGATTATCCTGAGAGATTACCGTCCCTGGGCTGTTGCATGATTGTATTTACACAAGCACTATGCATGCGCCGTAAAAAGCCTCAGTGCCTGCGTAAGCTGCTGCTGCCGCGGAGTGATAGTACCATGCCAACAAAATCTGGAGGTCCGAGCTTTCGCATAGTGGTCAGATGGGAAGCCTCGGGCAAATCCCACGCCCAACACTCAACAACTTGCAAGCATCTTTGCTATGACTTGTATCTATGTCCTCACGACACTGCCATCAGCTTGTTCTGCTCCTGAGCCAATGTCAGGCCTTCAGGTGCTTGCCGGAATAACACAATCTCGGATTGCTTAAAGTATCGGCGCGCGTCTGGCTACTAGTTAGTCACGAAATCGCAGAGATGTGCGCGTACCATACCTTCATCGATGAGCACTAGACTCAAGTAGTATCTTGTGGAGTATTTTTTGTTGACTTCGCGGAAGGTAGGTGTCAGGTCAAAGCCACCGAGGAACAGCCTGATGGGAATCGTCTCGCCTGCAGTCCTGTCAGTCATGTCTACTACAGAAGAGTGGTGTGCCTACCCCGCGACGGCGAACCGTCCATGATCTCGAAGCGTACCAGTGTCTCGCTTTCGTTGTACTGATTGGGAGCAGCGCCTGTTGTTTCTCTCCGTATGATGGATAGCTCCATGTGCTTGATCTTTAACCGTACCAGCAAAAAGTATATCCTGCCTACAATGACATCCTTCAAGTGGTATTTCGATTTGGAGTATTCAAACTCAATGTGTAGGCAGTCTTCAATACCGACATCCATCTTGATGGAGCTGTTGGTCTCGGGCGGTATCCGATATGAGTAGACCCAAAGGTCCTTCTCTCGGACTACGTCTGCCATCCTCCGCGATACCGTGACGCGCACGAAGTAGCGCAGCTTGACGTTGATTCCATTGTACGATTCGTATTGCTTCTCGACGTTCTTGAAGTTGAAATCGAATGTCTGCGGATGCTGGAGCTCGCCGGGGGCCGCTAGTTCTTGGCCAAGGGAGAGGAACTCGTAGTGGTTTCCGCGATCGAAGAACATCTCTGGCGCCTTGTGTCAGCACTATGCGCCTTGGTGTAGCTATACTGAAGCTTCCCGATGGCGGATGCCTACCAATGGTGCCAATGAATTGCACCTTGATGCCCGTATGCTCGAGTCGCTTGCCATCTTTGGGCCGTACCGTGACCTGGCCCTTGACGGATTCGCCATCTAGATACAGCGGGACCTTCTCCTTGCGGTTCTTGTCCAGCTTCACATCGACGGCGGAGCGATCGTCGAGGTCCTCGAGCACGATGTCAATGTCGACCGGGGTGGAGAAGAAGTACGACATGCCGGGCAATGGGAGTGCCGATGTACTGGCGCGTGGGCGGATGCGATGTCAGAGGCAGTGGTCGCGTCGGAGGTCGGCCGAGCTGGACGGAGCTGGCCTGTGGCGGTGATGGGGAGCTGCGCCTGATGACGCGCTTGTCTGCGTTGAGCCCCGTCACGTGAGCGCCAGGCTGCCCCGCCTTCCCCGATGCCTCAGCAACACCACCCTCGTCATCTTTACACTCGTCCTTGTTTCCGCTTCACTGGATCCACGTCACGTCTCACTACATCTCCCTTCGGGTCACATGGCCCTCCGCATTCGCCCTCCCGAGCCTGCGGACATAGGCACCTGCATACGAAATCGCACATATGCAGTCGTCGGGCGGCGAGCTGCACACGAGCAGATGCAACATGGCGGCGTCGTGACTGATGGCATCTGTCGACATCTGGCCCAAACACACTCGCTCAGTCCCGGTGCACCTGCCGGACGCCGCCCCAAAGACTGTTCGCAGCCTCGATCTTCACCGGCCCGAAACTATTTCAGACTCCTCGCCTAACCCCCACGCGCCATTATCCAACAGCTTCGTCCCGCGAGCCAAAGCGGTCAGCTGAAGCATATTCTTTTCGACTTGGAAACACAGACGGTCCGCAGTCTACTCAGCACAGCGCCATGCAGTTGCCTACAGTCCAGGACTCCCATCTGCGCTGGCATGTAATGGCCATGGGCCCGTGGGATGCATAAGTACCTGAGACAGGGCTGGGGTCAGCCATGCGGGGAGACTGATGCGCTACTCGTCATCCCACACGCGACAGGTCCACTTTCAAACGCCGAAGCTCAACCTCTCCAGGCCCGGCTTCGCGGCTGTTACAGCCGGCTGGGCTGTTACTGAGGCTAGCTACGCGGCTGTGCTTGCCATTCGCTGTTTTCTTTTTCGGAGCGTGCCATCGTGCCTTGGCTCCCAGAATAACGACAAGTACGATCGCATCCCACCCTTGCCGTTGCCGTCATGGTTTGTAGGACAAATTTCCAGACGTGCTTCCCAGGTGCCGCGCCTTAAAATGCACCAGGCCCCAGCATGGATCGGAGGCGTTGTTGGTTGCTTACCGTCTGCATACACATATATTTGCTGTCGTCCGTATTGCAATATCCTATATTAATCCTAGCCTAACCCCATCCCTTTGCACTCGGGAGCCCAACTCTATCACTAGCGTCACACAAGAGCCTCACGTCCTACAAACACTCATCTCCACCACCGTTTGCCTCAAAGATCAAACACTGTACCACCATGATGCAGACCGTCGACATATCACAGCCAAAGCCCATACAATATGCATCACCGCCCACGCCGCCTGCTTCCGGTACACACTCACCATCCAAGTCCATCGCTGTCTTGAACGCTACCGAGACCGACAAAATGACCATCTCAACCCACCACCACATTCTCATAGTCACCGGCCCGGCAGGATGCGGCAAGAGCACCGTTGCAAAGCACCTCTCGGATAGATATGGATTTGACTACATCGAGGGCGACGAGGTTAGTGGTGTCTCTTCAACGTATTCCATGCCTTCTGACGTCTCCACAGTTCCACCCAAAAGCCAACATTGACAAGATGGCCGCCGGCATCCCTCTGAATGACGAAGACCGATGGGACTGGCTCATCCTTCTACGAGATCAAGCCATCACTTCACTAAAAAACGGAGCCAATGGCGTGGTCGTTACTTGCAGTGCGCTCAAGAAGAAGTACCGCGATGTCATCCGCACAGCCAGACTCTACGATGAAGATCCAAACGCCAACGTACACTTCGTCTACCTCCGCTCCGACAAGGAGACCCTCCTAGCCCGCGTTCGAGCCAGACAAGGCCACTACATGAAGGATGCCATGGTCGAGAGTCAGTTCGCTGCGCTCGAGGAGCCCGACGAGACGGAGTGCAAGCAACTGAAGGATGTAGAGATCATCGACGTCAAGGGAAGCATACAAGACGTTCAGCTCCTCGCTGGCGCCGCTGTCGACAAGGTCCTGGCCCAATAGCATAACCCCCGGAAAACCAGCCGGCTCTGATTTCACGTTACGTTGCATCACGTCGTTCCTATTTCATGGCTTAACCATTCAGGCTGATTGTGGGTGAGAGCGTAGTTACGCTATGCGTGCGCTGCGACTCCTTGTTTTCTTTAGTACGGCGTTCGATCATATCACTATACCCTCACGAGATGGGCCAGCGTACAGGTTTAGCGCAGATGAAAGATGATATTCCATCTTGACAAATACTACTTTTTGAGTCTTGATCGTTCGGCTAGTTGCACAAAACCCGACAAACGTATGGTGTTGTGATTTCTGGTCTGTAATTTTGAGTCATTCATATTTCGTCCTTCCACGTCTTCTGACACTAAGCAGAGTCGTATGTGAAAGGTAAAGTCATAATCCATTGTTCATTACGTACTCTCTACATCCGAAAGAAGGATTCAGAACGCGTCCGCAGCACATTCGGCTTTCCGCACCAGATGCCGATTTTCTGTTGAGCCTTGTTACATTTAGCTTTCTCACCTGCATTGCCAATCTTCCTTGTTTCTCACTAGACAAGATCACTTTTTGCAATGCTCTCATTCGCTCGCTTCTTTCTGTAGGCTCAATCTGCCGAAGCACTAAATAGCTTGACCGACCCATTGCTCCCACGCCTCCACACCAGCATCAACGTCCAGAATGCTCGTACAATCATGCTTCCGCCGTAGCACCGACCTCGATACCGCAACAGCAGTCGTCACAGTGCGTCCCAGCCAGTCCTTTTGACTACTTCTAACGAAGCAGAACTGCGGCAGGTAGTGAGTTTGGTCATCTACGCCATCATCTTCCATAACATCACTGTCCCTGAGGAGTGGTCCCAAGTGTCCAATGATGAGAGTCTCCAGGTTGAAGTTTGGGTCCCTGTAAAGTTCACCGAACATGAGGTTGGCGAATTTCTGCATCTGCATTGCGAGGAGTTCCGCGTCCCATCTCCCGCCGTAGTGCTCACTGAGACCGCCAAGCATGTTAATCACGGGTCTTTGGATGTGGAGCGTGCGGAGGTTGCGCAGGCGTCGAATGGAGTTCTGCATATTATTAATATCTGGGACGGTTTGTAGGGCTGTTAATGCAACTTACGACAAACTCCTCCAAATTTCCACAGCCCATATCGGTAAGGAAGAACTCTTCATCTAGACCAGCAGATAGCTGCTCAAGATTGGGACATGAATTGCAAATAAGATCGAAGTCGGTCAGGTCAATCTGGGCGGCCTCAGAGTAGAGACTTAAAAATTTCAGCTCTCTGCCTCTGCTCTTCAAGTGCTGTTTCAGAGCTGGGGGTAGAGAGTAAAGGCTCGTGTGGCCAAAATGGAGGCTGCGGAGGTCTGGACATGCTCTCAAAAAGTTGTTCAGACATATGTTGCTCTCGCCTTCTGGGTCCGTTATCGCGTCCTCGGCTTCGAAATCGTTGAGTGCGACGTGCGTGAGGTCAAAGTGCACATTTGGCTTCGCTCCTGTCAGGTCGGACAGAAATTCAAAGCTTCCTATGCATTCGACCAAGTCGAGTTTCAGCAGCTTGTTGAAATCAATAATTTTAGACAAGGAGTTGTGAATGTCCGTCAATCTCAAACTTGTCAACCTGAGTTCTTTTAGTGGAAGTATACGCCTTTTGCCTTTCCAGTCGTGTTTCTGGATCTGGTCAGAGACTTTCAAAGTATCTTGGGCGCCCAAAGATAAAGACTGCAGACTTCTTCCGACTGTCTCAAGGTTGTCGAGTAAAAGGGTAGTGAGTGACGATTTGGGAATGTACACGTCAAGTCGTTTCAAACCCTTTTCACGTTGAAATATTATCGGTAGATGATTGGGTATGTCGGGATCGGCAAAAAGGCAGAGTTGAAGGTCAGTGATGTTTGTCTGGTACGAGGCAAGCTTCTTGTGTAGCGACTTGGCTAGAGTTCGTCGGGCGAGGAAACTACAGATGTCAGTAGGGAATCCAATACGGTGAGTGGGATTTCAAGCATACCGAAATGTACGAAGAGCGTTTGCCGGAATGATATCCAGAACTTGCTCAAGTTGCTCGTCACGTACTGCAGGGTCGACGTTCTCGGCGTTGAAATAGCTGCTATGATTGGCAAGGACAGGTAGTCCGACATTACCGTACTGTGCAGACTCGATTTCCTCGGCGATGCACTCGTCTTCTACGACAAGTTCCCTAGTGTACTGAAGGTTTTCTTTGACGCGTTTCAGGTTTTTAAGAACCCAACCAGTGTTGCCTTGACTATATAGACGAATGTCGATGCGCTTATAAAGCTTCTCAAGGGCCAGTTGGTTAAGTTCCTTTGACACCAAACAAAGCGTTTTCAGGTCACTTTGACTGTTTACCTGCCGTAGTCAGCAGGTTAATTGTACGTGGAGGCCATACGGGCAACCCACATAATCGAGCACCCGTCTCTGGCAGTCGGTATTAAGTTGTAACATGCTGACAGATGTTGCTGTATCCACGTAGAAGAGCAAGCGCCTTTAGCTCAGAATACTGCTCAGTCTCCATGTGTACGATACATTGAAGGAATCCAACCAGAGAGATGGGGCGAAGTATGGCTTGGCCGTACATACAAAACAGGTTGCAGAGTAGGGGTCAATCTCAACACGGTCGCAAAACTCTTGATGAAAGAGGCGGGGAAGTTCCCACGCTGGTACAAGGCGGGGCTCTGGGATGCGTGAGCGCCCCGGTTTTGCCAAGAACCCACAACTCCAGAAGCATCAACCAGAAGCAATTTGTACCAACGTCATGGAGCCGGTTCCGCTTCATTGTGCTTGAAGTTGCAACATGCATGTGCTGCGACAGGCCTCGCAAAACCCAGTCAGATTAACTCTTAACAGCGCCCCGAACGCGCCTAGACCTAATCCCAAGCACCGAGTTCTTACATCGCTCGAGCTGCCCATACCTCGTATGCATTGAAAAGGTTGATCGAATCCTAGGATAACTATATACGGTTGTGTTTCGTGCAACATCATCCTCATGACGGGCACGGCAACCGTCACTCTACGACCGAGGATATGTCTCTGCTCGGCTCGGATGAAACACTGTTGTGGAAATGGGAGAAGTACACTTCTGTTATCTGGATCCTTCAGGGCCGCAACATGCCAACGACCAGAGCGTCCAGCTTTGACTGGCCTTCGTGCAGATCTCCAAAGATTCGGTTCGCAAAGGGTTACGGCTGCAAGGTTAGTAGTGAAGGATCCCACTCCGACGAAGAGGTGTATTGACTCTGCTCTACAGAGTTATAGTGCGATAGGCGAAGGTGGAGCAAGCGTAAATGTTGAAACCTTTACAGCAGTTCCTGAGATCTATTAGATATCATACTCGGAATTGCTGAATGAAACTGTAATCATTCGCACTCACTAGAAGCTTGGAATAATTGCTAGTATTTCCTTCAGTCTGCAATATTGCTGACTCTTCGAAGTAGACTGCAAGCTGTTTCACTCCCCACGCTAGATTACGCAGAAAATGATGCATTCCACCGATACTTCCAAGTAGCTCTAGCCGGACTAGTTGATGGAAGTTGATAATTCGAGACAAGTGGGAAAAAGTGTTCGTGAACTCGAATCCTGATAGCCTAAGCTCTTCGAGCTTGGGGACACAGCGGGTAAAGTCGTTGATTCGTCCATCGCCCATGCATCCAGCTCCGAGTTGATCTTGTCGAGCTTACCACAATGCTCCAGATTATCATGTTGCATGATTTGCAAGAATGAATACGCACTGCCATCTTGCTGAGACAAGGTTGAATAAAGGACAATCGGACCACTGTCTAGAAAAGGCGGGCGAATGCGTCCAGTAGAAACCGAACCATGTTCCTCGCCAATGAGATCATCTTCTTCGATAATGACCTCTTTCGTATGCTGGAAATGCAGGCCAGCGCCTGCCAGATTGCACTCCTAAAGACGTTCTACCTCTCGGCGACTCCACAGGCGCATATTGATGCGCCTATACAGTGGCGGATTGGCGAGGACACGGAGAGCCGTACACGTCAAGCATAGTGATTTGAGGTCGGTCTGCGTTGTCACCTGTTGCAAACAGTACGAGATGTAAAGCTGTAAACACCTTTATCATACATGCTCGACCACTCTCATCTGGAGCTCTTCTGGAAGATCCCATAGTGAGACACCGCGAGCCATAATGGAATGTGCAAGTTACACAAGCTTGCGAAGAGTTTAGGGTTGTACGGAAGCCGTTGTCAGTTTGTGGGAATGTTTGTGTTTCAATTAGTGCCGACGCGATGATGGGGTCAATGTCGGTACGTTGCCACAATCCTGACCTAACCGGTCTTTGGAGCGCAAGGGAGACTGGGACAATTTTGCTCGACATGGTTTCAACATACTGTCATAAATTGAATGTTGTTGTCTATGATACTTCTGTGGCTTTGTCGCAGATGTAATGGCCTGTTGTACATCACAGTCAGTGACGAGCATCTTCAAATTCTACTAACGCTGTTTGAACACCATCTCGAGGCTCAAGGCCACGGCGGATCCTCCACCCTCCTAAAGCACGCCACAAACTTCAACCCCTTGTTCCTCTCTACCTTCTTCCCCTCCTCCGTCTCCACCCTCATCGCTCTGACACACTCATCCATGCCCTCTCCATCTTCCCCCTCCCCCTCCTCAAACCTCCTCTCGACCCGCTCAAAACTTGGATGTTTCTCAAAATGCCCCTTCATCCATTCATGCAAGTCTTGCACATCGGTAATCGTATACACAACCCCGCCAGGTCTCAATACATACGCGTACTCTGAATTCAAGGTATAAGATACAATCCGCGCTTTGTGTTTGCGTTGCTTGAAATGCGGGTCCGGGAAGCAGAGGAAGATCTTGGAGAGTTGGGCATGCTGGAAGAAGTTGGGGAGGAATTTCATGGTGTTGGCGCGGATGCAGGATGCATTTTGGTAGAGAGAGGTTGAGGCGTTTTGGACGCGCAGGGCGCGGACCTTTTCTTGCACGTATTCTGTTACTGAGGTGCGGATTTCCATGCCTGTATGTGAGGTTAGTTGTGTTTGTTTTGGGGAGCATGCAGTGGAGGTGGCGACTGCATGATGTTGAACTCTGACCTACCGAGGATTAATGTGTCGGGGA
>JAESFQ010000761.1_pt1 | contig 11809 bp, 15 predicted proteins | sample 9269431 | NCBI WGS metagenome assembly JAESFQ01 (sample SAMN14502588, study PRJNA617103) | algae metagenome | isolation source: Plectolyngbya sp. WJT66-NPBG17 and co-occurring heterotrophs from well... | place: USA: Mojave Desert, Joshua Tree National Park, California | collected 2006-08-06
GGGATCAACGAACGCTGTATAACAATACACATCACACGTCCTTACCTTCCTCTACCTTCTTTCTAGCTGCCTCCATCCTCTTCTTTTGCTCACTCGCCGCATGTGTGATAGCCTTGACCATGTTGAAGAAGAAAATGCCGATGAAGATGATCGTAACGAATGCCAGCACGACAATCACAGCAACCTACCATGAGTTAGTTACCACAACCCATCAGCCTTTACTATGTGTGTACGTACCATGCTAAACACGACGAAAAAGTAACTAGCGCGGAGAAATGCATAGTTGTCTTCGAGTTCTTTAAGACCCGCACCCACTTGCATGGCGGAAAGGACAAGGCTGAAAAACACGAATACAATGAGGATCCAGGAGAAGTTTCGCTGGAAGAAGATTACGTAGCGGTTGTATCCATATCTGTTCAAGACATGTTAGCAAACGTGTCTACCTAGCGCTTTTTCCAGGCCGATAGTTATTGACTTACAGATACCCTCTCACAAAATGCGTATGCGCATACCGTATTCGATAGATGCTGTTGATTCTTCCCAACCTTAGATCGCCAAACTGGTACCGCTTGTTCACCTCATGTAGCGTGTTGATGTCCACGTGATCTAAGACATCACGCACGAAATCCTTCCACCAGTGCCAGGTTACAAAGCTTGGTAGGAGCGCGTACTCGTGCGCAATCTTCAAATCGAGCGGCGTAATGATGAGCCACACATAGCTCACCAGAAACCCAGCAGCACTCTTCCACATCCAACCTTCTTCTCTGTTCCCCTCAGTATCAGCATCGCCGGGTTTGCAGATGTGCTCTGTCCAGAATTCATAGCTGAGAATCCATTCCGGCAGGGGCTTGACTAGGAGCTTGGTCGAATACTTTAGCAAGTGCAGATCCATCTGCTGTGTGCCCAACACTTCCATGCCTAGCATCTTGTATCTATGCAGCGGTCTAGCGCGCATGGGCCGGCCTGCCATCCACAGGTGCCCATGTATGCGATTGAGGCGCGAGAGATCGAGGTCGTGTGATAAAAACTGGCGCGGGTTATCGTTGGCGAGGAACATGCTATTGCTCTTGCCGCTTATGGTGGGAAGGGAGTCCTCCGCCGTGAGGGGGGTTGGTGTGACGGCATCGGCGGTGGATTGTATGCTCGTTGTCGTGCAAATATGGTTAGGATCGCTGTGGCCGTTTTGATGCGGGATACTGGAGGTGGTAGCGATAGATGTTGGTGATGGAATGGGACGGGCCTAAAGATTGGTGTGCGAAGTCAGTACATGTCTCACACGCAGTTCGTACAGGGACATTACTGACAGAGAAGGGCGGCGTTAAAGCGTTGCACTGGTAGTTGTAAGCATTCATCGAGCGCAGAACAATGTCATTAGGTTCTACGTACCGTCTGTACAGTCGTCTTCTCAGCCATTCTTTCCATCGGCGACCGTCTTGTGTATGTTCATGAGGAATGGAGTGTGGCGAAATGCTCTATATGATGCCTGACGTTGGCAAGCGTGCTGCGGCAGAGACACGAGGCTCAAACATGCAGGCACGCAGGCGCAGCACCAGCCAGACAAACCATGGCGGAGGTAAACACCAACTCGGCCTCTTTGACGGCGCGCGGGAGCTACGCGTTCAAATGTGGGGACTGGAGGCGGGGGCTAGACTACGCCTGGAGCTGCAGGTCGGCACAGGGACGATGATCCCGCATAGGACGTCTCATTGGCGAGCGTGTACGTGATCACTATTTATAGGTGCGAAGAGGTACCAAGCCACCACCAGGAGAGACGACGGGATTTGGTTGAGAATGTCACTCAATGTCATCATCTTCCTCTACATAGTATTGTTTCTAAGTCAATCATATAGCTTTGCATACTAGCAGGCTTCTGCCATTAAAGTAACAACGCATCCATTGCCAAACCACACAGAGACACAACAGCTACTCAATTTATCTCAACTCAAATTCGACTCGGATCATTGTGTATCTGGTTTGAAATGCTATCAAAAGTGTCGAATTACCGTAACGCCACCTTCTAATGCAGTTTTGGATATCATTGAACCCCCCCAATCTCATGGCGCTGATCCAGATCATTTGCAATAATTTGCAGGAAAGCTGCCCTTCTTTCCGTTAATCTCACCCTCCCACCAGTCTTGCGAGCTTTCCGTCTTCTTCACCACACGAATTCGGTCGCCCTCTCTGAAGTTCAAATCGCCAGGGGTGAGACTGTCAAAATCGTACATAGCCGTTACGTACTCAGACTGGAAGGATCCTATCTTCTTTGGTGGCGGTGGAGGCGGCTTTTTCTTTCCTGCTGCCGGGTTGGGCGATGAGGGATAACCACTTGGAGTTGATCCGTTCGAGGCAGCGGAGGGGATTTTGTTGAAGTACGAGTCACCATTAGTTCCATTTGAGTAAGAAGAAGCTTGGGATGTTGACGACGCACGGCGGCCGTACATATCTTGCCCAGCGCTGAGATGAGGTGAGCTGGAGATCTTTGCTCTCGAGGCGCTGAGGGAGCTGTATGAGGGTTTGCTAGAGAGGCTTATAGGTGGGGCGTTCTCGGATGTAGACGACAAGGTTTGGGATGGTCGCGCAGGCCTTACGCCCCCTGTGATGGTGGGCACACTATCATTGCTGCTGGATCTTCGACTGGGCATGACCTTGTTCCTAATGCCTAGTCCTGTCAGCGTATCTCCCTTGTCCGGCAGTCTCATGGGCAAATGAATCGCCTTGCCAGTCTTCAGCAGGCCCAAGCTAGACTCTATTTCTTTGCGCAGTGGTGTGAAGTTGGAATCCCATAGTGGTATGACTTCCTCCGGCTCAGGTGGCGGATCTGGGTATCCTTGCTCGTGTGAGTATTGGTGTAGTACGGTGTATAGGTTTCCAATCAGGTTGTTTTGTAGCACGATCTGGTTCGCGAGGAGGTGGGGCAGAATAGAGAAGGTCGCGGCATTCAGACGTGGCAAGCGGTCCCGGAGGTTCTCGTCGGCGAGCTGGTATGCGTGTGTGGAGCGCTCGAGATCGATTTCATGTTTGGCAAGCGCGCTGTTCTCGCGCTCCGAACGCGTCTTCTTGTTCTGGAGGGTTTCGCAGCGGCTTTTGTAGCGCTCGTAGTCGACCTATCATCATGTGGTCAGCATAGTCAATGGCACGACTTGGAAGCCGTCTGACCTTTGCATCGTCCCGCTTCTTGATGGCCTTCTCCATGGGCTTCAATGCATCCCGAGCCAGCTTCGCCGGTATGACCAATTTCCTGTCAATGTCCTTGACTTCCTCCATCATGTCCGTCTTGAGTTCGGAAAAGGCCTCGTGCAGCGCGTGGACACGCTCCAGGACGGCAGGGGGAGTTTCGGCATGTGCATGGGTGCTGTTGGAGCCTTCGCCGCCGAGTGGTTTGAAGATGGCGTATAGCAGCTCGACCGAAGTGAGTTGATGGTTGAGGATGTTGGTCCACGCGTCCCGCCATTGCTTCGCCGACGCTTCAAGCTGGAACGCAGGTTAGTTGAAAGTCGATAGCAATGTATGCACCGGGCTCCTGCGCCAGAACAACAGAATGCATTGCATCAATTGACGTGGATGGCCGGTATAGGAACATGATGAGTTTAGGCATAGCCCCACCAGTTCTTAGGACCGAGCAGTGCGAAATAATGAGCCACACCGAACGTACCTTTTCCAACATGGTCTGCGAGTCGGTGAAGTCCTGTAGCATAGCTTCGACATCGGCCTCATTGGGCGTCCTCGTGAGGAAACGCCCGGTGATCCTCTGCATGCGCTGCATCTTGCGATGTGAGGGCAGCAATTGTGTGCGACGTAGGGTGGAGCAAGAAGAGGATAGAATAATACAAGATATGGGCAGCGGGCAGTAGGTAATGCTTGCGCGTCGCCTAGCGGTGGCTGTGCTTAGAGCTGTGTAGTAATTGAGGTGAAGGTAAGCAGGGGTAACAGCAGGCCCCGCACCAGTTGTCGCAACAACTCGCTGCCCGCTTAGACCAATTTATCTTCGAAAAGTGGAGTGTGAAAGTACTCGCGGGGGGACATTAGGTTGCCGGAGTCAGCTTCTCGGAGCGGGAAGCGAGCTCAATGGTGCTGTTGCACCTGGTGCCCGCGTTTGGTTTCGTCAGCTCAGCAGAGAGCAGCTGTGCACCAGACGGCATCGTGATGCAAGGCTACTCAGCGTCGGGCTGGCGAACACAAAGACGTGTCATGACTGGAATGGAAAAGACCCGTGGACTGGATACGGGTACCCCTGGAGTGATTCCGGTGAAAGCTCAAGGGCCTTAGGCGTCTTAGGGCTGGGTAGCCCGTCGTGTGCAACGCTAAACCACGTGCTCGCGCGGAACAGCGGGCGCGGTTTGTTCCGCCGAGGCGCGTCACCGTCACATCTCTTGACCTTCACCCTCCGCAACGACCCCGCCTCCATGCCGCCCATGCGTCGCACGACGCGTCTCGACCGAATACACACGCCATGACGGCCCCTCTCCGCAACACACAGCATGCATCTGCCATCGCCGCTATTACCGCCTCGCAGAATAGCGCGCCTGTTGCCGAATTTCGCTGTCTCTATACCCAAGACATTAGACGAAAGCAGAAGCGATGGCAAGATGGATACCTGAAATTCCATACTTTCAACAGCCGAGTCATGGTTTATGACCAGGCGCGGAACTTCCTGGGCGATACCTATCACAAGGACAGCAACGAGCTGCACGAGGGCGATGAACTGAACCTGAATAATGGCGCTCTGGTAGAGGTCGCCGAGCCCATGGGCATCACACATACAGACCTGACACAACTACTCGAGAAGAAAACGAGAGATCAGCCACCTCAACCGACCGCCCCTTCCCAGCCAAAACCCTTCCAACGACCGTCGTCAGTGGCACCGACCAACGCCCAGCGAAACGCATCGCAGTTGCGCCACAAATCACTCAATACACTGCTCGGAACACCAAAGGGGCCAATCGGAAAGGCTCAGCCTATGAAGTCTCCGTACGAGGCTCGTAAGGAAAAGGAGAATGAGCTGGTCGAGGAACGCGCGCCGAAGCGGCAGAAGATTGCCCAGCCACTCGCAAACTGGAGGGCCTCTAGCCCGGTCCAAGAAGAAAGCCCCATCATGAAAGGAGACTCGGCCGTACATGTACGACCACTAGATGCAGGGAACACTCGGAAACCTGTCAAGTTCATACCGCCGACAGCGACTGTCATCACGATAGAGTCCGAGTCCGACCCTCACCCAACCTACTTGTCAGATGTGACCCTCCCGAGCACACCACCAAAACTTGCTAGAGCAAGGGCACAGTCTGGCACACTTCATACCCCAGCACCACGGCCTATTGTACCTCAGCAACTACCCGCACAAACCCCAAAGATACCCATAGGCAAAGTGCCGGTACCGAGTGTACGGGCTTTGGAGACCCCGAAGCAAAGAGCGCCACCGTCTTCACCTCCTGTGAGCGCCTCGAATCGCCTGATGAACGTCGAATTCGCTCTACAGCCAATGAGGGGGCCGCCCAAAGACCCTACTCCACCGCCACTACCTTCACCTCAGCCCCATCGCAAAGCCAAATCTCTTCGCCTGTCTGCGGGTGTAAAGCGCGGAACCTTGCTGTGTCAGGCCTTACCTCGACAGGCTGCAAAGACCGGTATTGAGGCCAGAACGACGAGTTCAAAAGCCAAGGGGAGGCCAGCATCACGCGTCACCAGCAAGGAGCCATCACCTGTAGTATCACAAAACACCAATCCTTCACCACAGGAGCTCGTCTCTACTGCAAACAAACCAGTGTCGAAAGACAAGCGAAGAGGGATAGATGCAGATGAGGGTGATGACGTTGTGTTAAAGAGAGCGAGGGTCTCCAAGTCCCCATCGCTACCATCGCCGAATATTCTCGAAGATCCAGAAGTTGTACATGGCTTTATGGATCAGCAACTACTAGTCCCCTTGTCCCCGCCTCAGCCTCAGGCCGTACCCTCTCCTCCAGAGACTGCCTCCAAGCACAGGCCCACTACTACCAAGATATTGGCGAATAAAACACCAGTTGAGCCACTGCCTAGACCCACGGTCCTGAAATCAAATTCTCCTCTACCGAAAGAAATCATCCGGAAAGCGCAACCACGAAGTAACATAGTGGAGAAGCCTACATCAGTACACGAGTCCACATCGCCTCCTGTACCCGTACTCGATCCAGCGAGACCAGCATTGCGACATGTCTCGCCCGCGCATCCTGAAGCCACCGAAACACAATCACGTACGTCGTCAACCTCGCCTCGCAAAGTTCTTCTCTCCACCGGCGGCTTTCCTAAGCGACCAGCAAAGCGAACCAAGAAGCATTCAGTCGCAACAACTTCAGTAGAGGAGGAACTTGGTCTAGCTCCCCGTAATCAGTCTGTACCTCTGCCGCCACATCCCCTTCGAGCAAATAAGAAAGGCCCCCTGATGAGCACGACCGAACTAGCATCTCTTCTGCAAAACTCGAAAAATCTGGCCAAGGCCCTCGCAGATCCTATCGAAGACGCTTCAAACATGAATATTGCAGGGAAATCGCCGAGCAGAAACTTCAGACGCGTAAGAAGCGAGAACGATGCCCCGATACCCAGTACAGCAGATGATTGGGAGAAGCGCAATTTACCGAAAGCTTCTAGCAATAGTACAGATACTGTAGACGAACCAGCCGTACCTACCGTGACTGAAGAACCGAAGAAGAAGAAAAAAAACAGTGGGCTGGATGCGCTCATTAAACGGACAGATCCTAGGCGGAAGTTCAAGAGAACGCAGAGTCTTCAGGTGGAAACCAATGTACCGCCGGCTGCTGTAGAAGACGTCGAGCTACCAAGTCCTCTTGTGGACAAGGACGTTGGACCGTGGAGTACGGAAGCAGGCGACCTGTTTGACTGGAGACCACCTGCAAGAGACTGAGGGTAATGAGGGAGAATGAACAGTTGGTGGTTTGCCTTGAGTTACGATTAACTGTTGGGAGCTACTGGTAGCAATGTGGTCTGAGAGTTATGTAGTGACGATGACATGATATTGATACCCTGAAGCATTCCTAGTTATAATCGTGCTTCTTTGCTCGTGGTGCTGTCCATCACCGTCGTGCTTCTGCCAACTTCCTTCGGCGTATTTTCCTGAACTTATTCGACCACACGAGGTAGCTCGTGTCTGTTTTTGAAGTGTACATAGCGAATGTGTGTCTCCCTTTGGATGAGTATTGTTCCTTGAGCAGTACACAGCGCTTTCAGCAAGAGACAGCTGGGAGACATGCAGAGAGTTTAGTAAAGTTTTGGTGGGTCACAGAGATTTGGTGGATGATGGGAAAAGAGGACGAGGCACTGCGTGTGGTGTTTAGGTATCTTCCACGGCCAAGGATTCTTGAGGAAAAAGAACAGGAAGTGAGAAAGCCTTGCTCATCATTCTTCACATTGCTACCACAAGACATACTGAACGCCGGCATGCTGACTTTACGCCACACGACTTTACGCCACACGACTTTACGCCACACGACTTTGCGCTGGCCAGACGAACCCTGGACTCCAAAATCATGGCTATATATACCAAGCAAAGCAATATTGGCCTCGAACACTTCAAAGACCGTTGCTTGTGAACACAGAGAGGATATATACGCAAACACCTCGTCCTATCCAGAACAACCGAACGCCCCATTCTGCGACACACAAGTGCCACGAAGCCCAAAGCCGGTCCACATCCTAGGGACCAAGTTTACGATGTCTTGGTCTGCTTCTTCGCAGTACCGATGTGTGTGTTGTGCACCTTCGTTGCGAATTTGAGACTTGTAATAGTCTCTTGGAGATGTGCTTGCAGCGGGCTGACCATGACGAACATGAGTGTTTTCGAGTTGCCACCCAACGAGTATTGAAGGAGGTACGTGAGCTATATGTATATTAGTACAGGAGTTATTCAGCGCGATGTCAGTGTAACATACCTTCGAGTTCCTGTACGGCACATGCGTGCCTTCCTTTGCCGATCCGAGAGCGTTGATAACATCTCCCAGACAACTCAGACTCTTGTTAATGTTTTGCGTCTCTTTGAGGCGCGCGCCTTCAGCCTTGGAGTGTTCGAGTCGCTCGGATCCGGCAAGATCGACCAAGTTGAGTGTGCCCTCGCTCCTCTCACCAGTAATCTCATTGGTACCGACAAGCTTCAGGATGAAGACAGAGTGACTTCGACTGGACCGCATGTTGGCCTTGGTAGCAGCTACCGTCCTGTTCTTGTCGGCGGTCATCAAGATCTCCTCAACACGACCCGGGCCATCAAGCTTAACACTAACTGCATTCTCGAGGATCGTTTGCTTCTTCGCCGCGTCGTGTCGTACTTCGACCTTCTTTTTGTCTAGATCTTCTGAGCGGCCAAGCAAATCGTTGTACGTCTCATTGTAAACTTCGAGGAAAGAGCCTTCCATGTTGTACTTCCAGCCCTTCTCTTGCAAACGCTGTGCTTCATCCCAAATCTGGGCTGTCGCACGAGGAATCATACCATCAGCTGAGGACATGGTGAATGTCTTTCCGGCTCCTGTTTGACCATAGCAGAAGATACAGACGTTGTAACCATCGAGAGCGCTCTGTACGAGCTGACTAATCTCCTCAAAAACTTCGCTGTTTTGCGACGCTGGCCCGAACACACGATCGAAAGAGTATGAGTAGGCAGAAGTAATGTCCTTGCCAGTCGCGCTTTGCTTGCTCGGACCGAGAACTGCCACTTCTTTGCTGTCGGTATCGGTGTCAGGGAACGAGATCTGCGCTGGGTTGCGTTCCGTATCATGAGTTGGCCGCACGCGACACATGACTCTAATGTTGCCCTTGAGTTCCTGTACCTGGTTGAAAAGCTTCCGTCGCAGTGTCTCCTCTTGACGAAGTTTGTCCTGCGCTCTCTCCGCGGCTTCGATGGCATCTTGCATTCTCTTGTGGAGGTCGTTGAAGGCTTGTGACTGTGCCTGGCTGTCTGATTCAAGAAAGTCAATCTTCTCTTTCATCGCCTTGTTCGCTGCGTCCAATATGAGGTTATTGGTTGTTGATTCTGTGAGTTGGGCTTGGAGACCAGTCTTGAGCATCCTCTCTCGATCGAGTTCGGACTTGACGTTTGTGAGTTCACCCTGGACCAATTGTGCCTCGCGATGTTTCGCGTCTGCCTCCATCGCCGCCGCTCTGAGTTTGGAACCATATTCCTCCTCAATCTTTTGTGCTTCTTGTGCGCGCCTGCTTCGCTCCGCCTCTGTGTCGGCATCCAGTTTCTTCCGCAGGCCATCTAACTCCTCGTTGTGTTCTTTAAGCAGCTTATCGATTCGTCCTTCGAGTTCATTGCGTGTCTTCCTTTCGACCTCATCTCGTTCTCTCTCCATTCGGTCGGTGTCTTTCCGATGCCGCGACTCTAGGTCTTCAACTTCGTTACGTAGTCTTCGCCGTACATCATCGACTTCGTACGTGTGTTTTTGTTGCATCATGTCGAGTTCCATCTTTACCGACTTCAGACAACTTCGAGTATCGTCGAGCTCTGACTCCAGGCCCTTATTGACGATTTCTAAGCGCGCACGGATGGCTTCGAGTTCCGTAACTGTTCAAGTCCACGTTAGCATTTCGACATGTTACTAGAGCTGAGGTCGACAAGCACTGTTGAGAACGTACCGCGACTTTGAAGTTGTTGGATCGATTCCTTGTAGTCAGTAGCCTGTCTTACGTCTGTCTCCATCTTCTCCTTGAACATGCGGAAGTCGCGCTCCATAGCCTCCATGCGTTCATTGTAAAAATCTGGACAGCGATCGTTAGTGAAGCGATTCAGAAAGGGTGTTTGTGCTGATCTTCGCGGCGTAGTAGATGGAGGCCGATGTGGCGACGGATCTACCTGCTGCTGCCGAGCAGGCGTCGGCGTAGGCTGAGGAAGTTGGGATTGAGGTATCTTTGGCTTGAGAAAAGGGTTCGTCCCGTAGTCAGAAGTCATACCACGTCCGATTCGACTGCCACGCATGTCTGCCTTGGCTGCACCCAATGTGAGCGCGCCAACCACTGCGCAGATGTCGTCGCAGTCGGTGTCGGCAGGCTCTTCAATGACCGGAGTGACGGAGCGAAAGTGGGAAGGAGAGGAAACTGCTCGCGGACCTGACACACGAGATATTCTCTGCTGGGACACATTGAGGGAGATTGTGCGCTTCTTCAAATGAGAAGGCATCCAACCAGGCACACTTGCACTGGTGGAGGGGTTCGTAGAGATAAGAAATGGTTGCACACCTTTGCGCTCTGCTTGCTCACTGTCGTCATCATCGTCTCGGTTCAGCATTGCCGTCGCAGGACGCGGCCCTTGCTGATAAGACTTGCTCCTGATATGGCTTCCATGGCCATAGGCGGACTTTGGCCTCACGGTCCCAGCAGCCTTGGGCGCTCCGCCAACGCTGCCACTGAGAGCAGAGGCTGCAGGATGTCTCACTGTCGGTTTTGAAGTAGCGCGCGATGTAGACGCTGCAAGTCCACGCGCCACGGCACTTTTGATCCCATTCGATATCTTGGACGGCGGGGGTAGTCTTCGAGAAATGGGCTCCCCGGCTTGCTCTGCGAGAGTCTTGCGTTGCTTGAATGCAGGCTCGGGCACTGGAAGAGTCAGCCACCTGTCCGATGCTACTGGTATAGGGAGGGGCAATGTACAGCCGGAGGGCTTGTGCTTTGCTGTAGGTATCGGCATTCCACTTCGCGCGTTCGCACCCGCTTCGTGCAATTCGCCCAGGGCACGAGGCGGCGACGAGGGGATGTGGGAAAAGGTCGACGGTGGTTTAATGCCTGAGCGTTTCGCAATACCCTACAATGGTCCTGAGGTTAGACGTGCGCCGGACAAAGGAGGAGGAATACGTACAGTGTTCTCGTTCGCAGTGTCCATAGTCGAATTGTGTGTACCTACGTCTAGCGAAGGAATGATATCAGTAAGGCATATCCTGGCGCGGCCAAAAGCACAAGCGCGTCGTCGTTGTCGTTAACGTTGATGTTGCGGATGTCGGATATCGATTGTTTGGGCCTGCGCTCGGACGGTAAACAGAGGAAGGCGCGATCCCTGTAACCACATGCTATGTTCGGTTAGCCTAGACAACGCGAGCAACACCCGTCTCGACTCTATTTTGGCAGCATGTATGCGTCGACCTCGATGTACGAAATATTCTCGGATGTGAATCAAGTCTCGACTCGATTAAGTCCATCTCTCGTGCCTAATGCAGATGATCACTGTAATGCAGCGTGATTTCTTGGACCTCGCGTTACTTTCCTCTCACAAACTGCATTGATATCAGAAAGAGGGCCTGATGGATACATTCTCAGAGCTAGCGGCCAGGGGTGCGTATGTAGCTGTGTTGTGGAAGGACTTAATGACCTATGGGCTAATCCAATCCACCTATTTACTCGACCCCATCGATTCTATTAGAGAAGAACATTTGAACGACTTAGCGTCTGGTTTACTATGCACACATTGGTTCTTCGTGCAGCAGGACTCACTGTAACCGTCTTGAATTTATATATTTCAATTTAGCCAGATCAGTTGATTCACGTCTTAGAGGCGAACCGCACATAATTAAGCTATCACGTACGAGTCTTACGTTGCCATCTGTAGCCTTGACTAATTAGTTGAAGGCGAGATTATGGAGACGGAAACTATTGGTATCTTCCTCTCTTATTACATGGAACCTTGTAACTACGGGCCTCATTTGGTCGAGGTCGTGTAGCCTTATGAAAATGCTCATTTGTTGTGAATTGGACCCCCAAACACTACTCTGGAGACGGGCAGTCTTCAGGTAGTCTATATGTGATACTCTGCTACGCAAAATATTTGCACCTATCTACGCAATAG
>JAESFQ010000762.1_pt1 | contig 11809 bp, 7 predicted proteins | sample 9269431 | NCBI WGS metagenome assembly JAESFQ01 (sample SAMN14502588, study PRJNA617103) | algae metagenome | isolation source: Plectolyngbya sp. WJT66-NPBG17 and co-occurring heterotrophs from well... | place: USA: Mojave Desert, Joshua Tree National Park, California | collected 2006-08-06
GCGAACCTAGTAAATGACATGCCGGTTGACAAATCGAGGATAGCTTCGTCGACCTCTTCAGCGCTCCATCTCTCTTTACAACTAAGGACTTGTTGGGCTGTGTTGTGAAACAGCTTGATTCTCTGGAATTCTTGCTGAGTACATAGTGCTGACATTGACAGACTGACGTCGGCAATGCCTTGCTGAGAGGGCAAGCTATAATCAACACGACTTACCTCAGCAACACGTCGCGCAGAGATTTTCAGAGCCTTGCTTCCTCTTTGAGTAACACAAATCTCGGCGGTGTCACCTTCAAGTACATAGCGAAGGGTCCTACGTATTTCAGTGTTGGACCAATCGGGGACCCATGAAGGAAGGTTCTCGTAAGTCGACGATCGGCGCCAACATGCACTTAACGGTAGGATTTCGCCTGCTCGTATAAAAGCCTCGGTGAATTCTGTATACAACTCCTCAGTCGCCATGGTGTAATCAACACGAAGTCCACACTCTTCAGTGTCACTAATTCGCCCGAATGAACTGTAGACAAAGTCTCTTGGGTCCGAGGACTCTAGCCAATTGCCACATGCCAGATGGATGCTGGCAAACTCATGATTGAGAAATTCGGCTAGAGGAAGAGCCTCTGTATGCTCAAATCGAAGGAAATCTAAGCGTGCTCTTTCGCCTCTCCATATGGACATGGATCGCATGAGAGTCATGTAGCATTCGAGTAGCTGTTCTCGGTAAAGATCTCGCTGACCGCAGACGAATATAACCCTCTCATTCAGGGCAACTTCTTGCCCAACCCATACGCGCTGAAACCATGAGCGAGCGAAAAGAGCTTTGGACTGTGCTATAGGCAGAGCTGCAAATCGTTCGCCATGAGATTCATCCAGCTGATATAACCAATTGGCAGCGTCTTTGTGGTAATTCTCCAACTCCTGTAGAACTAAATCGCTCTCGTCTGCTGCAGATCCAAGCCAGGCAATAACAAGAGCGGCAGATGCGAAGATATTGCCCATTCGCCTGACTTGTATGCTTTTCTCGTTTGAGTTGTTTTGGTCGATGCAAAGAGCATCTATCCAGAATATGATGGTCTTTTCCTCTTCTTGCAGATGCTCCAAAGCGATGGTAAGGTTTTCAGTAGCATGGAAGATCTTGTCGCCAACGAGTATCGGACGACGAATCCGAGGGTCGCCCCATGTGTAGGATAAGCCGATGTAGCGGGGCGCTTGCTCCTCAGCATCCGAAAGAAGCTCGCAGCGAACGAGGGTCTGTCCATCGAGGTTGATGTTTTGTGTCTTTGGAAGCAGGTACAGATATCGAAGCTCTGTACTGGGGTCTCGAAGTGGTTGGTGCTCAAATATTTGAGCTCTATGAATGTCGAACGGCTTGGAAATCTCAGAGCAGGCCAAACCGTCTTTCGTTAGGGTTGACTTCATCTTCTCATTGAGAGGAGTGAAACGGTCGGTCAGCGCTGACTTGTAAGCGTCGCTCTGGGAGCGACACGACATCACGACTACTCATATACCGAGATGTGGAGATGTATGAGGAAGAGCAGGAGAAGAGCGTAGACGCAATCGTAGTGTGTCTTACGTAGACTTCAGGTATGTTGGCAACCAGGAAGTTCAGCCCTGGAAGGAGTCTGGGGTTACCCCGCTCTCACGTGAGAGTCCTCCAATGTGACAGGGTGCTAAGCTCGATCCGGCAGTGTGAATGCTAAGTGTGCAAGTCCAGCCTCGAGTACATTTTAGCAGCATTAATTCGCATAACGATAGTAACAAAGCTGCCCAATCTTCCGGAGACTATAGGACGTGTCGAGCTATCCGAATACGATTCTCTCGCCCCGTTCTGGATAGTATTCTAGCTGCCAACTTCCCTATGTGAAAATTCGGCACAACACCGAGTAGACATGTCGCTTCTTCTTTTTGGCGGTACTCGACTTAAGAACAGGGTTAGAGAGAGTCAGGGATTCCTGAACTTATCTGAAATGATAGAGAAAAAAGGTTTTTATCATAACAGCTGCGATACTGCTGCTGAGATGCTGCATCCGCGAAAAGAGTTTTATACAACCTCCTCTTCCAACAAGCAACTTCCGAAATGTCGGAGCTAGATGCAAGGCATAGTCAGAACCAATCGCGAATACAGAAAGATGATATCAGCTAGGAATTTCGCTAGCATGGGCTGACCCCTAGAGGACGCAAACATCACATGGTTTTGAAACGAGGCGGTCTGTCTTTGTTGGATGTGAGGATATAAACAGAGAATACAAATGAGCCTTTCTTTCCAAGTCGTACCTTACGCGAACAGGTACCCTGGAGGTACACGCTATACTGTATCTTGTCAATGTGTTAACAAAACCATCGCGAACATAGATACAATACAGGGTAATCGAGCTCTTGCGGAAGCAACAAGCAACGGTTCGAATAACACTGCCTGCCTGTAAAAGTCAAACAATAATCAAAAGGACGGATTTTGTACACCGCCAATAATCGAGTAAAGAGCCTAGTCTCTCGATGTAGCAAATAAGCGAAGTCGATCCCATCTGCCATCACGCGACAGCTCTAGTCCTTCCACAGTGACCCACATATTAATGGGTGCTCAACTTGAAGTACAAGCTCAAGTGTCAACATCGGATAACACCTTCTACTGTCTTCCGGAACCGAGTGTCCCTCGGAACTCTCCCCATCGGCCGTAGGAAGGGCCTGTGCATCTTCAAATACCAAACACTAAGGGTAGTATATAGGTGCTTTTCGTGACAACTCAACACCCTTCCGCGGCTCTTTTCGACGGCTCTACATGCATGCAACATGCCTAACGTCCGCGTGCACATATGTAGATCGTCTTGCCGTATGGGAGACGTGACTAAAACGTTTCATGTAGCCTATCTGATGCAAGGGGGTTGTCGCAAGCCTCGTCATTCGCGGTGGTCGTCGTTGCGATGGTCTCTAGGCAGCAGCTACAGTACAGCTGAAGCACTGTCTTTTTCTTTCCGCCCGGTGGCCGCAAAAGGAAGAAAGACCGTTATACGCGTCTCAAGAGTCAGCAAGACGGCTATGGTAATCATAGTCCCGGTGGCGCAATTGAGATTTCGCACAGTGGTTGGAGAGTAGGTGAATCGTCCTCCGATATCACAGCGACGCCTACCATGATTGGCAAAAGCAAACGCATGTAACTGGATCTACCGCCTCACGATACCAGCGAACAGAAGGTGGAGATACAGGACCCTCTCACCGACGAAAGATATCGATACCTCAACACGCTGATCAGAGCTCGTACTCGTTGCCTGAACGACGCATGCAGCGGACGGACGACGTCGGGTTTGGCCTGTCACATCGCAGAGCCTCATACACCATCCATGCTTCAACCTTGCTTGAAAGCAAATATGGCGGTGGGCGAAAGCTATGACGCTGGACGGAATCCACCTGTTTAAACTGCTCGTCAATGCATGATGTTGCTGGGAGAAGCCTGGTCTCCATGTGGCTCGCTAAACATACAGGCTTCTTCCCTATAGCATGACTCACCGCTGAAGTGGTGCATTTTCGATGAGCGGGCTGCTGCGGAAGCGCCTGGTCTATTGCAATAGAAAAGTGTGGCGAATACATCAAAAACATTGAGAGAACGGAGAAGCTGAGGTAGTTTCCTGATCGATTCGACCTGCTCTGTTGGAGGAGTCACCGTCCGAGTGGCGAGAGTCACTAGGTGTTTTAATTATTCGGCTCGCTATTGTTTGACTGAAGCGGTCAAATCGGAGCAGCAGTAAGGCCGCCGGCGGTGACCTGGCCGATCGATGGCGACGAAATGTAAGACGAAGCGAGAGTAATATTTGCCGTCGTGCTGAGCCCCATCGTGAACGATTGCGGACCCCGACGGCGATCAGTTGACAAAGCGTATTGCGCGTTACTTGTAACAATTCGTCCGACGTCCGTGATGTTGAGGTGATTCCGCCACAGGAGAAAGTCAGCGTTTCGCTTGCCGGATGGTTATAAAGCAAATCACATCGCGCATGTGACTCGGAGCGCCCATGCCAAGCGTATGCACCGCCACACACTGTCGAATCTGCCGAATACTCGCAATTACGGTGTATTGAACTTGCAATACATGAGCGAATCGTTGGGCTGGAGGAATTATTTTAGGAGGTGCGTCATGCAGCTAGACCGCTCGCATGTCGACGACAGCTGCGCTCAGCTTGCAGTCGTGGCAGACTAACATGGTTGCCCGACGAATCCGCAACGCTGCAGTCTTGAAACTGCATTCGATAGGGCTGCGCAAACCTGAACCGATGCGTCATAGTAATTCTGGTTAGCACCCCATGGCTATCGCAGTTGTTTCCATCCCACTGCGCGCTTGTCGTCCTAGTGGTCGTCTTGAAGACAAGTGTATAAAATCATGGGCGCGCTTCGCGTTTTGCAGGTCCACTTGGTGAGGAAGCCTCATTTTGAAATGAGTCCATGACGATAGTGGCATGCGGGTGCGGAGTGAAGAGTTTCGCAGGTCATGGGGAGTCATAGCAACGCATGATGGTGGTGGGTGCGAAGGATTACGCAAGGTTAGTTGGCTGATAGCAAAGTGGGTACTGGGAATTTTGACACTTCCAGAAAGTATTGTGGGAAGGCTCGGTAGGAACGGAACCCGATGAGCCACGAGGACAAGGCCGGTGGTAGTCCAATAAGGACCAGGCATCGGGGTCAAAATACAAATGAGAACTGTGTGCCGAGAGATTACAGGGAGCGTGTTGACGGGAAATACCAGACTGTATGCGTCCAAGGCGCAGGCTTCATGCGCAGCACGGATACAGGCGTTCCGCCGGAGCCAGTTAAATTGAACGAGCGAGGTACTTGCGCTGCGAACTTGCTCTATTGAGCCGTAGTAGCTGCGAGCGGGGAGATCAAACCATGCAACCGCGACCATTTACTTTGTTGTTGACGCTTTTGATCGAATCAAAACGGGGCCGCTGGAGCGATATGCAGCCGGAAGTGGGCCCCCATCATGGACAGTACCATATGCCTTGGAAGAAGACTGCAGACAGTCAAGTAGCGGTAAACAACAGCGCGCACCAAGCCAGCGAGCTGGATAAGCTGTGAGACATGGGAAAAATTTTCACGGGCGGGAAATTAGCTTTCGTACAGTGAGCAGAGGGAAGTTCGAGAAGGGATCCGAGCAATAGAGTGCGGCTCTGAGCAGACGACAGGGCCTCCCTAGCAGTGATAATCGGACCCAAGCGACGCGGGACGACGTTGAATGGTGGACCTTCCGCTGTTTCGGATGGAGGCACTCCAGCCAAAACCAGCCGTGTGCCGCGACAATGGCTCAGTGTAGCGTTTGTACTAGGCAAAAGGTACTTTTACCAATAGGTAGGTGAGGAAATGGTCGCGAGCTGAGAGAGAGGCTGAGCAGATGTTGGGAGATCAGCGAAAGCTATATGTCACTGGGTAGCTGGTCGGCCACGGCAGAATTAGCAGCGTACGACGACCATGTGGGAGGTTCTGCGCCGGTGCCAGCAAGTGCTCGCAGCAAGAGGAAGCACAGGCAGAAATGGGCCGTGTTGTTGCATGCGCACTGCAGCGAACCGCGAGTCGAGCCCAACGACGGATATGGAGGTTCAAAGGGTGGAGTGGAGCTTTGTTGGCTGCAAGCAGGGCCGTTCGAAGAGCGTTCAGCAGCGAACGAAACGCGCTGAAAACGGTGCAAGCTGTGTTGAAGGCGATGCTGCACGGCATGTGTACAGGTGTACAGAGTAGTTGTGCTTGCGCTAGCCATGCTCGAAGGGGCCTCTCCATGAGGGTGCCCGGGATTACGGGTATATAGCGAGCAACATGTGTTTCCAATATTACGCACCCAAAACAGAACAAAATATAAAACAGGCTGGGCGCAATGCTCCCCGTCCGGCGTCAGGCATCAACAGCAGCAAACAGAGCGAGTGAATGGCCGCCCCAGCGGCTCCCGCTGAACTCTGTACGAAACGCAAGAGTCAGAGCGGACGGGCTGGACGAGTGTTGGGCTCGGGAGGGGGGTAGGTTCCCAGAATACTCGTGGGCAATATGGGCAGCAGGAGGCACAGCAGTGCCATGGCTCATGGGCAATCTGACCCGTAGATGAGGGAATGCTAACGGCCGGGGTCCCTTGGGCGCTGCCCCCCTAGTCTGGTGGGTGTGCATGGCTGCGACAGGGGGCGGCCTTGGCGTGCATGGGTATCGACGGTGGTCCGCGCGCGGAAAGAGCGAAAGCGGGCTCGTCTCTTAAGCTGGCGCAGTCCTCCGTCGCTTCCTCTTTCTGCGCACTCGAGCATCATCACCACGCATTACCAAGCATTTAGACGTCAACGTCTACACATCGATTAGGATCCTTCACTCTGGATCCTTCTGGCACCCCCTAGCAACCACACCACTCTCCACCCAATGTGCAGTAGACCGAGCCGAACTTCTCCTTCTCTCTCCTCCGTCGCTGCACCTCCATTCACATCCGCCAACTACCAACGCCCACGAAGACCCGCCTGCCGTTTGCACATTCCAAGGTGAAGCAGGCACCGGCCTGGGCTCTCTCCCCATCGATTCCGCACACGAAACTTCACAGCACCATCTCCGCGAATATGTACGCCCCACAGTATCCGACTCCCCCTCCGGGCTACATGGCCTATGACTACCACCGCACCACGCCGCCAATGTCGCCTGGTCCCGCCGGCGCCAACTACTACTCCCCGCGACACGCTCCCCAGATGGCCACCCCTCGCGCCAGCCCCAAGGTTCAAGCCCACTCGCGACGGGCATCGCACGCCGTGCCGCCCCAATATACGTACGCCGCCACCCCTCGTGGAGGGGCCATGCCTCAGTATGGCGCTGCAGACCCGCGCACATACGCGACGCCGAGAGGCACCCCCGAATATGTAAGTCATTTCGGTTACACTGTTCAAAGTCGCCTTCGCCGCGACACAGACGTCCCGCCTCTCAAGCGCAGCAATCGCGAGAGGAAGCGTCGGCCGTCGCAGTCGGCACGTCACGTCTACACCAAAGTTGTCTTCGACGACCTAGGCAACGGCTACGATCGCGACTACGACTATCCACCGCCGCCGTACGAGCAGTACGCGCGCTACGACATGTACGGGAGGGATGCTGATCGCTATTACTATGATCAGGTCCCTATTTATGATCCAGAGCCCAAGTCAAGCCGTCCACGACGCGCCTCTGCTGCCTCTAACCGACAGCCAGCCGCCGCTGCCGCCTCGCCCAAGAAGCCGGCTCCAGCCAAGTCCAGCCCCAAGGCCACCGAAGAAGACGCCCGCCGCGCTGGTATCCCCGCTGGTTACTCGTACAAGAACTGGGACCCCACAGAGGAACCCATCATGCTCCTAGGATCCGTGTTTGATGCCAACTCCCTCGGCAAGTGGATTTACGACTGGACCGTCTTCCACTACGGCCCCGCAACCCCTCTCGCCGAGATGGCCGGTGAGCTCTGGCTCCTGCTCATCCAGCTCGCCGGCAAAGTCAAGAGGGCCGACGAGACCATGCCCAAGATTCGCAAGAAGGAGAACCACGAAATGGTAGAAGACTTCCTCGAGAGCGGCGAACGTCTATGGGTCCGCTTCGCTAAGCTCCTCAAAGTGTGCGAAGACTACATGTGGAAGGCCGCTAAGAAGGAGAGCGGCAAAGAGAAGCCCGTTTCCATGGGCAAGAACAGCGGCAAGGAATTTGTCGAATCCATCTTCGGTCGCGACCGAGAACTTGAAAAGACCGAGAAGCTCATGACTGGAATGCGTCTCTGGTCCATGCGCTTTGATGCCAACTGCGAGGACATCCTTCGATACCCATCTGCTTAGCATCTCCTATGTTTGCACACCACCTCGACGCTTTGGCGCCGGCGTTCTTTGTCTCGGTATACCCCTTCCATTACCGTCACTGCTTTGCGCATTACTTGATGTTACCGCGAGAGATACCCCTTCTTGCGTTTTGTAATGGTTAATCCTGCTGCATCTTCTTTCGCTTTGCACGTTTACACACTGTACAACACCACTGGGGTTTCTCACGCATTGGGCGGGTCACAGGAAAAAGTCTGCTTTCTACTATGATATCCCCCTTCTTACCTGTATTGTTTTTCTAGCCTATTATTGTTACTTTGCTGTCTGGGTTTTGGTTACGCATGGTGTTCTGGTTGTCACTTCGGGTACTGGGATACCACTACACTTTGTCTTCTGGGTTGATCCACTAGATTTGAGAGATTTCTACCGACATCTCTATCAGAAAGATTGGTACCTCACGGTCAAAACTAGTTATACCCACTTACCACTCTTATGCTATCTATCAATTTATTACACATTATCGGATTATACGCTCCCCATGTCCTGTACTGTGCAACTGCATCTCCGTGACTCACATTCCTCTCCGCCTATCAAACCCGCATACTTCGCGACCTTGTGCACGTTATCAAAGTTTCCAACTGCGGCGATCTCCAAAAGCCGCAACCCCTGCATGCAAGCCACACATGGCATCTGAGACACAAGTAACCCTATCGCACCTCAGAACAGTCTCGGACACATGCTTTTGCGTCTCCAACACAAATGTCACAAGCTTTGCACACACCCTCATTGCCACATTCCCCAGCCCACCCTAGGCAGCCGCCGTCGCAGTGTGAGTCGCAGACTCATCACAGTCCTTTTCACAACTGAATCACCACGCGCACGACATTCCCAGCCAACCGGCGCTTGCGCATGCATTTCTAAAACTCCATTGGCCATCTCGGCCTACCTATCCCCAGCCCTACCGTAGAAGAAGCGCTGTGCATGGAAGCCTGCTGCAGATGCGGCGGCGGCGGCGGCGAGCAAAGAGGCAAAGGCAACTTTGTTTGCTTTTTTTTATTTGCCCTTTGCCCACGCTGAGATGTGGCGGTTGTGCACGCATGGATGGAGCGGCGGGAAGGATTTGCAGCTATCCAATCCAAAGCATGCATGCGCGGTCGTGCCGCCCGGGGCCTAGATTTTAAATCCTTGGGATTGGATGAAAGTGGAATAAAAGCGGTTTGCTATCTTGACATGTGAACCGTGTTGGCGAGGGGGGAATAGGAAGGAAGAATGCTCACTTGCGTTTGTGTAACGGAGTGGTTGGGTTTGGGGAAGGGGAGTGTGCACAAAGTGCTATTTCCAAATGCGTTGTGGGTGGTAAGGCCCGGGCCTTTGGGATAGATGGGCGAGGAAGTACAGGAGGACCTACAACTCGCGCGCATCGCATGCAACGATGACATTCCAGTGTATCTGCCGTCCCAACCTCAAGCAACGTGCTCAGGGTCCCGCAGCGTCATGACAATGGACCACCCACACCCAACGCCCCCCTTAATTGTGGCCTCATATGCGGCTCAACGTTATCAGCCTCCTTCCCTTCCCTTCCTTTTCCATGCCTTCCCATCCGAACGTTAGCGCAAGCGTCCTTCCCTTCCAAGATTAAGAGGCGTTGCGTTTATCCCTGGGCACGGGGCACTCCTTTGATAGGCACTCTTTCCCTTGATCCCCGGTTATAAGACGAGTCAAGGTGTGCAAGGGCACCCCCTACATGGGTGGCTAGGCAACAGTTTGGTTGAATGATTTGCAGGAGTGGCATCATTCTGCGTTTTGGGATCGACAGGCACAGAGACACCGTCGTCGGAATGCTCGGGTGGAAGGATAGTGTGGGTGTATGACAAAGGGCGGGAGGTTGGGGCGGAAGGTTTCACGGGATCCGTTGGCTGGAACTGGGGCTTTCGGCTTGCGCGACATCGCTACTAAGGTACTGTCAGTTAGTTAGTTTTTTGTTTTGGTGGGTGTCACGAGCTGAGTGAGCTGAGTGAGCGTCGTTGGGTTGCGCGGTGTCGATTGGGTGTGGACCGCGTTTTCCTTCTTTTGTATCAGGGCCTCGATGGCTGATTTGTGTAATACTTGGATCGTTTGTGGCAATCGCTCCAGTGAACGAGTAGCATTTCGGTGGTTACCTTGAAGTTTTTTTCAGATGACCTTTGCGATCCAGCAAATATTTCCGCATCTGGATCTTTCTCCGTCGCGCCGGATCGCATTCCGTCGCAACTATACGACATCATCCCGCTCGCTAAGCAGGTGAGCCATCACATCACTGTATGGGCGAGAACTTTGCCTAGAGTCCCAATCGCATCAACGCGACAAAGGGCGAAGCGCGTAGATGGGTGCATGTGCAATCCTCGCAGAACACCTGATGCCTACTCCCCAGTGCACTATCGCTATCGTCAAACCTACCAGCAGTTCATGCAGAAGCGTGACATGCAACCACAGACCATCCATGGGCGAGCACGACGGTGTTTTAAAACACGTGGCCGGTGCGATCATGCATGAACCGGTCCCCTATTCCACTCGCTCCCATCATCCCATCCAAGCAACCCAAGCGAAGCGAGCCAAATGTTGGCAGCCGCGGCATAATGACGAAAGCCAGACTAGACCCCGCCTACCCACTTTTTGAACCCCGCTGCCACTCCGCGTGAACCGCCTCTGGCTATGTCACTGTTCCGCCAACTTCCAAGGTTTTTTGCCCGCGCAATGCGATACTTCCCGGATGCTGCAGCGGGACCCAGCGGAATCGAGATGGCTGGTAGATGGTTTGGTGGTCACAAGATCGTCATGCTTCGGTCAATGCGAGATCGTTCATGCTGTGCGAGCATCGCGGCCTCGGCTGCCGGAAGTTTGACCAACATCTTCGGAAAGGGCCGACGCATAGCTTGTGTGCTACGTTGGTCGAGAACACAAGATGAGGGGTGTGGAGGGGTAAGAAAAAGTTTGAGCCAGAGACATGCCACGTCTATACCGCCCTCTCTCTGGCGTTCTGCTTCTGTTACATTGACGAATGAGACGTCGGGATATCTGCATCGTGGGTGTGGTCAGCTGCGCTTTTCTGTTTGCTGGTGGGTGGGTTTGGGCTGCGAAGATGAGGATTAAGCGCTGTATCCTCAGCGTGATTGGGGCTCTTTTTGAGAAATCGCCGGGCAAATGCGCGCTGGGAGGTAAACTCGGATAGGGCGTTTACATGCATACACCACGTCTTCAGCGGCACTTGCGCGTTGATGAACACTAACTGCCGGTCTAACCCAAACACGAGCAGCAGTTGGCTGACCAGTAGGTATGAGGTAACGCAATGTTGCGCAAATATCTTCTTCCGGAATTTACCTCAACCTGGCAAGTATGCTATCCCACTGAGCAACACCAAAAGCATCTCGATCCAAAGCGCAAACTTCCGTCAAACCAGGCTATCCATCTCCCTCCTTCCAGCTTTCACGTGCCCACCCGCCAGCGTCACGAACCCATCACTCCGCATAAGCGCTCAAGAACCATCACCCCACCACCCATCAACCCACAACCCCTCTAACAACCCTCGCTCTATCCCCATTATCAACCTCAGCGCAAGGGGGCCGCCAAAATAAGCCCTTTGTACATACATACATCAAACAACTCCTCTTTCATTGTACAGCCTTATCCGGTACTACTGCTTACTATTCCTGGGCCTACAACGAACTGCATGCACTGCGCATGCGAACACCCTTCTAGCGTGCGTTTTGCTGTTTCTATTTTCATCGTCACATGCAATATCCTGCAGTAGCGGGGTACGACGAGGCTGCTGGTTCTTGGCTATGCTGCAGCTTATGTGATGCGGTATTGTATTGAACTAACCAGATGGGGATCCAAAGGCGGAATGTATGGTTACACGACAGCTTGTCTGTAAGGGTAAGCGCATGTTTGCGTGTTGGTGATTATATTTGAGGTTTTGCAAGCATTTGGACTTGAGTGGTTGGCTTTCTATGGGTGGTGTTGAGCAATGGTGACGGTTGAGATAAACGTTGTCGCCGTCATAGT
>JAESFQ010000763.1_pt1 | contig 11804 bp, 8 predicted proteins | sample 9269431 | NCBI WGS metagenome assembly JAESFQ01 (sample SAMN14502588, study PRJNA617103) | algae metagenome | isolation source: Plectolyngbya sp. WJT66-NPBG17 and co-occurring heterotrophs from well... | place: USA: Mojave Desert, Joshua Tree National Park, California | collected 2006-08-06
CTCCACCTCATCATCATCATCACTATCGAGAAACTCAATGTCTAGTTCAACGATATCCACACCGAGTCGATCTACATCACCGGTATCAAGTGCATGTGCAACGACATCGTCAACGTCAACGTCGAGATGTAAACCCGATGTATCTTCGCTGTTGTTTTGTGAACAGAAGTACGCTATAGACATATATGTGGACATGCCGGGGTGTACGTACGCGGCATCAAGGGCCTCTGTAAGCTTGACCCCGCCTGTTTCGAGGGGGAAGGAGAAATTGGCAGCAGATAGATTGGGATAAGTATAAGCAGGGGGGAATCAAGAATTTGAGAAACATCTTTTCGAGCCAAAAAGGCTGTAGTCATGTCAAATACGTATGCACAATAGTAGTCAAGTAATGCACCGAGGAGCAACAGTTGTTGTCATAGAAGGTATTCATTTCGCTTTTATACTAAGCCCTTCCTTTCTCTGCCTCTCTTTTTGACCGCCGCCAATGCATCAGACTGAAATCCAGCGCCCATAGCAAATCAGCGCGCCGACGCCTTGAGATCCCGTAATCGTAACATAAGACATGAAATTATCTACACGTTGCCCGTACTCTTTCAGGTTCCTTTCATTTCCTTTTCCCATGACCATCCAAGCTCAACCTCTACGAGACGCAATCTACTTGGCGTTCTCGGGGCGGAGGGAGCGGACAGCCTTTCCAGCGCGCCAGATCTCAAGCTCATCAATCTCCTTGAGCTCCGCGTTGTACTTCTCACGGTAGTCGGGCTGCGAGTTGTACTCGAGCGAGCGCTTGGTCTCGCTGCCGTTCTCGACGGAGGTGTAGAGGTCATCGAAGACGGGCTTAAGGGCATCCTTGAAGCGCTTGCTCCAGTCGATGGCACCACGGCGGGCGGTGGTGGAGCAGGCGGCGTACATGTAGTCCATACCGTGGGCTCCGATCAAGGGGTACAGCGACTGGGTAGCCTCCTCAACAGTCTCGTTGAAGGCCTCAGAAGGGCTGTGGCCGCGCTCACGGAGAACCTCGTATTGAGCGAGGAACATGCCGTGAATACCACCCATCAGGCAACCACGCTCGCCGTACAGGTCGGAGTAGACCTCCTTCTCGAAGGTGGTCTCGTACATGTATCCGGAACCGACGGCAACACCGAGAGCGACAGCCTTCTCCTTGGCCTTGCCGGTGACGTCTTGGAAGACGGCAATGGACGAGTTGATACCACGGCCCTCACGGAAGAGGGTGCGGACAGTACGGCCGGATCCCTTGGGGGCAACGAGGATAACGTCGATATCGGTAGGGACTTCGACCTTGGTGAGGTCCTTGAAGACGGGGGAGAAGCCGTGGGAGAAGTAGAGAGTCTGTCGTGGTTAGTCGTGATTTCTGTCAGATGCGGTGCATATCGCTTACCTTGCCCTTGAGCTGGGGCTTGATGGCGGGCCAGGTCTCGGACTGAGCGGCGTCTGAGAGGAGGTTCATGACAATGGTCGCCTTGCCAATGGCCTCGTCGATGTCAAACAGGTTCTTGCCGGGAACCCAGCCATCCGCCTCGGCCTCCTTCCACGAAGTACCGTTCTTCCGTACACCGACAATGACGTTCAGTCCGTTGTCACGCATGTTAAGACCCTGGCCGTGACCTTGGGATCCGTAGCCGATCATGGCCATGGTGTCGTTCTTGAAGTACTCAAGAAGCTTCTCCTTTGGCCAATCATCACGCTCTATCCATTGTCGTCAGCTTTCATCCGAAAGTAAAATCTGCACCCAATGGCATCAAGGGTGACTTGAACGTACCGTAAACAGTCTCCTTGGTACCGGCAAAGTCAATGGTCTTGACACCACGAGTCTGCTGGAACTGGCTTGTGACAGCCGCGCGGGGAGCAGCCTTCTTAGCACCAGCACTCAGAGCGGACACGAAAGTGCGCTTCTGAGCGGGAGTAGCAGCAAATTGGCGGGCGGTTTGGCGCAGAGCGCGGGAAACAGGTCTTGAAGCCATTGTGAAAGTGTGTGAAAGGGGTATCTTGGGGTCAGAAGTTGTCTGGCGGGGATATGAGCTTTTAAAGACGCTGGCTCGATCTTGACCACACCCAGAATTTCGAGTTGGGGAGCTTGGACCAGGCCGATTATCGCTGCCCCAGACCAGGCCGTTCGCGTCCTTGACCAATCAGCCCACGTCGTCATAGTGCTAGCAGGGGTGCTAGAGGGTCGTCGGGGAGGAATGCGTGTCTCCGAGAGCGCTTCTCATGGTATGAGGCATCGCTGGACCCAGTCATAGCTGTAGTGCGTGGCGGACATTACTTGGTGAGATTCAGAGTAGTGTTAACGCCTGGTAGCGTTGAGATTAGTATTCAGGGCAGTAGGTGCAGCGTTGCGTAGCGCAGTTTGCGTATGGGCGGTCCCAATCTCTGCGATACGTCTGTTCGGTGACGCAATTTTCAAGCAAACGTCGCAGTCACATCAAAGCATTGTCAACAAGTACCGTCAACAAGTGAAGCCATCATGGTGCGCAAATATGCAGTTATATCCTTTGAGATCTTGAAGACTATATTGCACCCGTATGATACGCCATGCACCCCCCTACATGATGCGCCATTCCATCCCATGCAGTCGCTAATGTTGTAGACATGTTCACCTCCAATCTTCTCCCAGCATCAACCCACATCCTGTAGTGAGCCTTTTGCTTTGTCTCGTGTCTTCGTGATGTATCCGTTCGTGAGGGAACAGTTTGAGGAGTTCATGCGTCTGAACCTGCATTGCTCCGATCCTGGCGACATTGCTCATTTGAGCACGCGATCAAAGCTCTGGCCCTTGACTGTGCCACCGCCGAGCGATGCGCGCACGTTGCGCTTAAAGCCCTCTCGGTTCTGCTTGAGATCTTCTGCGGCTTCCTTGTTCAGCGGGTCCGACGCGTTTGGCTCGAGGAAGAGGAACTATGATCCATTAGTATGCCCTCCCACATGTTCACTACCTGTACAACATGCCTGTAAACCAACAACGACCGCATTCAAGTTCAGCACAGGCTTCCAGTCCTCTCGCAAGATGTTCAGGCAAACATTTCCCTCGAGGTCGATGTTTGGGTGGTAGATCTTCTGTGTGCACTTGACTTTTGGCGGGTCGTGGGGGAAGTTCTGGTTGATCTTGAAGTCGAATCGGAAGCGTCCACCCTTGTACATGCCCTCGTCAGGATCGATCGTGAGCTCGAAGTTGAGGATATCGTCAGGGTTGGGGAAGTGCGTCTTCATTGTCGTGCCGAGAGATAGCTCTTCGAGATCTGTCTACACATTAGCCTTCACGCGTGACCATGTAGGATACCTAGGGGTGACAATACCTTTTTGTGTACGCAGCTGGGCTGGGGTAACCTTCTTCTTTTTGCTCGAGGCGGCTGCTGCAGCCTCGTCCTGCTGCTGTTGTTTCTTCTGCGAGGAACGTTAGCCGTCTTCTTACCAAACCGCCCGGCGCATGCGCCACCAGAAGTATGACCTACCATAGACCATATTTTCATCATCTTGGCGGTATTGTAGGCAATTTCCGGGCTACTGCCTGTATCGATATTACCGCGTAGGTGTGATTGCGATGGGCGCGTGCGAGAGGATCGCGGGGCAAGCGGCGAGAAGTAGAGGAAGGAAGAACGGTTATGAGATGGGAGAGACTAGTAAGGAAAGCGACGAGTGCGAAGGCTTGCGAAAGCACGAACGCCAAACGAAAAAGAAGGCCTAGGGAAATAATACGGGAAAGTCAGGATAGGTTGGATAGGCTGCCACGGTCATCGCACGCCCGTCCGTGCTACGATGTGGGGGCCCATGGTTTCTTGGGAACCGCTTAGTAATCAAGTGTAGCCCTCGGCCTCTATCTACAGACTCACAAACTTTCTTAGTACATGCGATAGACAGTCATAGCGTTCAAGATGGCGTTACCAGTACGAGACGCTCTGCAATTTCCAGCTTCAGATAGTCACCCAATTGAAGACTATCTACCACCTCGCTCGTCTTCCTCGCAGCTTACCAACTCCAATACGCCCTTCGTCACATTGACCTTCGCCACTTCCCTCGATAGTCAATTAGCCATTGCCCCTGGTGTACAAACAGCGCTGTCTGGTCCGCAATCCAAAGCCATGACGCATTTTCTGAGGTCGCGACACGATGCTATTTTGATCGGAGCCGGAACAGCTATTGCCGATAATCCATCACTGAATTGCCGGCTTGAAGGTGTGGGTGGCTATGGTGGGCACGGGCTTACTGGACAGCCGAAACCAGTTGTCGTTGATCCTCATGGGCGCTGGCAGTTTGGTGAAGAAAGCAAGGTGATGAAGTTAGCCAAGGAGGGAAAGGGGAGAGCACCTTATATTGTGACCTGCGTAGAGCCATCCGAGTATCAACGAGGCATACTGGAGGGTCTTGGTGGCGAGTTCTTGGTTCTAGGACTCTCACCCGAGGACGTCAATGCAGCCGGTTCATCATGGCACATCATTCTCGAAGCGTTGTCACACCGAGGTATACAAAGTGTGATGATTGAGGGTGGCGGCTTTGTCATCAATGATATATTGGGACCCGGCCCTGCCTATTCCCTAGTCGACTCAATCATCGTCACCATTGCTCCTACATGGCTAGGAAGAGGCGGTGTGCAGGTGTATCCGGATGGAGGTTCAGAACGCTTGCCCATGACGAGACTAAAAGATACAAGATGGGTACCACTCGGCGACGACGTGGTGCTTTGTGGGCGACCGAACAAGACGCTTCGATGAGATTTACGATAGGTAGGATAGGGGCATGTAAATCCTAGCTTATCCACGGCAGTTGGTCAGATACTGTGCCTTGGAACAACTCCTTGACACTGTCTTCGAGATCCTCAAAGTGCTTGGCTGCCTTGCTGGCGTCCCATCCGCGTAGCTGTCGCTTTCTACCAAGGACGTCCCCGGTACCCATAGGGTCGCTTTTCCATGCCGTATATCCGTGCTCTTCTTCCCCACGAAGCGTGCTTTGCAATGCGTCATTTGACATGACTGGATCTATGCCCTGGCACTGGATGCGCTCTTTCGGCCATCGTATAGCTGGAGCATGTAGTTCAAGGAAGCGCTTTGCTTTGAAGGCATGCGTGATGACGCGGATCTGTTTTGGATAATTGCCTGTAGCTTTCCTGAACTCTAGGATGCTGAACAACAGATTCTGAAAGGAATCGGTGGCCTGTTCTTCGAGCAGTATATAGCCTTTGTGGTATAAACTGTACAAACATGGTCAAAGATTGTTCTTGAGGAAGTTCTGTTGTTTACATTTGGATCCATGAGCAAGCATCCGCAAGAGGACGAAGTGTGGAGTTGCAAGAAAGTGTACCTGTCGCATACTAACGTACCTATGAGTTCGTCCCCCACCCATATGGCCTTCTGCCAACTCTTCTGCCAGCGCCGCATGGTAGTATGAGCGTGCCTCGGTTTTGAGAGATTCCGAGCGTTTGGTAGCACCGCCGCTGAGAACAAGAATGCTTGAAGGAGGGTGCTCTGCATCTGTCCCCATAGTCAAGGCATCGATGCCAGCTTTTACGTGGGCTACGAATGTCTCATGCTCGCCTGGCTTGCCTGTTGCCTGGTCTGACTTTTGAAAGGGCGCCAACAGCCAATTGGGCTCGTAGTGAGGACTGTGCAGCGGCAAGTCGGGTGCATTTGCATCCGGAAGAAAGATGGCATGGCAGCAAACAATGATGAGATTCTCGGCACTTGGATAGCTTGGTGAGGGTATTACGTGGTCTGGGTGAACGAAGTCGGGATTGTCAGGTGATTGCCATTGGGTTGTACTGATGCGAACTCCCGCTTCTGAGGTTGTGGCGGTTGGTGGTGAGACTCTGGACTTGGATCTCGGCAAACCCACTAGTGGTGCGGCTGAGGCCATAGCGGCTCGTACCGCTTAGTGGATATGCGGGTCAAAGGGATATCGTGCAAAAGTTTCGGAGGGGTAGTCGGCGAACAAGGTGTTGACTGTTGTAGTTCCAGCTGCTGCGACCGGTACGGCGATGCGGGGCAGTTGTAATGGTTTGTGACGCGAGCCAAGCACAAAAAGTAATGATGCGCTGCCGTAGAGAGAGTTTGAAGGTTTTCTTCGGGCGGTGTGATGTCGATGAAGTATACAAGACGAAGTTTGTGTGTTTTGTTGAGACGCTTGTGACGGAAGGTGCGAACTGCTCTTCGCCGCGCCTTCAGATCTTAGCAAGAAGGAAGGAAGGAACGCATCGCATTGCTTATTTGTCGCTGCCAAAACAAGAAAAGTCGTGAAGAATTTCTTCTTTCGTGCAACTCAACTGCTGGCAACTACGACCAGTAGTAGCACGTGACGACTGGAAAGCCGAGCAGACACGGGGCCCATTCTACTCATCTGGGTTTTTACAATAATGAGAATGCCGCTGATTAAGCGTGAGTCTCTGATAGCGTGCGACAGAAGACATGTCGCCAAAGTGTCTATGTTGAGCTGTCAATGTATCAAAGGCATGGCGGATAGGAAGTGAGACCCATTAGAGATGAAGGGCCCAGGAACAAGGCTACAACGGTGGCCCACTGCAGCGGATAGGAGACCTCACCAACGGCCAGGACCCTGTCGCCGCACCGCCAATGGGCGACCATTGCCAAACAGCACGGCGGTCGCAGCAACGTAACAATGCAGGCAAAGACTATGGTGGCGACGTGTGTAGTGGTGGCCATTTGCTGACACTATGTACGGCCCTATTCTAAATCAAACCGCTCCGACTATGGCTTCGTATACAAGTCGGTAGTCCGCGTTACAGTGCCAATGCATGTAACCCTTTCCAGAAATTTGGAGATCGTTGGGTGGATCCGCCTGCGGAGCAACCTTTAGAGCCTGCTGACGTCGACCGTGCAGCCCCCTAGCCTGACACAAAAGACGCGCAGCTGGAGTCAGAAGCCATCCTGTCTATCTCAGCCATTCCAGCAAGGAGAGTTTGTTTGAGTGTCCGCAGTGCAAGTCAAGTATATTCAGGGCATAGTGTCCGTCGCCGTACCTGCCGGCACCAGCGATGCTGCATTTTGGATGAGGCTGAGCAAGTAAGCGTGGATGCATCAAGGCCAGTCTCTAATTTTAGCTGTCGGGGCCGGCTAGCGCCACATTGACAGACGACGGAGACGTCCAGTGCTTCGGTCGTGTGCTTCACCGCCAGCAGGTTTTGCCGTCGCCCATTGAATTCAAGTAGAAGCCATCGCCAGCTCTTCAAGAGAATGCATTCTTGTTGACCCAGCGCCCCGCCCGCATCCGAAACGTGTAGCTTGCAAGGCGACGACGAATAGAAGCAGTCTAAGCCGTGTTTCAGCAGCGGCCGTTTTCCTAGCGCACCTTCCCCCATCCCGCTCCAAGGGGTATAGCGCGCGTCCCTTCAGCTTTCTCAGCCCTGAAGCGCCCCAGACATTCCATCCACCTTTATCAAGCGACACCCCCGGTTGCGCGCTGACTGCTTTCTCCTATCTCAACCTTATACATCACCCCAGTCTATTCCTTTTTCTCGATAACATCGCCATCTGCAGCGCCGGCCCGTGGACTGCAGCACATCATGGCGTACAACAACAACCAAGGTTACAACCTGGGAGACCCGAACACCGGCGTAGGAGCCCCTGATGATGGCGAGAATGGTACGACATACTAACAGCATCCGCAGTACGACCGCACCCACGATGAAGAGGAGGTTGGCCGCTCGCTACTACATGAGAACCCTACCGGCGCCCACGCAGACCCCTTCTACGGCAACCCTGAGGTCCGCCCACACTCCACCTACAGCTTGACCGAGTCGTACGCAACCGAGAGGCCAACACAATACCCTGGCCAGGCCCACGATGGCTCTGTATACTCTGCAACAGGCGGGTACGACGCGCCCGGTGAGTTTGGCGCTCCTCAGCGGGCCCCGTCACCGTACCAGAGGAGCGAGACCAGCTCAACCGAGGCATGGAGGCAGCGACAGCAGCCCGGCGGAGGTGCAGCTGGCGGTCTCAAGCGTGGTATGACGCGTAAGGTCAAGCTTGTCCAGGGCTCTGTCCTGAGTGCCGACTACCCTGTGCCCTCGGCCATCCAGAACGCCATCCAGGCCAAGTACCGCAACGATCTCGAGAGCGGTAGCGAGGAGTTTACACACATGCGCTGTAAGTACCATGGTTGAGCATAGAAAATTTGGTTCTGACAGCTGCCAGACACGGCCGCGACATGTGACCCCAACGACTTCACCCTCAAGAACGGTTACAATCTGCGTCCGGCCATGTACAACCGCCACACGGAGCTGCTCATTGCCATTACCTACTACAACGAAGACAAGGTTCTCACTGCCCGCACCCTGCACGGTGTCATGCAGAACATCCGCGACATTGTCAACCTGAAAAAGTCCGAGTTCTGGAACAAGGGTGGTCCGGCCTGGCAGAAGATTGTCGTGTGCCTGGTTTTCGACGGTATCGACCCCTGCGACAAGGGCACTCTCGATCTGCTCGCCACCGTCGGTATCTACCAAGACGGTGTCATGAAGAAGGACATTGACGGAAACGAGACTGTTGCGCATATTGTAAGTTCCTTTTGAACGACCGTCTAGTGGTTCCGCTAATAAGCCCAGTTCGAATACACCACGCAATTGTCCGTTACGCCCAACCAGCAGCTTATTCGCCCGCACGATGATAGCGCCAGCACGCTTCCCCCAGTCCAGATGATGTTCTGCCTGAAGCAGAAGAACAGCAAGAAGATCAACTCGCACAGATGGCTGTTCACCGCCATTGGCCGCATTCTGAACCCTGAAGTCTGCATCCTGCTCGATGCTGGTACAAAGCCTGGTCCCAAATCCCTCCTCGCCCTCTGGGAAGGGTTCTACAACGACAAGGATCTCGGTGGTGCTTGCGGTGAGATCCACGCCATGTTGGGCAAGGGCTGGAAGAACCTCCTCAACCCGCTCGTGGCCGCCCAGAACTTCGAGTACAAGATCAGTAACATTCTCGACAAGCCGCTCGAATCCTCTTTTGGATACGTATCTGTGTTGCCCGGTGCTTTCTCCGCCTACCGATATCGCGCCATCATGGGCAGGCCGCTCGAACAGTACTTTCACGGTGACCACACGCTCGCCAAGATTCTCGGAAAGAAGGGTATCGAGGGCATGAACATTTTCAAAAAGAACATGTTCTTGGCCGAAGATCGTATTCTGTGTTTCGAGCTTGTCGCCAAGGCTGGATCCAAGTGGCATCTCACCTACATCAAGGCCTCCAAGGGCGAAACTGATGTACCCGAGGGTGCTGCAGAATTCATAGGTCAGCGTCGTCGTTGGTTGAACGGTTCCTTTGCTGCCGGTATCTACTCCCTCCTGCATTTCGGCCGCATGTACAAGAGTGGCCACAACATCGTCCGCATGTTCTTCCTGCACATCCAAATGTTGTACAACGTCTTCCAGACCATTCTGGCCTGGTTCTCCCTGGCTTCCTTCTGGCTTACTACTGTCGTTATCATGAGTCTTGTCGGCACCAAAACCGATCAGCGAGATGCGTGGCCATTCGGAAACAAAATCACGCCCATCTTCAACGTCATCGTCACCTATCTCTACCTGGCATTTCTCGTCCTGCAGTTTATTCTGGCGTTTGGTAACCGTCCAAAGGGTTCCAAATGGTCCTACTTGGTCTCTTTCTTCGTTTTCGGTCTGATCCAGTTCTACATTGTCATCCTATCCATCTACCTTGTCGTCCAGGCTTTCACGAATCCAAGTGGACAGGAGCTTGATACCTCGTCGCCGGGAGCATTCGCCGAGTCCTTCTTCTCGTCAGACGGTGTTGGTATCATCATCATCGCTCTTGCAGCTACCTTTGGTCTCTACTACGTTGCCTCGTTCCTCTATATGGACCCGTGGCACATGTTCACCTCCTTCCCGCAATACCTCCTCATCATGTCGTCTTACGTCAATATTCTCAACGTCTACGCCTTCTCCAATTGGCATGATGTTTCGTGGGGTACGAAGGGTTCCGACAAGGCAGATGCTCTTCCTTCAGCGAAGACGGAGAAGGGAGCCGACGGCAAGCACAACGTCATTGAAGAACCGGATCTGCCACAAGCCGATATCGACAGCCAGTTTGAAGCCACCGTCAAGCGCGCTCTCGCTCCTTACGTACCGCCGGTTGAGAGCGATGAGAAGACACTGGAGGACTCGTACAAGTCTTTCCGTACCCATCTCTGCACAGCCTGGATTGGTTCAAACGCCACACTTGCTGTTGTCATCACCCAGGACAACTTTGACCGCTTCGGTTTCTCTGTAAGTTTACATGTTCATTTTCCGTGTCAACTATCTTACTAACTTCCTCGCAGTCAGACGCCAACGCCAGAACCGCGCATTTTTTCCAGGCCCTTCTGTGGGCTACCGCTGCACTCGCCATTGTCCGTTTCCTCGGATGTCTTTGGTTCCTTGGTCGCACTGGTCTCTTCTTCTGTGTCAGGAAGAGGTAGATGGTCAGAACCACTCGTCCCTGGCAGCAGCGGCCGCCTTTTGCGTTTCCCGAGCTCTGCTTCCATTCCACTAATCAATCATGTTGGCGTTTCTTGGTGTCTTGGATTCCACCGCAAGCTAAGAGTTACGTGCTCGTGGACTTTTGTCATCACAAGAAAATACCTCCGCACATCTGATGCTGATCAAGATCATGACCTGCTTGTACTATCTGTGTGTTTAGCTATACGGACACTGAAATGTCTGGGCTTATTTGGAACGGAGGGGAATGAAGGAGAGTTTACAGATATCACATTTGCACGATTAGCTCGGGTTGAGGTTCTTATTTTTCAGATTGAATATCAGAAGATGTTTTCAAAGATTTCTGAGTGCCAATGATTGAAATTCCGTCAAGCAATCTTTCTATGTGCGCACGTTTATCATGTCTGATTGTCACTATTAGTCCCGTGACAGTGTTGTGTGATGGAAGTGTAAAGACATGCTTACTAGTTAGGCGCTAGCATCAGAGTAATAATGATGGAAGTTCGTTTGTTGGATTATTGTTCTATCTACTCGAGCTTAATGTACCATTCCTTGCCGCTGGTATCTCCTGTCATCCTATCCAGCACTGGTATATCATTCCATAGCTTGTCATGCTCCAATCCTGCATACCGCTCCTCTCTATCAGACGTCCTAGCTAGAGCGAAGATTGCACTGCCAAACTCGGGAAGCGGGTGGCCTGTGGTACTAGGAGGTATGCTCAGCGCGTTCCTGATTATGGGAATGAGTGTGCGCTGCCATATCAGATTCGTGTTGGCGTCGGGCTTTAGTACTTCTGCGTATGTTACTTCTATTGCATGGTCGTCGCTGTGGGAACTGAGGATGGCTATACCGCTAGCACCGGCGTTGGAGCAGACGAGAGCTGAGTTGCGAGTTGTTACTGTGCCTTCGGGGAAGGGCTGATTGCTCCGATCTGGTGCGAAGGAGAGGTCGGAACTGTGTGCGTGGGTAGGCAAGAGTTCGCCATGCTTGTCGCCGCGGCCTTGGATTGCAAAGCCCCCTTGAATGGCGTGAATTTTGACTGAACTAAACCCCGTGTTGGTGAAGCGATGCCATCGAAGATACCAGTCTGGCCAGCGCGAGCAAGGAGCAATAATGTGAGTTTGTACTGTGATATCGGCGTCAGCCCAGGGCTTCCATGTGCTCGTTAATGATGGTATGTGCTCTACGAACTCGCCATTGTGCATCAGTTCCGCAGTAACGAAGCGATGACCTGTGACCTTCCAAGGCACCCGCCACGTCTCACCACAGTCTTTGCTCACTGCGAGTGTACTGTCTGGAGCGATCTGCTGTATCAAGGTACCGGTAGGTACGCTGAAACCAAAGTGCGAGGAGT
>JAESFQ010000764.1_pt1 | contig 11803 bp, 12 predicted proteins | sample 9269431 | NCBI WGS metagenome assembly JAESFQ01 (sample SAMN14502588, study PRJNA617103) | algae metagenome | isolation source: Plectolyngbya sp. WJT66-NPBG17 and co-occurring heterotrophs from well... | place: USA: Mojave Desert, Joshua Tree National Park, California | collected 2006-08-06
TAACGATTTAGGCGTTCAGTCGAGCCCATGTAGAGAGGGGTCAGCACACTATAGCAAGCACCAATAGAGTCGAGCGCAACATAGGGGCCAGATGTGCTTAAGCTGGCGGAGATGACGGGGAAAGGCACGCAATTGGTATACCTCACGGCAACCCTGCCGCCTAGCCTAGAGCCCGCGTTCCTGCAGACAGCAGGGCTCGACCAGAAGACCTTGACCGTCTGCCGTGATCAGCAACAAGTACGCAAGCTACATGTGCTGCTTGCTGTACGCTTGGGAAGAAGGGCAAGTGCAGAGCCAGAGGTGATGGGTGGAGTACTTGTTCAGCGTAGAGAAAAGTCTTCGAGACTGTGAACGCAGCTGAGACGACGGATACGGCTGGAGCTGAGAGGCAGCAGCTTTCCTGTCTGCAGCTTTGCATGCTCTCTGGACGAAGAGGTCCATATCTCTGTTGCATTGTCGAAGGCGCTTCAGGTGTTTGTTCCGCGAATTTTCCCCTTTGATAAACTGAAAGCGCTCCCAGAATGAACTCCCCGCGGTTCCTTCTTGCTTTTGCTCGATGAACGCTTCGAGCTTTTTTCTCATAGCCTCATTGTCCTACAACTCACATTAGTCAGGACATACAATGCTTGCCGGACCATACTTTGTCTGTGCTGGCGAGATGCACTCGAAGATCCTTCAGGAGGCGGCCAAACACATCCAGCAATCTTGTCATTAAGATATGGAAGGACTCATTGTCCTCTTGTACCAGGTTTGCCTCTAATGCTTGCGAGACGTCCGTCTGTTTGGTCCATTCATCGGTGTATTGGCCAGCCTTCACGACCGTCTTTCGTTCGAGTGACAAATCCGGCAAGGAATCGATCAGGAGCGCAGTGTACTGTTGGAGCGTCGTAGTTTGACTGAGGAATTCGAGGTAAAAGTCGTAGAGCCTCTCATCAAGACGTTTGGCGTTCCTTGCAGCGCCTGCACTGTTTGCGGCAGCTTTACAGAACTCGACCAAGAGGGGAGCGCTCCTAGAACGATCCCAGCGATCTCGAAACCGCTCATGTTTGACGAGCTTAAAGTGTATCCAGTGTTTGGAAGGAGTCTCTCAAATTGACGTACGATGTTGTGGTGGTGTGCGGCTGAATTTCACCCCGCTTCACGTGCCTCGCCAGCCACCAAATGCGCCAAATACTCGCATCACGCCTCCCAGCATTGCGTGCGCAGAACACCGTTCACAACCTTTCGAGGCTACCTTGTCACATCATGTCTATTCAAAAGCGTGCGATGCAGTCCATCGATCTGCTTGAAGCCCAAGATATCCAATCAGACATCATTCATTCCGAGCCGACCTCCTCTACTCCTGTTGAGAAACAAGCGATCCAAACGATTACCGAAAGCGATGCAATACGGATAGGGGACAGGCATCCGTCCGTCCGGTTTGCAGCGGCCGAAGCACAAGAGCAGCGACCATCTGTGCCAGACAACATATTACAGAGACGTCCAGACGATGATGGCGAGAAAGCTAGAGCTACAGCTGTTGAGAAACTCGACAAGCAGTCATCGCTGCCAGAGCGTAGCGTGGCGTTGTCACAGACACCGGTGTGGCCGGAGCGCGCTGAGGCAAAGGTCGACGCCCAATACAATTTCCTGGCGGCCGTGATGGACAATGACAATGAGACAACACTAAGCGCTCCGACCATTCACACAAAGCAGAGAGTTTTCAGGTGGTCTACTACAATGGTGGAGCCCGCCTGGGAATGGAGCACTATTGGCGAGACGGGGGGGTATGTCACGCTGTCCCACACATGGGGCGCAGAAGCAGATCTTCTGGAAACAACGATAGTTGGCATCAAAGTACGGGTCTCTCAATGGAAACGTGACAACCTCGTACAATGGATCCAGCATAAGCTCCCAAATACTTGGATCTGGATGGATATCTTATGCATACCCCAGCGCGGAGATAAACGCATAATAGCGGCATGTTTACAATCTATCCCTCAGATCTTTGAGGAAGCCGAATGTGTTCACGTGTTGTTAGAGGACGAGGCTCCTCGAGACTTCCCTACTTACGAGAAGTTCGATGAGGAATACGCTCTTACGGACGAAGCGTATGGTTCAACTCCTGCAGAGAAGCGTCAACTTCCTGTCCTTAAACTGATTGTTGAATGGGCCAAACAGCATCGTTGCAGCTTACCTGATCCGGCCTGGATGCAACGGTTCTGGACCCGTCAGGAAGCTCACTACGCGAAGCAGATATCGTTCCATGGCGTTGGACCAACCAAAGATTACGTCCATCTCATTTCGCCCGCAGACACAAAACGACTTGGACCATTAGTACGACTTTCTTCCTCGATGGTGGAGCTGCAATATGCCTTGATGTGCAAGATCATAATCGAACTAATTGCAGCTCGGAGCATGCCAATAGTCGGGCTATCGGGAAGGGCACGACAACGCGCAGGAGGGCTTGTGATGGCCTTCAGCGAGTTGCGCGCCGCCAGGAGGATCACTAAGAAGTCGCAGGACTATGTACTGGCGCTCTTTCCTACATTCGATTGGTATCGGGTGCCAGATTCAGCGCGGACTCGTTCATCCTACGATCTTCTAAGTGACGCTCTTCAGCAATTTGAATCCTCGAACGATTACATAGTCCTCCGCCCGACCATGGATGGGATATTCTCACTCGAACGATCGCAGTCACGGAGAGAGCAGGAGAATATGTTTCAGAGTCCGAAGAACTCGTTCGATTTCTTCTCCACTCTCAGCACAATCGGTCACTGCAAACGCGGGACTGACGGCTCAGCCCATTTGATAACGACTAGTTCGGCCGATCTTACTGAGTGGCCAGACTTGGAGATAGATGAGGAGAGCTGGTCGCGCACACTTGCGGATATCTGCATTCCGGAACCCATTATGTCGCAGGAGAGATATCTTGCGTACGAAGCCTTGGAGATAGAACTGGACCTATCACCTGATGAGAGCTCTGCTCTTAGAGAATTTTTGTTGCCTAGGAATGCTGCACCGCTTGCTTCGCTGCCTGATCGAGCAGCCGTAATCGCTTGGTTAACATGTATCCACCTCATTTTCAGCCACCGAGAGCTACAAAGAGTCATCGATGGCGGAGCCCGGATGATGCTTGTCAGGGTTGCCGGTATAGCACACCTCTGCCCAGCAATCGTTGCGGGTAGTTGGACACGCGACCAAGCTCTTACAGTTTTTGTAGCGCCCACTTTGGATGCCATCTCAGCGGATATCGCTTTCTTGGGTTATGTTGAAGAGAACACGCAGTGTTCCCTTGTTGGATCTCTTGGCAGTTGTACACACGATTCTACTTTGACAAGGTTAGAGCCGCGCTATTTTGCTACAAACGCTTGGGACTTTTGGCACCTTAGTCGGCCGAACAAACCTAGGCACTTAGGATGTGCGGCTTAAGCACCTATAGTTAGTATACTAACTCGGAGAAGCTTACGAACGTTAATTACCTAAGAAGCTCGTGCTAGTGTTTATAAATGTATGTATTAACGAGGAAACGAAGCGCTACTATAGGCCTACCTCCACGCGACCGCCACGACCCCGAGCCTCGTTCGTGCCTGATTTGGTATAGTGCGCGACTACGGCCCTACTTCGTCCCCTCCCAGCCTTAGCCTGGAGTCGACCCTTTTTGATGCTCTATTTCGGTCTAGCTCGGCCCTGCACGGGCATGCGTGCTCCAACACAGGGCAGCTACTGCAGTACCTGTTTGTTACCTGTTGTTCTGTACTACTTTTACCTGCCTACGCATTAACTAAGACGCCACAGCCTGCTATTCAATTGTGTGCTACTGTTAGCAACAAAGTGGTGCTATGTCTCGCCAGACAGCGTCTCGCTGGATAGTCTACACGGGTAATCCAGAAGCCGGTGTCTTTTCTGAAAGCGCCTCTAACCCTTCCTCATGGACCGTCCATTCAGGCGACTCAGCAAAGAGCAAGGCATGTCAATGGCGTAGCTTCGCTGCACTCTTTTTTTTTTACCTCACCCTCACTTGCTAATTATAGATAGCCTGCAGAACCTGAAGTGCCAAACATTATCTCCTATCTGCCAGAACATGGACACCTGTTGTGCACCCCATGTAGAAGCGTTATACCCTACAAGACGCTCCGTAACCACCTCCGCCATTACCACAAAACTCGATCGCTAATCTGCGAAATTACACTTTCTCAGTATGAAGGACTTCCTGTGTCGCAGATCGATGCAGACGTTGTACCTCGTGCAAATAACTCTCCTAGCTTGGATTTCCTAGCGCCACCTGAGCGAGGCTACTCCTGTCCGCAGTGCGACTTGACAACTTGTAGTTGGGATGTAATGCTGCTGCATTTTCGGAAGACGCAGTGCAGTAGAGGGCAGAGGACACGCAATGATCTGTTCTGCTTCGTCCAGCGATGGTCTCCTATCAGGCGAAACGTGGGAGGTACCTGGAGGGTAGCAGACGCTACACATACAGTTCAAAGTAGAAGAAGATCAAGCCAAGACGGATCCGTGTCAGACGACCATGCGACGGCCGCTCTTTTGCAGATGGAAGCCGAGGAGGAAGCTAGGCTCCTACAGCAAGATCAAGAACTGATGTCCCTGAGCAACGAGCTTGAGCATGACGAGAAAACCGACTGGCTGCGCGGTTGTGGTTGGCCGCGGTGGTTTGCTCAAAACCCGCTCCATCTAATTATTGCTACTTCTAGGTTGGCCGCTTCTGCTGATGAAGCTATTCACCTCGGCACCTGGAATAGCGTGGAGTGGATCAGCTCCGCAGCTACAGAGTCAAAACTAAGACAACTATCAAAAATCGTTCATCTCGTGCTTGACCGCTGCGAGGAAACATTAGAACAAACTCCGCGAGTCTTGCGCTGCTGGCTGCGAAGCTGGGGGTCACACTTCTACGCATATCCCTTCGAGCTACCTCAACGAGACGCTACAAAAGCTAGGTACCGCTCCTTCCTAAACCGCTTTCTGTGCTATGTATTCCGGTCATGGCAGGTATGTCAGAAGCTCAACCAAAGCTTAAGCGAGGTATATGGGCTTCAGCTGTCGGACGCACAGGCGGATATAATAGAATCTGTCTGGTCAGATCTGTCCACAAAAGGATTTAGTAAGGCAGAGCCTGCGTTCTCTTCCCGTATATCAGAAACCGTCTTCCAGCTGCTCGTGCTATTTTGGACGGATGTGTCCACAGACGGCATATTGGAAGGCAAAGCAATTGTCCACTTCTCTGGTGTGCTGGGTATCCATCCGTACGAGTTAGCATACCGTACAGCTTACGACTACACACCGTACCTATCAGCTCTACTGTGGATCGGAAGACTTATCATTCTCGAGTGCGCCTTGCCGCTGCGAGGGTACACTACCCTTGATGTTCTCTGGCCAGCACGTGCAACCTATGCTGATCAGGGTAAGCGCCTCTGTGTAGAGATTCGCCCAACATACCTTCAACGCGGCAGTCTCTCACCTATGGGCTACCTGATTGAGCGTTTACAGCACGGCAGGGCCATTGCCAAACGCGAAGGACCACGCACTAACCTATCTTGGTCCCTGGATGGTCAGACCCTAGACATTGCTAGTTCCCGTATCTCTATGCACGAATTTCGCCATACAATCCACTGCCTCCTTGCTAGGCTTGAAAGAATCACGCGAGACCTTATGTTTGACTGGTGGCCTAAGGTCGATCTCAACACCTTAAAAGAGGATCTGTCAAGGCACCGCCCAGGTTACTCGTTCCTGCAAGAGCCAGCAAATCAGCTGCAGACTAGCTTCAAGCATTTGAGCCGTCGAGCCTTCTCTAAAGATGGGAAGGGATTCTCCCTAAGAGGCAAAGGCCGAGAGAAAGCAATGTCCTACCTGAAACGATATAACAACATGGTCGAAGTACTGTTCAGTAGTATCCATGTGACCAGCGGAATGCCTGCTAGAGGAGAGGAGCTTCGGGTTCTGCGCTGGGCAGACACTGCTGCAGTGCAACGCAACATCTTCATTTGCCAGGGCCGGGTCTTGCTAGTCTTTTCATACAATAAAGCTAGCCAGAACTCGAACAACTCTTTCTTTGTTGTTCGAGTTCCCTGCGCATTAGTAGAGAGGTGTCTATTTCTTTACCTCGCATACATCAGGCCTTTCAGCGATTTCCTCAGCCGGCAACTAAAGCTTGTCAACACAAGCGTTCCAACCAATCCGCACTTATTTACTGCGTATGACACACCCTTGTCATGTTTCAGCTCATCAGTCTGCTCGAAGCTCTTGCAGCAATCCACACCAGAATGCCCAATACTGCTCCATTTTCAAATGTATCGCCAGATTGCAGTAGCTATTAGCAAGAAGCATCTTCCAGGTATTGTCCAGCCTTTTGATCCTCACACTCCGAGGGATCGCGATGGACTATTACGACTTCTCTCTTTCCAGACAGGACACAATCCAGCTACCCATGCTGGCGCGTACGCTTTGGATCGTGCCTATCCTGCCAAGCTGCAACCTGAGTTAGTAGAACAATACCTTGAAGTCAGTAAGGTATGGCATCAGTTTCTGGGTGTCGACAGAGAAAGCACAGATCAGGCTATTCCCAGCTCTAGTGCAAACAGAAGCTTGCCAGAAGCTCCAGTAGAGCAACCAATGTTTCTGCCACCGAAGGATGATGCGCTCTCGACCAATAGGATTGCACCAACACGTGAACTACCTGAAGAGAGCACGGTATTGCAAATCCAAGCATCAGCCGCTGGCGAGAGAGAGCAATTGCGGAAGCGAAGGCGCGACTCGGATGAGAGTATAAGTCCAATACAGCAAAAGATCGATGCTTTACGAGCAGATCTTGCAGCCCTAGAGCACGAGCACAAGATGCAAAAACTCTGCAAAGCTGCCTGTCAACAAGCGCTAACAAATCAAGGGGGCGAAGATCCTAATGGAACGCTCCGGTATCGTAAAAGGGGCTCACAAGTATCATTAAGTAACTGCACAGATGTGTTCTGCTTTCTAGAAGACTTTAAGGTCTTCGTATGCAAGCAACACCATACCGCAGTTATGAATCTTGACAGACATATGTTGCAGTACCACAAAGTGCCTGCCTCCGTACGAAGACAGGTTGTTGACTGTTTTAGTCGCCTTGAACCAGTGGATCCGAGCAAGATCAAGCTGCCCAAAGAGCCCATGCAGGCTATAGAACAGCTTGGTAAGCCACTTGCTGGGCTAGAGTGCAGAGCATGCGGGTATATCACTATTAGCAAAGATCAGATTCGGATGCACTGCAACCGAGATCATCACTTTGCTTGGTTAGGCGCAAGAGCCAGTTGTATAATTCAGTAAAGGTACATAGCTTTTTCCGAACAGGTGGTCTGCAAAAATACTTTATAGTCGTTTAGTGTTCTATAACTAAATCCATGCTATGCATGGAAAGCGTACCAACAACTACAGCAGTTCAATAATAATGTATATTACCTTGATAGTGACTAACCCACTTCTAAGTTGCGATAACACTCTTTGCTTTCTAGAAGACTACAGCGTCTTAGTATGCAAGGAGCACTCTACTGCTGTTGTTAATCTCGACACCCATCTCTTGCAGCATAACAACGTGCCGACTGCAACTCGAAAACAGATTGTTGAGCGCTTCAGTCACTTCGCTACAGTTATTCCAGATGATATAGAGCTTCTAGAGGAGCCCGCGCAGCCGATTGACGAGCTAGGAGAGCCGCTGGACGCGCTGCAGTGCAAGACATGCCGCTTCGTCACCGTCAACAAGGACACAATGCGCATACATTGCAATAAAAATCACCAGCAAGCATGGAAAGGAGAGAAAAGCTTGCTCTATAACACTGTCAAAGTACAGAGCTTTTTTCGCAGCGGGGGGCTGCAAAAATATTTTATTGTTGATTTGGCGGATGCTGAAATTGACGAAAACGCCAGGGTGGTAAACACCATTTCTGGGTTGCTCGCCGAGTACGAATTGATACAACAAGAAGTTGAAGAAGAGCTTCAAACACTTGAAGAGGCTGCGAAGACAGACAAAACAGGCTGGTTTAAGCGGACAGGCTGGCTGGAGTTCTTAAAAGACCGAAATCTCGCTCATCTAGCGTATCAAGCCCGCAGACCCGACCAAAGTGAACACAAGATCAAGCTAGCCGCCGAGCTGACTGAGCAGCTAGTAGAGAGAAGCGTAAAAGGACTCGCTACGCTTCCGCAAGAAGTACGGCGCTGGCTGCGGAGCGCAAGACAGAGCGAGGTTGACACCCGGCCGATGGCTCGGCTACAGAACCCGGAGAGTCAGACTGTATACGCAAGCTACATGGTTCGATTTGTGTGCTTCTATCTGCGTATAATAGAGAACGATGAGCAGCGACTTAAGCGTGCAATAGCGCGAGCACTAACTCTCCCCGACAGCCGCTCTGACAGCGAAGAGGATAGCGAAGAGGATAGCGAAGAGAACAGCAGCAATGGTGGGAACAGTGAAGATGGAAGCAACGCTCTGCAGTCCCGACGCACAACACGCGGACAGGGGCAAGTGGACATGATGAAAGACGCGCGTGAGCTGTTTACGTTCACTGTTGAGCAACAGAGACGTGCTGACACGTTGTGGAGCGCGCTCGACGGCAATGACAGGGCAGCTTAGATGGAGGCGCTTCTGGCGTCCATCAGCTCGTTCATCTTCGTAACGTATCACCCAGTACCGCTACGTACAGGGCTGTTTCAGTTTCTTGCGGTGCTTGGGATTGATCCCGAGATGGCGCGCTTGCGGACGGCAAAGAACTACTCGTACATGCTGGCAGGCATGGTGTACTGCACGCGGGTGATTGCAGCGTCCTATCTGCTTCCCGACTCGCAACGCGACACAGACACAGAGCAGGATCGTGACCGTTTTATAGAGATGCGGCGGAAATATCTGGTAGACGGCACGTTTACGCCGATTAACGCAATGATTAGCTTGCTGGCGTACGGGAAGTTTATTAGTCTGACGGCTGGTAACTCTGGCAACGCGTACTGGTCTGAGGATAAGCAGACGTTCTATCTAAACGGCCGACTGATCGTCGTTAGCCGCTTCTGCAAGATGGCGCAGGAGTTAATAGCAGAAGCGTTAGAGAAGCTGTGGGAGCTGTGCTGGATAGAGAACAACGAAGAGCGCGTCGCTATTAATTTGAAGCAAGTAGTTGACGACGTTACGTTTACTAAACGAGACTTGTCTTTCGTCGATACGCCAAGCAACAATCTTAAGAGCGGGCTAACTTAGATGCTTAAAAGAGTTATAACTACAAGAGGTGGACTGCGACTTAAGCGTGCTAACGGGCAGTAGAGCGTTAGGGCAGTATAGTAGTACTTGAGGCAGGTGGATCGCTTCTTAGAGCTGCTGCTCTGCAGCGTGCACGTTACATTAGGGCAGCTGGGGAGAGGGTTAGAGATTACAGCAATTTGACACCGCAACGGCGTGCTGCAGGACCGCAATATCTTCGTGATGGACGGTTAGATTATAACAGTAATCCGCTATCACAAGTCGTAGTCGTAGTGGGACAAGCCGAAGATTGTGCCGCGCTTCTTGCCGCCGCAGCTAGAGCAGGTGATAGCCGTGTACTTAGTGTACGTACAGCTGTTTAAAGAGTATCTAACGCTGCAGGTGCTAGGCGGTAGCTACAGCGACTACGTGTAGCACAATGTGCAGGGCGCTTAGGACACTAGCCGGCTTACAAGAGTGCTTAAGCGCGAGATAGGAAAGAGGCTAGGCGTAGCGCTGCACACGCTCGACTACTAGCATACTGCAGTAGGCATTGGCTGAGTGTACGTGGGAGGGTCGTTTAGCAAGGGCTATTAAGACGACGTAGGCGAGGTGGAAGAGGCAGAAGTGGACGAGAATGGGGAAGACATTCTTGAGCTGCAGAACTCACGCACGACTGCAATGGGCGTAGGCAACTATAGCGTGCCGATGGATATCGTTAAGCATCTTAGCGTGCGGTCCATCGATGCGTTCTAGTTGCTGAGCGTAGCATGGTATTGCTTCTTAGGGGTAGATGGAAGCGGTGCGAGGTACGTGGAGCCGAGCAGGACGGCAAAGAGACCGCTAAGCGACAGCATGCCGTTGGCGCTTGCTGGGGCGCTGAGAGAGAAAGAAGCACGAGCAGCTGATCCGCGAGCGGACGCGATACACTGAGGGCTGCAACAGGTGCTGGGCAAGCAAGACGTTGGCTTTCGATCCGTAGAGCAAGAGTAGGCTCTGCACGCAGTGCTAGAGAAGCAGACGCCGCTGATTGTTGTGCTTCTGACTGGCGGAGGCAAGAGCTTGCTGTTTACGCTGCCGGCTTGCGTGGAGGGGCCTGGGGTGACGGTAGTTGTTGTGCCGTATTAAGCGCTGATTGAGAATCTGGTCGAGCGAATTTAGGAGTGCGGTATTGAGTGCATAGAGTGGAAGCACGGCGAGAACAACCCGGCGTCTGTAGTTATTATTAGTGCTGATGTGGCTGGCGACATCAAGAGCAAAGGCAACTTTCTGGGGTATGCGCGGATGCTAAAGGCAAAAGGGTTGCTGCACTAGATCGTAATTGACGAGTGTTATCTGGTGTTTACAGCGAGGAACTGGCAGGAGAAGCTGTTGGCAATGAAGAACTTGCGTCTTCTCGGGAGCCTAATAGTGATGCTGACAGCAACGCTGCCGCTGCTGCGAGAGGTAGAGCTTGAGGCGAGCATGCTGGTGCGTTACGCAACGTATATACGGGCAAGCACAGTGCGGCCGAACGCGCGGTACTTTGTGTCGTGGTGTTAGCGCGGCGAGCTGGAGGAGACGGCGCTGGCGATGTGCAAGCGGTGGGCGGAGAGGCTGCGGCGGAGCCGACAGAAGGGCGTAGTGTATTGCAAGAGCAAGAAGCAGTGCGAGCAGCTCGCCGCTGAGCTAGCGTGCGCTTACTATTACGCTAAGGTGGTCGATCGCACAGATCGGCTGCAGGGGTGGGTGGAGACAGGCGGGATGATTGTAGTAACGTCGGCGCTGGGGACAGGCGTCGACTTTGCTGGGATTGTGTACATCTTGCACGTAGGCACACCGTGGAGTATCTCGAGCCTGAAGCACGGAGAACCAAAGTTGGAAGAAAGTGGCTGAACTACTTGGTCAACAAGAAATCAACATATCGTGAGGATTCCCTTTGGAGAGAAGAGACGCCAGAGAAGGTGCAGAGCAAAGGTGATGTGATGAACGTGCTCCTCCGAAATATCAAAGAATTGGAGATCCGGAATGAGGAGTTGGATCAACAGGTTCGGGCACTGCAAGCAGATAGGAGGATTCCAGTCTATACACACTAGTTTCATTGACTCGGCAATTCAGGCGCAAAGGTGGCAGGGGAGAAGGAATCGAACCGAATTGATCAATAGACTGTAATGGCTTTGAAAATCTCATTGAACACTTCCGTTATTTCATTGGGAAGGATTGTCTTTTATCTGTCCGGTTGTATGGCTAGATGCATCAACAGAGAATGACCTAAAACAATATCAACAGGTTGTGTGATTGAGGTTGGGGACATGTAATGTCAAATTGACAACAGCAACTATTTGACTTAAAGTCCGTCCCTGCAGTTCGAACATCCTCCTGCACCGAATCGGATTTTGAGATAAGTTAAAGCACTTTATATCCCAATTCCACGCATGCACAGAGTAGCAGATAGCTCAATGAAATTTCTACGCTAAAGTGCCTCCCTGCGTGGCGGAAAACCCGGTGAGCCGGAATCAGCCAGTCACAGATAGATCTACGCCTGTAATCTTGGGCTTGTCGCGCTCCCAATGGCTGTTTCCGGCTCAGGAGGAGTTTGGTTAGGATGACCTTGACCTGATGCTTCGTTCCATATCT
>JAESFQ010000765.1_pt1 | contig 11803 bp, 11 predicted proteins | sample 9269431 | NCBI WGS metagenome assembly JAESFQ01 (sample SAMN14502588, study PRJNA617103) | algae metagenome | isolation source: Plectolyngbya sp. WJT66-NPBG17 and co-occurring heterotrophs from well... | place: USA: Mojave Desert, Joshua Tree National Park, California | collected 2006-08-06
CCAAGGTAGAGTAAGCACTTTCGAAATCCCATAACCAGTGTTCATCTTTGAAAGCACCAATTATATGATCTTCGTTGAAAAAATGACGCCATATATCTACCAGGCGTGAGTTTTCCCCACTGGTGCCCCATACGGTTGCGACCGATAGGGGGGATTCATTATAGACAGTGAGTTCTGATTTTACACCAAGGTGTCGAAGCAGTTGGCAGATATCTATCCTGTGGTATTCTGCAGCAAGCTAAAGGTTAAGTAAGTTGATGATTCTGAGGGGTTTGTAGAAGTCACTCACATGCAATAATGAGTATCCATCAGGACGTCTCGAGAAGGGATGGATGACTCCGTCGCTGAGCAATTGCTGGAAGCTTCCAACATCGCCGTCCTTCATCAGGGATGTAACTTCAGGGCTAAAGTGACTAACGATTGGGAATACACGAAGACTCGGCATCACGTTACCATACGAGCGTTGCAGATTCCACGTAAGTCCATAGCCCGCCAATCTCCAAGCTAGAAAGAATTCATGCTCCTCAGAGACTACCTCTTTTCTACAGCCTGTAACGGCACAACCTGAACTGAATCGCACACGCCTGGTATTCTTGTGCTGACGTATGCCAATCATCTCGAGAGGAGATTTGATTGGCGTCACTTCCATGGTAACATATGTAGAGACGGTGCCTGCTGAGGTTGCATGATCCTGATAAGAAGAGGTAACAGCCGTGACATCAACGGAATTTTGGACTGCCACAGAAGACTGGTAAAAGGCTCCAGCGGCTTTTTGGTTTTCCAAAATCACGGGGAAGACCTGCATCCTAGAAATAGCGTGTCAATTCCGCGCGACACTTGCAACACTCGTTTCAAGGCTTACAAGATGGCACTGGAGTTGGCTCCCAATGTGTTATGAAGGAAGTTGATCTCGCGCTCGATGCTCGTTTCAAAGCCATCGATATCTTTCACTTTCAGACCAATCCTGAGCCCATTCTTAAATCTTGTCACCCCTGTGCTGCCGTGTGGTTTCGGTACCGCATATTTCTCGATAATCGCATGTAGTGGCTGAAGTGTTTTTTCGCAGCTTTTCAGACACCTGAGGATTGTGTTTGATGGCATTGGGAAATGGTGCGCCTGCAAGGACGACTGTCGTTCCATCAGTTTGCGAACATCTTCCAGCATCGCCTCGAGACGCTCCAACAGGTCGACCAAACGCTCCAACTCTTTCGATGCGTCCTTGACGTTATGCGCGAAGGTCTTGATCTTTCCGATGGAGTCAATGAGCTGTATGGATAGTGAGACAACAGCCATGCCGCTGGCAACGCCGGCGAGGACTTCCATGGCGAAGCCGGTCGTTCACGGCACCAGCGACGAGAGGTGAGCAGAAAAAGCGAGGAGAATGGGTTGAGGATCGAAGAAGAATGAAGAGAGAAGAAAGAAACGTCCTGGAGCCTAAGCGCTAACAGCACCTGCTGGTTTAGATGGGCTGCTTACATGGCGGGGTATGCGATTCAGCCCCCAAAACGGCCACAGCACGAGGCTGAATGCTACCACTACAGATTGGTGATCGGCACCTGTACATACAAGCTGGGCGGTAAGAGAGTGGCGAAGCATGCAGCACTGCCATCCTATGGGCAGTGTCGCTGCTGCGAAGCGAACTCAGCCTGCCACGACCGCGCGAGTGGCGTCTGTACAGCATGCAGGGAATCGTGTAATCGTCTTCCAACAAACAAATAACACCCCTGGAATGCCGCCTTCCAATTTAGCTATAACCCCTCTCCACAGAGCTGTTAATTGAAAGTAGACTAGTGTTGCCAACATGTCTTACATCTCATCCTGGTTGCGATCCCTACCTACTAGACCGCTATTCTACAACCTCCCATACAGTCTATCCAGCTCAACATGACGCGCAATAACACGCACACCACCATATCTAGCACTAGAACAGATAATAATAAAAGAGTCGCGATGAATGCGATGCGCGGTAAGGATAATACAAGGGGGCCCGTTCGTGCTGGCGTATCGTATAGAAAGGTGCAGGGGACGAACCGACCGTTCATGGACCGATCCTGGAAACGAGTGCTTTGGAGTGAGTGGCCCCCCGAGGTCATCTTACTAGTCTAGGTAGTGCCTGCAGGCATGCATGTGAGCAAACCAAATCAGTCGCAGACGTGATGGGATGGACATTCATCGCGAAAAGAAAAAAGTCAAAAGACCGAGAGACAGCGTTGCGAAAGTACCTAGCAAGCACACGGTGCATGGAAGCATAGTCTAACGGATCGGAGATACACACATCTGATTCGTATAGACTCTAGTATCTACAAAATCCCATCTTCCCTTCCAATCTCTAACAAAAGCAGTCTCGCTAAACTCGACAAAGACCAAAAAACAACGCCATGCAAATGCAAACTTTACTCCCCGCCTTTCATCACAGCATGCCAAAACCTTTTCTTATCGAAAACCGCCCTGAAAAAAAAGTTTTCCCACAAAGGCCAGGCTAGCACCTGGATTTAAGAAAAAAAAAAGTCATGTAAACATGGACACGGCAAGCTCCGGTCCTCCTGAAAGGGGGTAATCGTTGAAGAAGCGAAAGAACATATGATAGCAAGCAAGATCTTCGAAAAGCGAAATGATCCAGTACAAACAAAGGGAAAGTTCTTAGTTATGCCGGAAATGGCACGTGGACGTTGGGAGGATTGGTATCAAATTGTGGCCACAAGAGAGGGGTATTTGGTTGTGTTGGGAAGTCATGAGCTCGATGTGATGTAAGCGTCTCGTCCTCCTATTGGAAGTGTATCGTAGGTTGGGGTGGAGGCGTGGATAGGAGCGAGATGCCGAGGCTGATGAGAGCAATTAGGAGTCAGAGGATGCTGCATGCGCTGCCCGAGGACCTGTCAATGTATTGTCAGCTACTGCATCGGGAATAAGTTTGCAGAGAGTTTCCCAAGTACATGGCGTGAACGGACATGTGTATCAGGCCACTCATGCAGGTCTCTTTCGTCATAGTGATCAGCACACAAGGAACGCCCCACCTCTCTCCGTGGCAGCCATGCTGCACGACGACGGGACGATCCCCGTTGGTGCTTATGACACCGAAGACGTTATGCACGCGCCAGGTTCCTGGGATCCGGGATCCGGGATCCGGGATCCGGGAAGACGTGTATGAAGGGCATGGAATAAAATGACTCGTAGGTGCTTACCATCGTTGTCCGCGGATCCTGCCGATCCACGAGTACACAATCTTGAGGCGCTCGCGAACCCGTTCTGTTTGCAACAGCACATACTTTTCTTCTTCCACAATCGGTACTACAGAGGCAAACCAATATGGGAATATTGCGGGGTCCTCGGGTGGTTCACCGTAGACTTGGATGATGCGTTCGCGAAGCCATGGCGCACTAGCTTCTCTCATTTCTCGCACAAAGGCTGTGCAGCTATCGAGTAGCTGTTGCGTGGAGAGCGTCTCGATTGCAACTTCGGCGGGTAGTTGGTTTTGAGGGTGGTCACGGAAAAATGCTTCCGCATAGTCGCGCGCCATGGTGGTTTCGCGCTGCTCCAACATGGCTTCTTCCGCAAGAGAAACGTCTTCAACACGCTCAATGCGGCTGACATTGTACCCATCAAGCAAGCCATGAGCCCTTACTTTGAATCGTCCAATACCACGTGTTTCGATGAAGCTACGTCCATCACGGAGTAGCTCGTAATTGACAATCTCGAGTAGCGTTCCGTACTCCAGGAACGGAGTCGGGCCAAGGTCGCCTTGTGGGGCGTGGGTACGATTGTACATGACCATGCCGAATTGTCTGCTGCCTTCGATGACGCGTCGCATCATCAGTCGATAGCGGGGTTCAAAGACATGGAGAAAGGTGGGCATGGATGGTAGTGACAAGGTGCAGATGAAGAGCGGAACGTTCAGGACGTTGCTCCCCGCCTGCTCTTCCGCCTTGAGAGCATCGGCACGAGCGCTCACCAGATCTGGACAAAGCCCGTTCAACAACGAGTTGAGTATGACGTTGCTGGATTGATTCTGCAGCGAGGCGGGCACATGCAATCCTCTTCGACAGAAGGGGCAAATGCTACTGTGGTCCATGACACGAGCGAGGCAGCGGCGGCAGAATGTATGACCGCACGAAGTGGTTGTGGGATCGAGCATCAAGTTGTAACAGACGAGACAGTCTAACTCCTTGTGTGTTACGTCGCGCAGGCGTTCCAGCAGCGTGATGTCAAGACGCTCGTAATCGTCCCCGCTTGCCGATAGTGATTGGTAGTGGAGCTCGGAAGTGTAGCGCAGTTTGCCCATCTCCGCCATGGTAAACGTGGACACGAGACGTCCGCCATGCAGTTCCTCCTCGTGTCCATGGTAGCTAAGCTTTTCCTTCTCTTTCTCATCCATGGGCGAATCTTCGTGCTGGGGTACCTCGACGAGGAGCGTCGGGGTATCTTGGGTAGTTGGTCTGTGCTCGACTATCTCGGCCTTTATCAGGTCCATCAACTTGGTCAACGTCACGTCCACAGAGCACTCCGCAGAAGCATGTTCGGCCCCGCAGCCCAGTAGCGGACACGCGATGCCCATAAGACGATCTGGTGTGTTCGGGTAGGATATGTTGGTACGAGGTTGCGCAGGAGGCAGGCAGCCGCGGCAGACGGTGTGACCGCAAGGCAGTGTGACTGGGGCACTGAGAGGTTTCGAGCATCGCGGGCACTGGACTAGACGAACCAACTGTCGGGCGTCACGGTGGGCGTCTAGGGCTACATCCTCCGAAGCCTCTGCCGAGCGCTCATTGTCGCACATGAAGGCCTGTGCAGATAATTGAGGCTCAAAGGAATGCTCGACGCTTTGGACGATAGAGCACCCTTTTGTCCGTTGGTGATTCATGTAGATTTGCTCTGTTGTGCAATTGCTCCGGCAGCCATGTACAATCGCAGGCCCGTCGGTGGGTCAGGTCGCGGTTCCGGTTCGTCGTGAGGCGGATGCGCACTGCAGGTGTGTAGGGTACGAGGGGGACTATGTAGTCGAGCAGCGAGCTTGCGTATCTCAAAGATGGCTCAACCTTGGAAACAGGAGTGTGTGTGGAAAAGTCCGAGACGGGACAGTCGACGCTCTCAGACGTTGGGTCGAAGGCGGGTCAGCAGCGCGCGTGCTGATGCAGGGACGAATGACGATAGAGGACTGGCGAGGATGGTGATGGTGTCTTGGACAGGCAATGTCAAGGTTTATAGAAGCACGCGGGGGTGGCAAGACGAGAGGTCGCGGCGGGGGGAGGAGAGGGGAGGCTAGCAGCAGAGTGTAGAGCGGACGAGGGCCATGTTGAAGAGAAAACCACTTGAAGTGGTCATCCATGCTCGACAGATGGTCGACGATCGGCGATGTTGCTCTGCGCCCCGTATCAGTCATGGGAGGCTGCCGCCGATTTCTGTGTCAGCTCATAGTACCCCATGAATCGAGCACAGGCCCCATGCAATGAAGGACGGCCACCGACTCCACAGTCCACACAGTCCAAGACGACTCAGGCCCTTGCATGCTCGCCGTCGACATGCGCGCCTCGAATCGGTATCCCGACAACTGGGACGACGGCCGCGGGCCTTGGATTGCGCCGCACACACGCCCAAAGGCCATGATCAGGTAATGTCACGGCAGCGCAGCCGCGCGAGCCCCGCGCAAGAGCATATCGGCCTCGATGTCTGCGTGAGCCTGCGTGGCCTCATTGTCCAGTGTCGGCATCATCGACGTGCCTGCGCGGCCAATTAGCGTGCGGGCCCGCTTCTACACATGTGCCAAACGTCAGTCGTGTGCGACAGTGCTCGCATCTGGGTAGGGCTCGCTCGTTCGCTCGCTCGGAGCCGCCTAGCCGCTGCCGGAGGATGTCGCCGCTCGAGCAGTACCAGTGTACGTTGCCCAAGGGTCCAGTGGTGGTGACGCTTGCATTCACGCTTGACAGCCACTCCGTCTCGTGTCTGACCCATCCATCTTCCAAGCCACAACGCCTTCTGGCCGCGGCTATCTGGGCCGCCAGCGGAAAAAAGCCACATTTCACGCCTTGCGAAATTTTTCTCCATTTCAATATCACTCGGCGCTCTCGTCCATCTCGTCCCCACCAGCTTCGCCAGAAATAACCGAATCAAGCTCTAGACTAGTCGACATGCCCTCTGCAACAAGCCTCGCAAAATGTACCAGGGCATTCTCTCTATGCAAAACAAATGTCGACATGCAGCATGCACGCTTTTGCTCGGCTCCACCAACACAGAACATGACTATTGTACATTGACATCCCTGTGCATAACGCTCCTCAACGCCCCATTTCCGAAGCCTAGGATTGCTTCCCACGAACACCAGTTCACCACTTTACCACGTCACCATGTCCTGGCCGCACCATTTGTCCCTGCCTGCTCCACGTCCGAGTCGAGCTCTGACCCGCTGCTCGATTCAACTTCCTCGTCGTCCTCTTCCTCTAGCACAATTTGCTCGAGAACCCGTTTGTCAAACAGGTCTAGCATGAACCGGCACGCTGGGAGGCGGAAGTGATGTGCTTCTAGAATCTGCATTACCTTGTGGAACATGGCGGGCTTGCTGAACCCCGGTGCCTTCCTAGCTTTGATACTAAGCCGCATACGTTAGCTCGTGACCCTCACCTCGTCAACACGCGACTACTTACGCTTGCAAGTCGTTTGCCGCCTTCTTGGCAAGCACCGTGTTACCCAAGTCAGTCGCAAGCTTCAGGATACGCGCGTTCATTGGGTCTCTGTCCGTCACCGCAACCTTGATCTCTGCATTGGGGTTCCAGCTCATGTCCTCCGCCTGCGCCACCCACGGCCTCATCTACAACGTATTAGCTCATTGCCCGAGACGGAAAAGAAAAGAAAAAGGCTACTGACCGCAAAGAGCCTGTTGAAGTCCAACGGTAGGCAAAACCCTAGTGCCTCGCCAGCATCGTTGACCACGCCGTCCCACCCATATTCCAGCAGAATCTCTTGGCCATGAAGGCTCCGGGAGATCAAGCCCAAGACGTAAAACGCTGTGCCTCGGAGTGACATGACTTCTGACTGCTCGGCAATCTGCACGACCCACTTGACCACATCTGAACTCTCAAGGAATGGAGCTCCCAATTCCATCGAGCCGACGTTGCCAACCGCCCACAGGCAGCCTTTGACTTTGAGGATGATTTCTGCATCGTCATCCTCCGACGCAAAGTCTCGAATAGTGGCTGCAAACTCATCAAAATGTCCTTTTTGCTTCAGTAGCTTGCATCCCTCCTTGGTTCTAGTCAGTTCTCGGTAGAAATGTGGCGGCACGAGACCATAGTCGCTTGGTTCAGGTGTGTCGTCGTATGTCAAATGGCTCGACGGCTTTTCGGGGATGTCCGCGAGTGCGCGAGCCATCGAGGCCTCGATCAAGGCCACGTAAGTATCGTTTCTTCCCAAGAACCAGTCGTCCATCTCTTTCGTGATGTAATCCAATCCATCTAGATAGTGGTAGCCTACCGAAGTTGAGAGGAACCGGAGCAATAGTGGAGCACCAATCTCGCCCAAGTGGTCTAATGCCGGACGGCATTTCACAACGAATTCCAAAGACTCTTTCTGGTTGCAAGCCTCCTCCAATATCTTAATCGCCACTTCACACACTTCGACATCCGGGTCGTAGAGCTGCGTCACAAGTAGCTTAATCGCCCATTCCGCTACACTGGTAGAGTCGCTTACTCCCATAGGCTTTGTCGCATACTTGCGCAGTAATCGCGTCGCAAAGATACGAATCTCTTTGGAGCATGATGTCATCGCTTTGGAGATGATGATGCGTAGATGTCCGTCCAAGGTGTAATCCATGTTGCTGAGAAGAGTCCGAATCAAGTCGTCGCGGTCATTCAGCTCGACGATGTGGTAGAACATGTTGATCACTCTCCATCTTTCCAAAATATGGATGCCGCGTGAGTCTTTAGTCAGAGCCCCCAAGAGCGCAAAGTAGCCGCCCGTAAGCGTCTCGTTCATCCGATCCGCTTGAAAGATGGGCGACTCAGACGTCAGCCCGCTCATTCGGTCAAAATGCGACAAACACTCGGCAAGTTGACGAATGAACTTGCTCTCGGCCAAGTACTTGACACCTTCGGGATTTTGCAAGAGACTTTGCATCAGAGCGCAACCGGCTCGTACGTATCGCTGGTTTGGTTTGGTATTTTTGATTTCAGAGAACCGGTACTTGAAAGGGCGATAGAACCCCAAGACACGATGGATGAACTTGGTTACTTTGATAGCCTCATCCAGGCGTTTAGGGTTTAGCAGAGGACCTTCGATAATGTTCAGAATCAGATCCCACTTCCATTTCGTGAACGTGACCGTATTTAATACTTGAGTCTCGAGCATCAAGTTTCGAAGCTGAGCCTCATCCACCTGCATGGCGGCTTGTAGCCTCGCCGCATGATCAGTTTGCCTCATTGTCGAAGCGCTGTCTGCCATGGCAGTGCCCTTGGTAGTATACAGAGATGTGGGTCCGGAACGGTAAAGAGTCCTGTTAATGCTGTCCACTTGATATATGGTACCGATGGCGACAAAGCGGTCCTCAGAGTCGAATCTCGCCGCTGAATGCAACAGCTGCGGGAGCACCTGAAGCTGTGCGCTCCATGATGGCGGCAACAGTTCATTCGCCATCTTCAGAACTTCCCCAATCAACAGAGTCGTCTTGCGTTTCAATGACAACGTTAGAGACTCCTCTTCAGCTTGCAGCAATGCTGGCATCAAACCTGCATGTAGAAATGCAGCCAAAACTACCGAGACATAATGGTCTAGTAGGTTCCACTTGGTGGTGTCGTCCTCAGTGCTGCTAGAGGTTGGAGAGTCTTTGATTTGCTGGTTCTTCAGATTCGTGACGCGGCCATATGTAGTTAAACGCCGACCAGCAAGGAAGGAAGAAGACCAGGAAGGAGGCTTGATCCTGAGAAGATCAAACAAAAGTTCCAAAATGATATTTCGAACATGGGGAGTGGGGATCTGCAAGGACCAAAGTAAGGATCGGATGGGAAGGAAATTGTTCATGGAGAGGGTAAGTAATCCAGGCCAGCTGCGGAGTAAAGATGCAATGACCTTGGCATTGACCTTTAGTTTCTCTTCGTGCAAATGCCCATGACTGGTGTTGGCGTCGGTGAACATGGCAAAGGGAGCTTCCAACTCGCGCCCAGAGCGTAAAAAGCGGCGTCGCCTAGGAGTATCCAGCAAATAGAGGAACGAAGTGCCAACGCTCTCGGCAGCGTGGTAGCTTCCTTCTCCTAGAGCATCAGCCAAAGCGCCCATGCCTCCGGCTGCAACGAGAAGAGACGGCTTTCGGACGAGAATTTCAGCCAAAGTCAGTGTCGCAATATTCCTCAGTCGGTCTTCTGCGTGCTCAGCCACTGCGACTATGATACGAACCACGGCGCGAGCGATTTCCTCAACACCTCCCTTGACATCGAGGAACGCTCGAACAAACTTCAGTGCCTGTTCGCGCTCGACGCTAGCTTTGGACTCTTTTACTAATGACAGAATGACAAGATGGTCTGTATGAAGAGCTCGTATGATTCGGAGAGATTTGCGATCAGTGAAGGAATAGCGCATGACTCGATATGCCGCTGCGACAACCTCACGACTGTCGCTCAAGAGCATGCTTTGCATTCGTAGTCCAAATATGGACCAGGCTAGGTCGTACTTCAGCGTTGGGTGTCGCTTGAAGAGGAGGACCAGAGCGTTCGCTCTCTCTACATAGTATTCCGGTTTCATGCCCTGAACTTCTAGAGCCTGCAATATCTCAGCTAGAACAAAGGTTGGCGATTCAGTTTCCTCCTCCTCTGCTACTTCTTTCTCAGCGATATGCCGCGACGGCGAACGTGAGAGGTTCCGTCGGAAGAGATACGAGAGTCTGCTTTGAGGATCCGCTGGTGGCGACTTCACTTCTTTTGCTCGCTGTTTCTCCGCAGCCAGTCCCGACTGCAACTGCGCTAGTTTCCTGTTCGATATGTTGAGCTGTTCCTCGACCTGCAGTCTCTGGCTCTTGCTATCTTTTGCGTTTTTGGCATTCAATGCCTCTAGCAGATTCTCGGATCCAATCTTGATCTTTGTCTCCTTCTCAATCTGATCCTGCAGCTCTGCCTGCCTCTGCTCGGTGGTTGTGTTGTCATTGTCCCCCACGGTGATTGCATGCATGTCGAATTCGGGGCGTATCCTGCCTTCCTGCGCCGTCGAGGGCCGCACCAAAGCGGTATTGAAGCTGCCAGGGCCCGTGTTGGCCGTTGCATACGAGGCATACGAGGTCTGACCTCCCCGCGAGCTGGCCATGCCGACCGACGACGCTGAGCGGCCATCTCTACTCGTTGTGGGCGCGAGGAGAGAGGTCTGGTCGGCGGCCTCGGCCTGTGTGTTTATGGAGCGAGCTGATGGCGTCATGAGCGCGCCTTAACCGTGTTCCCGCCAACCGCATCGCATATCTGTCTTTCGGCGGTGCCCTCCTCTTGCCTCATGAGCATTCGCGGGCACAGGTGAAGTCGTCCTCGTGGTGGTACCTGGCCGAAAGCGGAACTGTGGCGGACGTTCGGGGAATGAGCGGCTGTGGCAGAGGCTAGAGAGTGTGGAGCTGGTGTAATGACAGTGTGAGTGAACGGTACATGGCGCGCAGCATAGCCATCTCGAACGTGTTGCGGGCAGCTGCCGCTGGATGAGGGACGTGCGCATTCCCTACCCTTGTAAGACTGCGCTCGCGTCTATCTACCTAACCTTCGGCTTCGCACCTCACCATCATGGCCTGACCCGGCGCCGAATTCCATGTGCCGATATTTCGAGACCCGTAGTTTCGTCGCGCTTGTTGCATTCTCGGGCGGGGAGCTGTTCTGATGCTGTCACGTGCGCGCCTTGCGCCGCTATCCAGGGCCTCTTCCCTCGACCGGAGCTCGCCGATGACCTTTTCAACGAATGGAAACGCGTTCTCGCCGCCTCTCTGCCGACGCTCCATAGCTTGCTCGTCTCTCAATCGCAAACCGCTCCTGTACAGTTCGGTGTCCTCCGCGTGCCGTTCATCAGATAAGGTGCCGTTTCACAAGTATATCTAGCTTGGTCGCTCTGTTTGATATCTTCATCCACTCACCTCCAGCTTCCAATTCACTACCTGACTACCTATATCTCCAACCCTTATCTGAAGTGCATCAGGTCATTGTTGAATCCAAACAGCTTTGCTCTCCATGTCTCAGCTTAGTTACGCCCGCTACGGCAAGGACAATGTCCGTCTCTACAAGGTTGATAAGGACCCCAAGACTGGCATCCACACCGTTGTTGAGCAAACAGTCTGTGTCCTACTTGAGGGAGATATTGAGACCTCGTACGCCGTCTTAGCACAGTATTAGCATACCATAAACTAATAGTTTCCAGCTACACTAAAGCAGACAACTCCGTCGTAGTCGCGACCGACACGCAAAAGCAAACAACCTACATCCTCGCCAAACAAAACCCCATCGACCCGCCCGAGCAATTCGCTGCCATCATCGGCGACCACTTTGTCAAGACCTACCCTCACATTCACGCCGCTCACGTCAAGATCATCCAGCACCGATGGACGCGCATGACTATCGATGGCAAAGCCCACCCACATTCCTTCTTCCGCGACGGTGAAGAGATCCGTGTAGTCGAGTCCGTGACACGCGAGAACGAGGGTGTCTCGATTCGCTCCAAGATTGAGAAGCTCCTCGTTCTGAAGAGTACAGGGTCAGCATTCCATGGCTTCCACCGCGATGAATACACGCGCCTACCCGAAACATGGGACCGTATCTTGAGCACAGAGATTGAAGCTGGTTGGCAATGGAAGCAGTTCAAGAATGTA
>JAESFQ010000766.1_pt1 | contig 11799 bp, 11 predicted proteins | sample 9269431 | NCBI WGS metagenome assembly JAESFQ01 (sample SAMN14502588, study PRJNA617103) | algae metagenome | isolation source: Plectolyngbya sp. WJT66-NPBG17 and co-occurring heterotrophs from well... | place: USA: Mojave Desert, Joshua Tree National Park, California | collected 2006-08-06
CTACCTACAACTCAACGAGAGTATCTACGAGCGTGTACAGAAAGAGAAAGCCGAGCAACTCAAGATTCAATCCTTACAGCAAAGAACCGCAAGAGGACAATTCTTTGCGACTGTATGCGGTACTGGTCCTTCAGACACCTCAATTGCAGCGCATACTAATCATTAAATAGCATGTCTTCTTACCGCAAGCATAGGCTACTATTACGGTCAGATGCTCCCTCAGAAACCAGACACAAACTCGACCGCACCGCTCAATACCTTTAATCCACCCAAGCACAACATCTCTGAAGCGAACATGGAAGCAGCCTGGGTAGACTTTCGCGACATTGTTGGCAAGGAAAACATTACATTGGACAAGCACGATCTAGAGTCGCACAGCGGATCCTCGTGGTCTTCGCATCCCGCCCAGCCAGGCGATGTGCCGTTCTGCGTCGTGAAGCCGGGCAACACGCAAGAAGTCAGCGCGATCATGAAGGTCTGCCACGAACGTAAGATTCCAGTTACTCCGTATAGCGGAGGAACAAGCTTGGAGGGCCACTTTGCTGCCACGAAGGGCGGCATATGCATCGACTTCAGTCGCATGGACAAGATTGTAAAGCTACACAAGGAAGACATGGACGTTGTGGTCCAACCTGCCGTGGGCTGGGAACTTTTGAACGAAGAGCTCGCAAAGGACGGTTTATTCTTTCCTCCCGACCCAGGCCCAGGCGCTATGATCGGCGGCATGGTCGGAACAGGATGCTCTGGCACGAACGCGTATCGTTATGGCACAATGAAGGACTGGGTCGTGTCGCTTACGGTAGTTCTGGCTGATGGTACTATCATCAAGACGCGACAACGACCACGAAAGTCTTCCGCTGGATACGACCTAACGCGCATGTTCATCGGTAGCGAAGGCACGCTAGGTCTTGTCACAGAAGCTACGCTCAAAGTCATTGTAAAACCACAACACACCAGTGTAGCCGTATGCGCCTTCCCAACTGTTCGCGCAGCGGCAGACTGCGTCTTCAAGGTCGTTGGCGCCGGAGTCCCTATTGCGGCCATTGAAATTCTTGACGATGTTCAGATGCAGTGTATAAACGACGCCGGACAAACTTCCAGGACCTGGAAGACCGCACCGACCCTCTTCTTCAAGTTTGCCGGTACCCAAAGCTCCGTCAAGGAACAAATCAGCCAGGTGCAAGGCCTAGCCAAGAAGTCCGGATCCGTTAGCTTCGAATTCGCAAAGTCCGAACAAGAGAAGGAAGATCTGTGGCAGGCGCGAAAAGAGGCATTATGGAGCGTCATGGCGAAGGGCGGGGGCGATCCAGATATGGCAGTCTGGACTACAGATGTCGCCGTCCCAATCTCCAAGTTACCACAAATCATCGAAGAGACCAAGGAGAAGATTCGACAGAGCGGACTGCTAGCTAGTATTGTAGGACATGTTGGAGACGGAAACTTCCACTGTAAGTCCCTTTTCTTATCTCCATCCCATTTATCTCTTACTCATACATCGCTTCCAGCCATCATCCTATACAACCGCAACCGCGACTTCGACAAAGCCTCCCACCTCGTTCACGAAATGGTCAAACGCGCCATCGAACTTGAAGGCACAGCCACAGGTGAACATGGCGTCGGTCTTGTCAAGAGAGATTACCTACCACATGAAGTAGGACAAAGTACTGTTGACGCAATGAGGCAGCTCAAGAAGGCTTTCGATCCTCTTTGCTTGCTCAACTGCGACAAGGTTGTTCGTGCGACGCTACCTAAGGAGGGAGGAGTCGCTGAGTGGTGAGACAAGGTATATAGTGTAGTTAGACAACAAGTCTTGTTTCGTCAAGATCAACTTTTGAAGGTTTGCATACTCGGTTGTATATGCCTCTATGCATTATCTAATCTGCTCATTGCTCCCATGAGTAAGGTGTTTACATGCAAAATGCTAAACAAATAGCTCATAATCCAATACCCTAGACCTTCCCATAATCCATTGAACTTGTTGTCCCGCTCAGTTCGATCGTTGCAAGACACGCCAATTGGGTCACCAGTGCTATTATCTCAGTTCCCAATGGTGTTGTTGGATATCACGGCAGATAAATGGATATTAGTTTTGGTACACGATTCGGCCCTCGGGCAAGTGAGTCGTCTAATTCGATATACCCGACGAAGGTGGGGTATCACCCCGCAGTGTTGCTTCACGCTACCCAAGATGAGGGCGAGGTATACTGATATAGCCTGGAGGTGGAGAGTCTCGTGGCTGATGTTTGCTGAGAGGGGTTAAATTGCAGTTCTAGTGCGATGATGTTTAGTCTGCTCCACACTCATTCTTACACAGTATCGAATCGATCCTAGATTACATATACAACTGCCTTGCAAGCGCATTTCGATTACAAAAATTGGAAAAACGGCCATGTCATCGTCAAACTACAGCACGAGGTGGACAACGCAGCGCGGAAACCGTCCAGTGCGGATAGCAAATTGCTCAGGGTACAAAGGTAGTATCAGCCCTACGTATTTTCTGCCTATAGGACTGACGCGTCTCAGGGGATCCTGGATATCATATGCGCTACCAAGCAGAGCTAGGAGATACAGACTTCATCACAGGCGACTATCTTGCCGAAGTTAACATCGCGGAGAACGCCCAGGCACATGCAGCGGGTGAGCATCCTGGATGGGAGAAAACGGCCTGGGATGGTATCGAGCAGACGATCGATCTGTTGAACGAGAAGAGGATCAAGGTTGTTATTAATGGCGGTGCGCACAACCCCAAGGGCTTAGCGGAGAAGGTGCATGAACTTGTAAGTTCAGATTTCTCGATCTAATTGCTTTACCGTGTCGTTTACTCAGATGCAAACAGGTTGCGAGTAAAGGGTATAACTTGAAGGTAGCTTACGTGTCTGGCGACAACCTAATGGAAGAGATGAAAGATGTAAAGGAGAAAGGTTTACCGCCGCATCTGGATTCCGACAATAGCGAAGTGACGGTCGCAGACCATACGCTTGATATCCTGAAGAGTGACAAGCCAATCGTCAGTGCGAATGTCTACCTTGGCGCTCGCGAAATCGTCAGAGGTCTCGAAGAAGGTGCAGACATCATCATCGCTGGTCGTGTCGCAGACGCCAGCCCCGTCATCGGTGCTGCATGGTACTGGCACTCTTGGCACGACACCGACTTTGACGCGCTTGCTGGAGCACTTATTGCTGGCCATCTTATCGAATGCAGCGGTTACGTAACGGGCTCGAACTTTGCGGGCTTCTACGAGTATCCGTTGGATGATCTGTACGATATCACCTTCGGTATTGCGGAAGTCGAGAAGGATGGAACGTGTGTGGTTACGAAGCATGATGCGAAGAAGGGTTTTGTGACCGAAGACACTGTCAAATGCCAGTTTCTATATGAGTTGCAGGGGAATGTGTATCTGAATAGCGATGTCAAGGCGATCTTGGACAGAGTGCAGTTCAAAGCTGAAGGCATGAATAGGTGCGTGCGAACACTTCTCACTTACATCCTTATTTGCACCAGTATTGTCGCTAAAATCCGAATAGAGTGCACGTGTGGGGCATCAAAGGCGCACCGCCTCCGCCCACCACAAAACTCGCCATCTTCTACCAGGCAGGTTACCAATCTGAGATTGTTGTCAATGCAACCGGGTACGCCACAGCCGAGAAACTCGACCTCTGGGAACGCATGATCAAATTCGGCCTGAAGCAGAAGGAGATACTGGACAAATTCGACATCTTGGAGTTCCAGCGTATAGGAATACCAGAGTCTAATCCGACAAGCCAGCTCAGAAGTACGTCGTATTGTCGTATCTTCGCGGAAACCAGTGACCCGAATGTTAATCTGGGCCTGGCGAGTTTATTGGCGGACTTCGCAATGCAGCACTACTCGGGGTTTCATAGTACAATGGATCATCGCACGGCAATACCAAAGCCGTACCTAAGCTACTATCCCGCGATATGGCCGCAAAACAAGCTTAAAACGGCAATCAGCATCCTCGAATCTGGTGAGACAAGGACGTTAACTACCACTCCACCCCCAAAGATGGAAGAAATTGGAAGACGTGAAAGTTACGAGACTGTAAGTCCCGTGGATCTTCAGTCTTTCGGTCCAACAACGCGTGCGCGGCTGGGAGATGTGGTGCTCGCCCGTTCCGGCGACAAGGGCGGCAACGCAAACGTTGGCTTCTTCGTACCTACCAGCCTACCGTCCTCCTACACCAAGTCATCACCCTTGTATGCCGAGAGCTGGAATTGGCTCCGCAGCTTTCTTACGATGCCCAAGCTCAAAGAGATGTTTGGAGAAAGCTGGAACGAAAGCTTCTTCTTGGAGAGAGTGGAATTTGAGGATATTATGGCTGTACATTTCGTAGTTTATGGGGTATTGGGCAGGGGCGTTAGTGGAAGTAGTAGGTTAGATGCTTTCGCGAAAGGCATGGGCGATTGGTTGAGGGACGTGGAAGTTGAGGTTCCGGTGAAGTTCCTAGAGGGGCGGGTTCGAGGAAAAGCTGTGGCTGGAAGATATGCGGGGGGTGTAGGAAGCATCATCTTGGTTTTAGAACTTCTACTGCGTTTCGATGGGCGAATATATCGAAGCTTGACATTGTGATCGAGGTTTGGGCCCAAGGGTCTTTGCCAAGCCACTAACAATGACGTAGACGGTTAGATGACAAGCAACATCACGCATACACAGCCACAACCAGTCAGCTCCGCTACATCATTGAATTGCGCCCACTTCCCTCGTAGTTTGTCACAGCAGTTTCCTCACGACGAAGATTCTCTCAAATACCCATCACTTGCCCAGCTGCCAAAACCAGATCTTCATCTACAGCCTTTAGTCCCCATAGCCATCATGTTCAAGAAGTTCAAGGACAAGATAAAGGGCGATGACAACTCTTCAAGGCCGTCATACGGGACAGATCAACATAACCAGAACTCGAATAACCCTTACTACAACTCGCCCCAAGACCAGCAGCATAATAAAGCGCCGACGGAGAAGTATCAGGCTCCTCCTGGCCCGCCACCGAATCAGGCTTCATCTTCATCAAAGTCTGAGTACTCTGCTCCACCAGGGCCCCCGCCAAACCACGGGTCTTCTTTCTATACTGCTCCTCAAGGACCCCCGCCCAAACACGAGTCTTCAGGTTACGCACCTCCAGTAGGACCGCCCCCTTCATACCCGCAGCAACCCCCTCCTAGCTGGGATCCTCCGCCATACCACGACTGGACAGTCATACCTGACACCGCACTTCTACCTCCGCCACCTTCGATGGGTTACGATAGCTCTCCCACTGCTAACGCATCTACTGAGGATGGTGATCGTGCCTTGGCTTGGACAAACATGAATCCTCTATGGCCACCGCAGAACCTCCAACCTAGCACTCACGCTGCGATTCAGAACGGCCAACTAGCTCTGTTGAAAGCGCCGTCGTATCTGGGCGATCTAATCCCTCAACCTCAAGCAGGCCACTGGCGTTGTCGCACCCATGTGAAGTGCAGAGACTCTAGTATCCTCACAAATCTGCCCATGTACAGCATGTTCTGGGACTCACCACTCAATACAAAGCGCTCCAAGACTGTTTACTTCGAGCTCAAAGTTATTGGAATCGGTCGCGGTGGCTTTTCCTTTTCGGAAGCAGATGCCGGTATCGCGATAGGCTTCGTCGCACCGCCGTATCCCACGTTCCGTCTTCCAGGCTGGGAGCGTGCCAGTCTGGGTGTGCATGGCGATGATGGAAGGAAGTACGTTAATGATGCATGGGGCGGTATTGACTTCACCTCAGCCTTTAAACCCGGCGATACTGTAGGTATCGGCATTACCTTCTCGGCTCCTCGCAACCCACCATCGTATGAGCAGTCGCAGCAAGGAAGGATGCTAGACATCGATGTGTTCTTCACGCGCAACGGAGTGAAGGAAGGCGGTTGGGATGGCAACGAGGAGCTTGACGTGAGAAGTGTGGGGGGCAACACAGGACTGAGAGGAGAGTGCGATCTCTTTCCCGCGATTGGCGTGTTTGGTGGCGTGGATTTCGACGTTTTCTTTCACCCTTCGCAGTGGCTTTACCACCCATACTGAGATTATGTAGGCGTTTGATCGAGCCTTTCAGATAAAGATAATGCGCTACTCAGAGTGAGATTAAGGCTTCATGGCCTGGACCCTATGCTGTACGACTCATACTAGTTTGGGTTTCAGTCGTCCAACTTACTCGATTACCCAACTCCAATCCTTGCGGATTCCTAATTGAAGCTATTTCTGGTGCTCCAACGTCACTAGCATTGGTGACTTTGATATCACCCTAAGACCCTCACTTTTCACACCCTATTTAACATCATGTCTTCGGCTGCGCCATATCTGCCCCAAAACTTCGGTTACCCGCTCATGCTCGAAGATTACGTTCCAGTTGATCCTCCGCCCCCCACTGTCACGGGTTTGTGCGCTACCTGTCATGTATCCAATGCCAAAAACAAATGCAGCAAGTGCAAGAACATCCGCTACTGCTCCCCAGCCTGTCAAAAGCGCGATTGGGGATTCAGCCATAGGCTCGTCTGCAAGCCCTTCGTCAAAGCTGCGCACGAAGTCCTCCACAGAAGCATGCGACGCATTCTATACTTCCCAGTCGACTCGGCCAAACCCATCTTCTCCGTCCTCGCATTCGACGAAGAAGGCACGGTAAGTGGTCTTGAACACCACTTTCCGAGCGTACCGGCTCGCGAAATCGAGAAACTATCCTTCCACAACCGCTACTTGCCGTACTTTATCCAGATCAACTACGACACCAATGCCCATGGAGAGCGTGCACTCGCTGAGAACAAGAGCCTTGGACTGCCGTTTCGCGGTCCAGTCGTCGTCTTGGCGTATGATTTGGAGGTTGCGCTGAGTGGTCCGGCGTTGAATGCTGATACCACGATTATGGGTCCGTTGATGGATTATTTGAAGTTGTGGCGCGAATATGATGGACCGAAGTTTGTTGAGGTAAGTTTGTCGATAGTAGAACGGGTGAGCAATATGGCTGACTGTGCTTTGTAGCAACCACAGCAGAGGTATACGCAGGATGAGTTGAAGAATATCATCGGCGAGCTTGATATTTCTGGTCGAAGAGGAGTATGAGGAGAAAGGAGTTTCTTGGATTTTGAGAAAGGAGCGTTCTATGTACACATGGAAATATGAGTTGCTTACTCTGGTTCTTTGATATTTTGAGGTCTCCATATCAATCCTGTCTAAGAGAGGATTTGTGATGCCAAGCAGAGCTTTAGCACGAACTCATTCCAATTCGCTACTTGTCGTTCATAGATGCTGCAAAACAAGCTCCACCTCCGCATCTGCCGTTTCGATGATATGCTCCGGCTCAAAATCCGGCTTCCAAGCCAGACTATACGCCCTCTTTGCTTCAAGTGTGCATCTGCGTCCGGAGTCAGCATCTGATCCATCATTTGTAAAGAGACAAGTAACCTACTTTCCACCTATCTGCACTGCAACAAGTTCCTTAGGGCAGCTCAACGCCTGCGCCATCCTATCCAGCGCTGCATCATCCGCTTTCTTGACTTCAGCGCTAGCGATCACTCCACGCTTCGCAAGAGCCTCCGCCATGGCAGCGTATAAATCGTACCAGGTTACACTACCAGATGAAGCAAGATAGTACCCATTCTTGCCATACTCGGGGTTCTCGTTGCGTAGAATACTCTTTAGTAGTTCTGTGTAGAGTTTCGTGTTATCATCGATGTGACATACGGGCCAAGTCTGACTGGGTCGTTACTACGCGGGTGGATATACGCTTGATTGCACCTACCCAACCCTCCGGGTTGACATCGTACATAGCGCCAGCACCCTTTGCGGCCTTTACGACGGCAGTGGTTTGGATCGAGATTTTGTTGCCAAAACCTTTGCCTTCGCCGTATACGATACACGGTATGAAGATATAGCTACGAACACCATACTTCTCGGCTGTTTCGATAATAATGTTGTTCGTGTTTGTTGCCTAGGGTCGATAAGTCAGACGATCAAGTTGTCCATTTTGTACTCGCCAATTGCTTGGGAACTTACTTGCGCCAGGAGTTGATGCGGAGCATGGGAGCTCTTCTGTAGATCGTACATGCGCGGATCAGTATCAGGAAGCGTTCGGTCTATAGGCATCCCCGCATGCTCGCTGAAAATCTTCGCGCCACTGGTATGTAAGAAGTGTACTTCTCGTCCGGTTTGCTTCTTAACTTCTGCGAGTACTTTGATCATGGGTATCTGCATATCAGAGTTCATTGCGTCAACAAGGAAGTAGATAACGAAGATCTGCGCATCTACGATACTCTTGATGACACTATTCTCGTCTTGCGAGGCGAAGATGAGAGGGCGTGCACCATACTTCTTCACCGCTTCCGCCTGATCTTGAGATCTGACGAGAGCGTATATCTCTTTGTGCTCTGGAAGTACGGTGTTGTGCAATTGTGCAAGAAGAGAGCCTCCTAGGTACCCAGAGGCACCGGTAATAAGGACAGACATTATGGAGAACAAAACCCGGTATGAATGTATATTCTGGAAAGTCGTCTTCCCTAATAAAAGTATATAGATAGTCTGATCAGTGTAGGCTATTCCTAAGGAGCAATGTTTTGTAATAGCCGGATTAGTAACAAAATGACGTAACGCGTACACCCCGCTTGCGCTGTTGAAGGAAAATCCATTCACAACGGATTCATGCTATCCACGGCTCTTACCACATGCTTTGTAACAAAGTTTCTCGCTTTCTGACAGTCGTCTTGACTTGACCATGTCCTTCTTGACTTTCTGATATCTTTCTCCACTTTCTGACAACCTTCTTGACTCTCTTACATCCTTTGATCGGCGACTGCTCTGGTACCAGTGTAACGAGCTAGTCTGTGCGCATGCAATCTTTCGGAATTATGGATTATTACCGATCGATCGAAGTACGCTATGCGCCCAAATTATCAAATCCTGTGCAACTAGCTCAATCAACAGCCATGCCGAACTAAATTGTGGACTTACGTCGCGCAAACACCAGAGCAAGTTGGGGTTGTCGCATCGAGAGGTGCACAACGCTTGGGGCCGGCAATCTTACGCGCACGTACAGTTCAAGCGAGTGCTAGTTTCGGTGATACTTGAGAAATCCGTCTTTGCCGGTTTAAGAGGCAAGAGCGTGAGCTATTTTCAGTCATTTTCCTTGCTCAAAAGGTTAAAGATGACTTCGTCAGACCCAGCGAGACCTAGGGAGGGGTTGTATCGATCTGCATCAATCGCTTGATTATCTGGCGACAGCGTTTCGCATGAGTCGCGGGATGTTGACCCAAAATTACCATCGGGAGGAGGAGCAGATAGGGACGTAGATGTGAATGAACGGAGCAACCCGAAGTACTTGCTTTCTGGTAGCTGTGGCTCCACCATAACAGCAATGTCATGCCTCAGAAGCTCTTCCTCTTCGGCCAAACCACGGCCAAGCTCCACAAGGTATTCTTTCTCCGGAATCCGATGGAGTCTAGGGATCGACTGTAAAATTTTGGTAACGAAGTCGCCGACGTCTCCGCCGCCATTTAATTTCAGTACACCACTGAGTACAGAAGTGTAGATGGCGGAGTTCGAGATAAAGTGACCGTCGGGATGCTTGTGCATCGGAGCTTCGCGAATCATGGCTGCAGCGTAGATGGATCGATAGTAGTCCGTGCGCCAAATCAGGTTTGGAAATGAATACAAACCACCGACTTCCTGAGGGAACCAGTCCCGGTTCAGAAACTTCGGGACCGCCGAGGCGCCCATGCAACGAGGCGCAATGAATGCTCCATCCCAGTCGATGATACCAGTGACATTGCCGTTCTCATCAGTCAAGATGTTTTGAAGATCAAGATCCGGGTGCCATATGGTAAAGTTCTCAGCTGTTTGATTGAAGGCTGACGTAGAGAAGACCATGGCTAGAATCTTGCGCATACCCACTCGGCGACAGAATTCAATGTCTCGGTGCCAGAGGGCCCCACGCTGCATACACTCGGCCTCAATGTTGCAGAAGTCGTCCAGGGGATCTTGAATGATGTTTTGAGTAGATGAGCCGGGCATGTGTTGATTAGACTTCCCGGGGTCAGTACTGTTAGTCCAGATGTAGTGCGGTCCAGTCGAGGCTGTCTGGGCTTGACCATGGGTATGCCGTACAATCAAAGAGCCAGTTTGATCGAAATGCAATGTACCGAGCTCATTCATAGCACGAGCTAGTGAGAGCAGAAAATTGACTCGCTTCTTCTCCGTCTCTCGGGAAGGGTGGTCGCCATCGCGCAGAGCACTCTCGGGATGATAGTCCTTACCATCAGGAAACCAGACCTTATAGGCAGGAGTGCCTTCAATTCGAGCCTGCAAGGTATAAGGCATCCCGAGAGAGTTATTGAGGTCAGTGTCGTGGTCGAAAAGTTGAGCAATAGGTGTCTTCGTGTGAAGCCGGACGTAGCGCATCAAGTCCACCTCTCGCTCCATCATGTAGACATCCTCTTCTGTCCATAGCTCGGAGGCACCATGTGCCGGTACACGGACGACGTAGTCTTCGAATTTGGAGTCTCGGTAAAGCCTAACAAAGGTGACGCGGTGAAATGCGCCCTCGCAGTGACCGACAACGGCGATGTGGCCAGGCTTGACCTTGCGGAATGGATCGCAAGCCTGTAAAACAAGTTGGCAATACTTTTCTTCGGGAATAGCTCGAACTTGAGTCCATTCCCCACCATCAGCTAGTGCGTCATCGTATTCGATGCCTATAGCTTCTTGATGCCCGTTTTCATCCTCTTGCCTGGAAGTCGATTTGGTATCGGTAGGTTCGTGACATATGCCTACATCCTGTTGCTTATGAATGGTCGGAGACTTGAACAAACCCATGAGCTGAGTCTTGAGCTTTTTCTTCAAGGTCGGCGACTTACTCATCTTACGAGTGGAGTTGAGGGCTTCAGGAACAATATTAGCCTCACCAGTAAAGCTATCAATGCGGTCCTCGTTACAGTTCCTTTTCGTCAAAGTGACTTGGAGTTCGGGAAGAACTGCTGGAGCCTTCAGGGGCGCAGTCGTGAGTGTAGTCTGCTTAGCCTCGACACGCGCGATTTGGTATTTGGACTGCGGGATCGCGACGGACGTATTGCCAGATTTCGGTGTTCGAGTGGCTCTATCGACAGACAGATTTGACTTGCGAACAGAGTGCGAGGAGTAGGAGGAGGCTGCAAAGCCGACGGTTTCAAAGTCGATATTAATGCTTGCAATATCTAAGTTTGCGTTTGCATGTGACTCCCTCGTAGATGACACATGATCTGGGGGCAGTGGAAGATGGGTTTCAGGGTTGGAAGTGTGTAAAGCAACCTCGTCAGCTTTCTTCCGATGAAAGATATTAGCTGTACACTTGTGGAAAAGCGCATTGGCATCCCTTTTTGTGCGAAAGATCAAGTCCTTCGAGGACGTAGCGACACCTCCGAGTTCGAATGTCGGAACTTCAGTCAGAGAACATGACTCTGACGATGTGTGCGAGGCGAGGTGAAGAGCGGCTGCCGTTTGCGGAGCCACGGCCAGCATTACCCGAATACCGAAAGCCATTTCGAAGGCTTAATCTGCTATCAATAGATAAATTGTTTGGTAGTGCGCTGGTTGTGGTTGTATATTCGTGGGTGTGGAGTGCTTTTGGAGAAGGCGGGCGAAATCCCATGAACAAACCATGTCAGCCGCCGGTGTTGCGTCATAGATGCAGCCCTAAGTATAGTCAATGATTGAGTGAAAGCTGGCTGTATCCTTTTAGCAAGCGATGATAGTGAAATGACAACCGCATCAGTGGTACATTGAAGATAATAGCTTTTCGTCAACCCG
>JAESFQ010000767.1_pt1 | contig 11797 bp, 9 predicted proteins | sample 9269431 | NCBI WGS metagenome assembly JAESFQ01 (sample SAMN14502588, study PRJNA617103) | algae metagenome | isolation source: Plectolyngbya sp. WJT66-NPBG17 and co-occurring heterotrophs from well... | place: USA: Mojave Desert, Joshua Tree National Park, California | collected 2006-08-06
ACGGCAACCAATCCTTGGCATCCGGCGGCAGCAGAAAAGCCTGGTCGCGGCTGAACGGAATGAACTGCGTCATGCCGAACAGATTCGCCGATATCAGGCCCGTTGGGAATCCGACAGGCTGCTAGGCGAGCGCACCCTCCCTTTCGAAGGGTTCCGCCGCCGCGCCATGCAGCGGGATGGAGATGGTGCAGGCGAGGCCGGCCGGGAGCCATTGCATCCTCACCTCCCCGCCGAGCTGCGCCTTGATGGTGGCCTCGAGGACCCGCGTCCCGAAGCCCTTCGCGGCGGGCGGGGCCTCGACCGGCGGCCCGCCGCTTTCGACCCAGCGGATCGTGACGCCGCCCCGGGACTGCGCCTCCAGCCCCCAGGTCACCGACAACCGCCCCTCGGCCACGGACAGCGCGCCGTACTTCACCGAATTCGTCGCCAGCTCGTGGAAGGCCATCGCCAGGGGCTGGGCCGCCTGCGGCGGCAGCGCCAGGTCGGGGCCGTCGAGCGCAAGGCAGGGGCCCTCGCGCCCGGCCTCGGGCAGGAAGGGCGCGACCTCGCCCCGGAGCAGGGTGCGCAGGTCGGCCCCCGCCCAGCTCTCGCCGGCGAGGATGGTCTGCGCCCGGGCGATGGCGGCCACGCGGCCCACCACCGCCCGGACGTAGTCGTCCCGCGTCGGCGCCCGGGTGAGCCGAAGGGCGGCGAGGACGACCGAGAGGGCGTTCTTCGCGCGGTGGTCCACCTCGCGCGACAGCAGGGCCTGCCGCTCCTCGGCGGCCTTGCGCCGCGAGATGTCCTGCGCGACGCCCGCGATCCGCCTGGGCCTGCCGGTTCCGCCCTCCCGCTCGACCACCGCCCCGAAGGAGGAGAGCCAGACCCAGGCGCCGTCCGGACGGCCGGTGCGGAACTCGACCTCGAAGCGGGGGGCCTCGTCCCGGGCCACGGCCCAGAACTGGCGCTCCACCCTGTCCCGGTCCTCCGGATGGATGGCCTCGAGCCAGGCCTCGAAGGGGAAGTCGCGCGGCGGGACCGTCGGAATCTCCGCCGCGAGCGGCCCGGCGCGCGAGCCGCGGCCCGTGGCGAGGTCGAACTCCCAGGCGCTGAGCTGCCCTGCCTCGATCGCCAGCCGCAGGCGCTCCTCGCGTGCCGCGAGGGCCGCGGAGCGCTCCGCGACCCGTGTTTCGAGATCGGCATTGGCCAAGGCGAGGCGCCGCTGAGCGCGGACGACGAGGAGGGACAGCGCGAGCAGGGCCAGGGCGGCGGGGAGGGCGATGGCGGACTGGCCGAGCATCACGGCCCGCCAGCGCCCCACCACCGCCATGCGGGAGCGGTTGGCCGATGCCCAGAGCGGCAGGTCGCCGACCCGGCGTATGGCGAAGAGCCGCTCGACGCCGTCGACGGAGGAGCCCGCCTGGTAGGTCGCCCGGGCCGCGCCCGAGGCGACGGCGGCATGGAAGCTGCTCGACGGCGGGAAGGGGGCCAGCGGGCGATCGAAGCCGGGCGACCGCGCCAGGACCTCGCCGTCGCTCCGGATGAGCGTCACCGTGTCGCCCGCGTCCCGCCGGAAGGCCTCGAAGCCGCGGGCCGGGCGGTTGGGGTCGCCCGATACGTTGATCAGGCCGTCGAACTCCCCCGGCGAACGGCCGTTGCCGGCGCCCTCGCGGCGGCGGCCGATGGCGAAGAAGAGGGCATTGTCCAGCCGGCCGATGAGGACGCGGCTCACATGCAGGGCCGGGGCGTCGTCCCGGGCGAGGGCCTGGAAGTACTCCCGGTCGGAGAAGTCGATGTCGTGGGAGACCGGGAAGGTGCTGGCGCTGAGCAGGGGATGGCCGTCCCGGGCGATGACGAAGGATGTGGCGAGGAGCGGCATCGACCCGATCAGGCTGCGCACGCGGTCCCGCAGCGCCGCCTCGTCGGCCTGGATCTCCGCGTCGGACAGCCCGACGAGCGCCTCGTTGACGCGGTCGACGGCGGCGCGGTGGCCCTCGAGGACGCGGAGGACGTATTCCGCGGCCGCATCGGCGGTGCGCTCCATCTCGGCGGTCGCCTCGCCCCAGGCGGAGCGCCAGGCCATGACGGCCCCGACCCCGAGCACGAGCAGCGGCACCGCCATGGCGGCGACCGGCAGGAGCAGCAGCAACCGGCCGGCGGCGCCAGGCGGGCGGCGGCCGTCCGCCGGGGGAGCTTGGGATGACATGGTCACGCCGGGAAAGCTTAACGCATGCGGCGAACCCGCAACATGACGATCTTCGCGGGCGGCGGCAGGCCGGCGAAGGGTCCGGGCGACCGGGGCGCAGCCCTCGCCGGCGCCCTACTCGGCCACCAGCCTTTCCACCGCCAGCTCCACCTGCGGGATGTCGTAGGCCAGAAGCTCCCCGTAGAGGCGCGGCAGGTCGGCCTCGAAGAGCCCGCGCGTCACCCCCGCGGCAACGCGGGGCGCGGCGATACTCATGGCGTTGATGGAGCTGCCGGCGGGGCCGAAGGACATGGTGGTGCCGATGCCGAAGAGGTGGATGTCGCGGATCCAGGGCGTCTCGCCGGCATGGCGCTCCTGGAAGCTGCTGTCGGGGGCGAGGTAGGGGAAGCCGCCCAGGCGCTCGGCGAGCTCGGGCGGGGTCTCGCCGGGCGGGGGCGTGTAGCGGTCGCGCCAGCGGGCGATGTTGTGGGCGCAGGCCGTGAGCTCGGGCACCAGGGCCGGGTCCATCCGGGCGCCGGTGCCACAGATCAGGTAGTCGGCGATGAAGGGGCCGCGCGGCGTCTCCAGCACGGCGCGGCCGGTCTCGGTGCGGGCCGCGGTCCAGGGGCGGCCGACATGCATGGTGAAATTCGGGAAGGCGAGGACACGCGTGTAGGTGTCCTGCGGGAAGCCCTCGCGCAGGCCGAGGATGTAGCTGAGGAAGCGCCAGCGCCACGCGTCCGGCATCTCATGCATGTGGCGAAGGAAGCCGGCGAAGGTCAGCCAGCGATAGGGCTGGATGATCATCGGCTCCGCCCGGCGGCAGAAGAGATGGACCTCCGCCGCACCGGCCTCGAGCGCCGTCGCCGCATTGTCGAAGGCGGAGGCGCCGGCGCCGAGCACGGCGACGGTCCTGCCGCGCAGGGCGGCGAAGTCGATCTCCTCGCTGGCATGGGCGCGCAGCGGCTTCGGCAGGGCCGAGACGAATTCCGGCATCCACCAGGCGCCGACGCCCTCCTGCCCCGTGGCGATGACGACCTTGCGGGCCAGCAACGGCCCCTCGCTGCTCTCGATGCGGAGGCAGGGCAGGTCGTCGTCGGTCCGCGCCGGGGTGATGGCGCCGGCCGCGACGCCGTTGCGGACGGGGATGCCGGTGACGCGGCGGAACCAGAGCAGGTAGTCCTGCCAGAGCTCCTTCGGGATCCAGCGCATCGCCTCGAAATGCGCGGGCCCGAACTGCGCCTCGTGCCAGGCCTGGTAGGTGAGGGCGGGGAGGCGGAGGTCGGGGCCCGTCTGCGTCTTCCAGCTCCGCAGCGTGCGCATGCGGGCATAGGTGACCCAGGGGCCCTCGCGGCCCTCGGGCGCCCGGTCGATGAGCAGGATGTTCTCCACCTTGTCCCGCCGCAGGGCATGGGCGACGGCGAGGCCGCCCTGGCCGGCGCCGATGACAAGGCAATCGAGCACCGGGGCGCCGCCGCAGGTCTTCGGCACCAGCCAGGGGGCGCGGGGATGAGCGGTCAGCTCCAGATCGCGGGCGACATCCTGTTCCAGGTCGAGAAGGGTACGCGGTGCGGGCATCCAAGGGGCTCCTGTCGGCGCCAGCCTAGCAAGGGCTGCGCCAGCGTTGACAGGGGCGGCAAGGCGGCCAAGGCTCGGGGGCAAAGCACCGGAGGAAGCTGCCATGGAGCCGAGCCTCGTCATCCGCCGCGGAACCATCGTCGATGGCAGCGGCGGCGAGCCCTATGAGGCGGACATTGCCGTGGGCGGCGGGCGCATCCTTGCGGTCGGCAAGGTCGCGGCGCGGGGGGCAGAGGAGATCGATGCCTGCGGGATGATCGTCACCCCGGGCTTCGTCGACATCCACACCCATTACGATGCCCAGGCGACCTGGAGCAGCCGGCTCGACAGCTCCTCCCTCAACGGCGTGACGACGGCGCTGATCGGCAATTGTGGCGTCGGCTTCGCCCCCTGCCGGCCGGAGGCGCGCGAGGCGCTGGTCAAGCTGATGGAGGGCGTCGAGGACCTGCCGGAGGTCGTGCTGACCGAGGGGCTGCCCTGGAACTGGGAGAGCTTTCCGCAATTCCTCGATGTGCTCGGCAGCCGGCGCTACGACATGGACATCGCCACCCAGGTGACGCATGCGCCGCTCCGCGTGCATGTCATGGGCAAGCGCGCAGCCGCCTATGCCGAGGCGACGCCCGAGGAGACGGCCGAGATGGCGCGGCTGGCCGCCGAGGGCATCCGCGCCGGGGCGCTCGGCTTCTCCACCTCGCGCGCCATCGCCCACAGGACGCTGGACGGGACGCATACGCCGACCCTCGGCACGCCGGAGCCGGAACTGGAGGCGATCGGCCGTGCGGTCGGCGCCGCCGGGGCGAGCTGGCTGCAGGTGATCTCCGACTTCGACGAGCCGGAGGACGAGTTCGCGCGCCTTCAGCGCATTGCCGCGGCGTCCGGTCGGCCGATGACCTTCTCGCTGCTGCAGCGGGAGAGCCGGCCCTGGCTCTGGCGCTTCCTGCTCGAGCGGATCGAGGCGGCGAATGCCGCCGGAGTGCCGATGACGGGGCAGGTGATGGCGCGGCCGGTCGGGCTGATGTTCGGCTTCGAGCTGTCGCAGCACCCCTTCATGGCGCGGCCCTCCTGGCAGGCGGTGGCGCGGCTGCCCTTCGCCGAGAAGATGGCGGTGCTGCGCGACCCGGCCTTCCGCGCCCGCATCCTGTCGGAGGAGGTGCCCGATCCGACGCTTCGGGCGCGGCTGAATGTCTGGGACATGATCTTCCCCCTCGGCGACCCGCCCGACTACGAGCCGCGGCCGGAGACGAGCGTCGGCGCGGTGGCGGCGGCGCGAGGCATGGACCCGGCGGCGCTCTGCTGGGACTGGATGATGGAGCGGGACGGGAAGGCTATCCTCAACCGGCCCATCATCAACTACGCCGATCGCGACCTGGAGGCGGTGCGCGAGATGGTCGAGCACCCGCAGACGCTGATGGGGCTCGGCGATGGCGGGGCGCATGTCAGCATCATCTGCGACAGCTCCTCCACCACCCATATGCTCGCCTACTGGACGCGGGACCGGGTGCGGGGGCCGAAGCTGCCGCTGCCCTTCGCGGTGAGGCGGCTCACGCGGGACAATGCGGTGGCGCTCGGCCTTCGGGACCGGGGGCTGGTTGCCGTCGGCAAGCGGGCCGACCTCAACGTCATCGACTACGACCGGCTGCAGATCCGCGTGCCGGAACTGCGCTACGACCTGCCCGCCGGCGGCAAGCGGCTGGTGCAGGGGGCGGAAGGCTATGTGGCGACCATCGTCCATGGCGAGGTCGTCTCACGACATGGCGAGCCAACCGGGGCCTTGCCGGGGCGGCTGGTCCGCGGCGCGAGGGCTTGACGAAGCCGGCTTGAGACAGGTTACCGACCCTTCAGGAAACATGGGGTTCATTCGCCGGAGTGGATGAACCCCCGCCGGATGGGCCCGTTTGCGCGAAAGAGGCGGCGCGTTGCGCGCCGGCCACAGCAAACGGAGCCGACACGATGAACCGACGCCATGCGATCCTTGGACTTGCCGCCGCCGGGGCGGCCGTGCCGCTGCTACGCGGGACCGCCCTGGCTCAGACCGCGCCGATGGTGACGCCCGGGACCGTGCGCACTCTCTCGGCCACCGAGCACACGGCGATGACGCTGATGAACGGGACGCTCGCCAAGCAGACCAGCCAGATGGCGCTGGAGCGGTCCGAGAACTTGAAGGTGAAGCAGTTCGCCACCTTCGAGATCGCCGAGCAGACCGCGCTCGCCCAGGTGATGACCGATGTGGCGAACCCGCCGCCGGTGCCGCTCGATGCCGAGCACCAGGCGGTGCTGACCAGCCTGCAGTCCCTCTCCGGCCCGGCCTTCGACCGCGCCTATGTGCAGAGCCAGCTGCTCAGCCACCGCGAGAGCCTGCTGGTGCAGCAGGGCTATCTCGACAACACCAACCGCAGCGTCGACGGGCAGCACATTGCTGTGCTGGCGCGCATGTCGATCCAGCAACACATCACCATGCTGGAAGAGCTCAACATGATGCTCCAGCGCACCTGACCAAGGGGGTGAGCGGGCGGGGCGGCGCGATCCGCCGCCCCCTCCACCTCAGCCGGGGATGCGCACCGGCAGGTTGGTGATGCCGTGGACGAAGGAGGAGTAGGTCCGCTCGGCCGGGCCCACCACCTCGATCTTCGGGAAGCGCTGCAGGATCTCCTCCCACAGGATCTTCAGCTGCAGCTCGGCGAGGCGGTTGCCGACGCAGCGATGGATGCCGAAGCCGAAGGACAGGTGCTGCCGCGGCCGCGCGCGGTCGATGATGAAGCGGTCCGGCTGCTCGATCGCCGCCTCGTCGCGGTTGCCCGAGATGTACCACATGACGACTTTGTCGCCCTCGCGGATCGTCTTGCCGCCGATCTCGAAATCCGCGACCGCCGTGCGCCGCATATGGGCGAGCGGCGTCTGGTAGCGGATGATCTCCGGCACCATGGTCTCGATCAGGCCCGGGTTGGCGCGGAGCTTGTCGTACTCGCCCGGATTTTCGTTGAGGAAGAGCACGCCGCCGCTGATCGAGTTGCGCGTGGTGTCGTTGCCCCCGACGATCAGCAGGATCAGGTTCCCCATGAACTCGCGCGGCGTCATGTTCCGCGTGGCCTCGCCATGGGCGAGCATGGAGATGAGGTCGGGGCGCGGCTCGGCATTCACCCGCTCGTTCCAGAGCGTCATGAAGGCGCCAAGCATCTCGGCGAAGACGGCCTCGCGCTGCTCCTCGCTCTCGATCAGCCCGCCCGGCATGGGCAGCGCCGTCGCGCAGTCCGACCAGTGGGACAGCTTGCGCCGCTCCTCCTGCGGGAAGTCGAAGAGCGTCGCCAGCATGGCGACCGTCAGCTCGATCGAGACGCGGTCGACCCAGTTGAAGGTCTCGTTGCGCGGCAGGCCCTGCAGGATGCGGATGGCGCGCTCGCGGATCATGTGCTCGAGCTTGGCGAGGTTGGCGGGCGCCACGATGGGCTGCACGACCTTCCGCTGGTCGTCATGCTGCGGCGGGTCCATGGCGATGAACATCGGCAGGCGCAGCGACTTGTCGCGGTCGCGGATGGTGATGCCGCCGTGAAGGCTGTCGGAGGACAGCACCTTGTGCGCCAGCTCGCACTGCATGATCTCCTTGTAGGTGGAGATCGACCAGAAGGGGCCGAACATGCTCTCGGCCGTGTAGTGCACCGGCGCCTCGCGCCGCAGCCGGGCGAAATAGGGATGCCAGGCATCGTCGCGGAAGATCGCCGGGTTGCTCGGGTCGAGCCGGTCGAGCGGCGTCGAGGCTGCGATGCGGGCGTGGTCGAGGTCGACGGGGGCGTTCATGGCCGGCTCCTCTCTCTGTCTTCGTTCTAGTGTTGCGCCTCCGGCATCCGGACGACGAGGCCGTCGAGCTCGGGCGACATGGTGATCTGGCAGGAGAGGCGGGAATTGGGCTCGGCCGTCGCGGCGAAGCTCAGCATGCTGGCCTCCTGCTCGCTCGCCGTGCCGCATTTCGCCAGCCAGGCCTCGTCCACATAGACATGGCAGGTGGCGCAGGCGCATTCGCCGCCGCAATCGGCATCGATGCCGGGGATGCCGTTGTCGATGGCGCCCTGCATCACGGATTTGCCGGGCTCCAGCTCGATCCGGTGCTCGGTGCCGTTGTGCTCGATATAGGTGACCTGCGGCATGCGCGTCCTTCCCTTCAGTCTTTTCGTCAGATGGCGAGGTCCTTGAGCGGCATCGCCGCGTCTCGCAGCAGGTGCGGCGCCACCTGCCGCTGCTTCGAGACCAGGATGCGCCCCGCCATGAAGTCAGCCGGCGCGTTCACCGCCTCCACCGCCAGCACGCGATGGTCGGCGGCAAGGTGGAAGACGGCGAAGCTGCCGCCCTCCGGCTCGCCGCGCACCACCGCTTCGGCCGGGTCGAAGGCCAGGCCCGCGATCTGCAGGCGGAGGTCGTACTGGTCCGACCAGAACCAGGGTACCTCCGGGATCGGTGCCGGGCGGCCGCAGATATCGGCGGCGGCCTGCTTCGCCTGCTCGATGGCGTTGGGCACGCTCTCAAGGCGCGCCTCGCGGCCATAGAGGGGCAAGGGGCGGCGGGTGCAGTCGCCGATGGCATGGATCAGCGGGTCCGAGCTGCGGGCAGCGAGGTCGACGGTGATGCCGCCGCCGGCCTCGAGGCCGCACGCCACGGCCAGCGCGTCATTGGGAACGGCGCCGATACCGACGAGGACCGCATCGCAGGGGACGTGGCGGCCGTCGACCAGGCGGACGGCGGCGACGGCGCCCCCTTCGCCCTCGATCGCCTCGACGCCCGCTTCCAGCAGCAGCTCAACGCCCTCGGCGCGGTGGCGGGCCTCGAGGAAGGCGGAGAGGGCCTGGCCGGCGACGCGGGCCAGCACCCGGGCCTCCCGCTCGATCACCACGGCGCTGGCGCCGAGGGTGCGGGCGGAGGCGGCGACCTCGAGGCCGATATAGCCGCCGCCGATGATGGCGAGGCGGCAGCCGGGCGCGAGCACCGCGGCCAGGGCGTCGGCATCGGCGGCGCTGCGGAGGGCGAGCACGCCGCGCAGCGCCTCCCCGGGCAGGCCGAGGCGACGGGGCGAGGCGCCGGTCGCCAGGATCAGCCGGTCGTAGGGAAGGGTGCTGCCGTCGTCCAGGGCGAGGCAGCGGGCGGCGCGGTCGATCGCCATGACGCGCGTGCCGAGCCGGGTGGCGATGGCCTGCTGGAGGTAGAAGCGCTCCGGCCGGAGGGCGAGGTTGTCGGCCGTCGCCTCGCGCTTCAGCCAGGCCTTCGAGAGGGGCGGGCGCTGGTAGGGCAGCAGCGGCTCCTCGCCGACCAGGGTGATCGGCGCCTTCCAACCATACTGACGCAGGAAGGCCGCGGCCGAGCCGCCCGCATGGCCGGCGCCGGCGATGACGATGCCTGCCTCCTCCTGGCTCACCCGGACTGCTCCTCCTGGGATCTGGATGGCGTCAGGATGGGCATGGCGGAGCGGATGGCGTCAAGGGAACCCTGCGGCGGCAGGGGCTACCGCATCGGCCGTCACAACCACGTCATGCTGCGGGGCCGAAGGCTTGGCAATGCGTTCGCGTATCGACAGGCGTGGCCCGTGGCGGCGGTGCCTGAATATCGGTGAAGCCCATGCATGCGCGTAGGATACTGATCGTAGAGGACGACCCGATGGTCGCGCTCGATCTTGAGGAGATCGTGCTCGGCCTGGCGGAGGGTAGTGCCCAGGTCGCGCTCGCCGCCTCCGTGGTCGAGGCGAAGCGGGCGCTCGCCGACACGGCCTTCGACGCGGCACTGCTCGACATCGACGTGCTGGATGGCAAGACCTTCGAGCTGGCGGCGGCGCTGCATAGCCGGGGCCTGCCCTTCGCCTTCGTCTCGGGCTCGCGACCGGAGGAGCTGCCGCCGGAGCTGCGCTCCGTCCCCTTCGTGCCGAAACCCTATGATCCTGCCGACATCGAACACACCTTGCGCGCAAGGCTCTCGTCAAGGACCTGATTTGGTGCGAATTGACGGTATGTCGGCTTCAGCTTCGGACGGGCATCGATGAACGCCTTCGAGGGCCAGGCGGATGAGGCCGAACCTCGCCGGTCTCAGGGATGCCGCTGGGACGAGGCCGAGCGCCTGTCCGCCCTCGACAGTTACGGCGTCCTCGACACGCCGCCGGAACGCGATTTCGACGAGGTGGTCCAGCTCGCGGCCCAGCTCTGCGAGGCGCCCTTCGCCGTGGTCAACCTGATCGCCGAGAACCGGCAGTTCTTCAAGGCGGAGATCGGCCTCGGCGTGCGGGAGACGCCGCTCGACGTCTCGATCTGCGCCCATGCGATCCTGCAGCCGGGCCTCTTCGTGGTGCCCGACACCACCCGGGACCCGCGCTTCGCCTCCAACCCTCTGGTGACGGGGGCGCCGCATCTCCGCTTCTATGCCGGTGCGCTGCTGGAGACGGAGGATGGGCTGCCGCTCGGCACCCTCTGCGTGCTGGACAGCGTGCCGCGCCCGGCCGGGCTGACCGCGCAGCAGCGCTTCGCCCTCGACGTCCTGGCGCGGCAGGTGATGGCGCAGCTCGAGCTGCGCCGGGCGCTCGAGGCGCGGCGGGCGAGCGAGCGGCGCTTCCGCGTGCTGGCGGATGCGATGCCGCAGATGGTTTGGTCCACCCTGCCGGACGGGTCGCACGACTACTACAACGCGCGCTGGTACGCCTTCACCGGCGTGCCCTTCGGCTCCACGGACGGCGCCGGCTGGAACGGCATGTTCCACCCGGACGACCAGGCCCGCGCCTGGGAGCGCTGGCGCCATTCGCTCGAGACCGGCGATCCTTACGAGATCGAGTACCGGCTGCGCCGCGCCGATGGCGCCTATCGCTGGGCGCTCGGCCGCGCCCTACCGGTGCGCGACGCGGCGGGCAGGATCGAGCGCTGGTTCGGCACCTGCACCGACATCGAGGATATCAAGGCGACCGAGGAGAAGCTCCGCGTCAGCGAGGAGCGCCTGCGCCTGGCGCTCGGCGCGGCGGAGATGATCGGCACCTTCGTCTGGGAGGTGCCGGCGGACCGCGTCACCGCCGATGCCGGCTTCGCCCGGTTGTTCGGGCAGGATCCGGCGGCCATGGCCTCCGGCATCGCCATGGGCGGCCTCACCGCGGCGGTGGCGCCGGAGGACCGCGACCGGATGTGGCAGCTCATGCTGCAGGCGATGGAGACGGGAGAGCCATTCGAGGCGGAGTACCGGCTGCCGCAGGCGGGTGGCGAAATTCGCTGGGTGGTCGCGCGCGGCCGCTGCACCCGCGACGCGGCCGGGCAGCCGCAGCGCTTCTCGGGCGCCGTCGTCGACATCACGGAGCGCAAGCGGGCGGAGGAGGGGCAGGAGCTGCTGGCCAAGGAGCTCTCGCACCGGATCAAGAACATCTTCACCGTGATCGGCGGGTTGGTCTCGCTCTCCGCCTCCGGCGCCTCCGAGGAGGTGAAGGGCTTCGCCGCCGTGGTCCGCCGCCGGCTGCAGGCGCTGGCGCGGGCGCATGAGTATGTGCGGCCGCACGGGGGCGATGCGCAGGCCGCGGCGGAAGGGACGACGCTGAAGGGGCTGATCGCCACCCTGCTCGCGCCCTACGGGACGGAGGAGGCGGGGCGGCTGCATCTCGCCGGCGACGACGTGCCGGTCGGCGTGAAGGCGGCGACCTCGCTGGCGCTGATCCTGCACGAGCTGGCGACCAACGCGGCGAAATACGGCGCGCTGTCGCAGCCCGAGGGCGGCGTCGCCATCACCGGCGAGCGGCTGGGCGAGCGCTTCGGCCTCGTCTGGCGGGAGCGCGGCGGGCCGGCGGTCGAGGGGCCGCCGGAGCGGCGCGGCTTCGGCACCATCCTGGCGGAGCGCGGCGCCATCACCCAGCTCGGCGGCAGCATCGCGCAGGACTGGGCGCGCGAGGGGATGACCCTGCGGCTGGAGGTGCCGCTGGCGCGCCTGGTCTACTGAGTCGGCTCTGAATAACCCCGTTAGGCCGCGCGGGCTGTAGCTGGGAGATGGTCCGACTGGGCGATTGCGTGAATGAGGCTGGTGAGAAGGGCGAGCAAAAGGGCTCCCAGGTAGGCGAGG
>JAESFQ010000768.1_pt1 | contig 11797 bp, 7 predicted proteins | sample 9269431 | NCBI WGS metagenome assembly JAESFQ01 (sample SAMN14502588, study PRJNA617103) | algae metagenome | isolation source: Plectolyngbya sp. WJT66-NPBG17 and co-occurring heterotrophs from well... | place: USA: Mojave Desert, Joshua Tree National Park, California | collected 2006-08-06
CATCAGCCCTCTGTTTTCGCTCCTTCTCCCTCGCCTCCTTCGCCAATTGTCGCGACACCTTTGCTTCTTCTGCCATCTTCTTCTTATACAAGGCAGCAGCAGCTTTCAACTCCTTATCCCCAGCTTTCCTAATCTTTTCTTCCTCCTCTTGTTGTTTTCTCAGGCGCTGTCTTGCCTCAGCTACCCTTACCTTCCTAGGACTCCAAAACATAAAGCCACCATAGTATTCCTCGTCCTCTTTAGGGGCTGTAGTGATACTCTTTTTGTTGTGCTTCTTTTTGATAGAAAGAGCTGTACGTAATTAGCCCTTTCTTTTCATGGTGCAGAAGCTCAATTTGGACCTGCATGGAATGGAGTGAAGAGCTTAGCTTCTGGGCCTCAACTGTAGTAGTATCCTTCACAGCAGCATCGAATAAACGACGGAGCTGCCTCCAGCTACACCAATCCTCCTCCTCCTGATTTTCTGGATCCCTATCTTGCTCTGAAGTTGTATCGTTGAAGCGTTTTAGGATAGCTTCAGCATTTGGTGGAGAGATTCCTGTAGCTTCAGAGCTCTTCAAAATCCGACTTTCCGTAAAGGAATTCATCCAAGCAGCCCAGAAAAGGGTAAAGAAGTCTCCTTTTCTCATGCCAAGGAGTCCTTGGCTGTTGTGAAGGTATGTTGTAAGCTCTTTTGAGTAAGAAGCTGAGAGAGGCCTGAAAAGTACCACATCTAGGGGCTGAAGAGTATGGGTTGCATGAGGAGGAAAGACAGCCAGGAGGATCTTATTGGAGTCGCAGAATTTGATAAAATCCATTGTGAGATGAGAGCCATGGCCATCAACAATCAGGAGGCGCCATCTTCTCCTCGCTTTCTGCTGGGTACTCCTATCAAACACCTCCTTAAGCCAAGCTAATCCGATATCGTTGTTGGTCCAGCCAGAAGGAGATGATGTGACAAAGACTGAATGCTTTTCTTCTTTAATAGCTGCTACCCAGCTCGACTGTATGGCTCCAGCGTCTGACAGAAATATGAGGCTTAGCGACAAAGCTGTACCATCCGGACAAATACAAGCAATTACTGTTATCCACTCTCTAGAACCATCTTGAAGAGCAGCTGTAACCTCCTTTTGACTATAACTCCTCTTATCAAACACCCTTTTTGATCTTGTGGTGATTCCAATCATGAAGCCCTTCTCATCCATACTGTATATATGCCGAGCTTCAACGTTGTACTCCTTTATCTTATTATGCAGGAGACTGAAGTCCAACCTGTACTTATCACCAGAATCAGCGTTGTAGCGATTGCGGTCTATCCCTGTTTGCTAGCGTAAGATAAGATTGGTAGGATGCCTATTAATAAAGCGAGTAACCCAGCTTTCTGAAGCCTCTCTACTAGCTAAGGATGAAGCAAAGTTGCGTATCGTCTCTCGTGTAGGTGGTATACGCCTCTCGGTGAGCGTTTTGATATATTGTATGAGCTCCTGCTCGCGTTGTGGGTGCATGAAATGGCGGCCAAGCTTCAGTGGCTGGTTTTGGCGCTGGTGTGTTCGAGTTAAAGTTGAGCGTACTACACCATACTTTCTTGCAGTTTGAGAATACGAGAACGATGCACCTGGCTCGCGCAATTCGATTTCTTCAATCGCTTTCTGAATTGGATCCATATTGGTGGAGTTATAACGCGTTTTGTTGGGGGTGGTTGTTGTGTTGGGGTGCGCAAATTCTGAACATGCGCAAATTGTGCACGGACACGGTAGCACTAGTAGCAATGTAGCTAGCGTGAGGCACGAATCTCAAAGGGGTAGCAGATCTCAAAAACAAATGAACAAATCCAATCGGCCATGCGGACGGCATCATTACCACAATCGTCGCTAACTGGCTACCTAAACAACGATCTGGTACGTATGAGTCTACAATTGTAGGCCATGCGCTCCTCCTCCTGTTTTGATTCCGACCATTACGAGCACGCAAACTTCTGGCTCCACCTACATTACGCATGCCTGGTGCGTTGTAATACGCGAGCAGACAATAAGAACAAGGGCGTTCCCCCTGGTTGCATCGGCTTCAGTGGGTGGTAAATTGCGAGTCGCTACTGGCCTGTACAGCACCAAGCGGTACACATCCCAGCTCCGCGCTACGCCTTGGATTGCGAAACTCATGCGGTCCACCAACTCGCGCGAGACATGTTCCGCACCGATTTCGCGCAGGCTTAGGCTACTCTAGGCTTGGGTGATCGACAACATCCAACGAGCCGGTCGCTCAGCCGCGTGGAAAGGCGCTGTTGCACCAACACGTACCAGGCCAGCCGCGCCCGCCTCCCAGCTGGTGGAATTTGCAATCTGGCGGGCCGATGACGCTAGCGAAAGCAATCCAAAGCACTGGGCGGACACTTGCATGCAAAGCGTGGTTAGGCGATCGCCTTGTCGTTGCTAGAACACAACTGCACTAAACTCCACATGTCTTGCATGTTTTGGTACTGTGGCACGGATCGGGCTGAGTACAGCATTACTCAAACAGCGAGAAAGAGCTAGCCGGTTGCTGTATGCAATACCTGCCGTGCTGCAAGACTCTCTAAATGGATCATGCTGGTTTCCGTGATCTGGGCACACCGACCACGTAGACCAGGGGGACCGGGAGTGTCAGTCTTCGCGACACAAGATGCGCCGGAGGAAACATATAGGGAGACTCACTCTGTCTTCCGTCTATATTCCGTCTGTCTTTCGACTGTCTTCCAATCCTGTTGGCCCAAGCGCTGAAAAACCGAACAGCAGCCCGCACTAGGATCGACTCTCCTTCATCCAGCCGCTGCCAGAATGGATATGAGTAAACCTATCTTTCCTGCCCCGCTCGGCTATTCCGTCGATCTCCAGAACCCGCAAAGGTCGGGTCAAGCAGCCAACTTCTTGACAGCTGTAGTTGGCATGGTCGTTGCGGCAGCGTTTCTGGGTATCAGAATGTACACCAAGGCGATACTGACGAGGACTTTTACTCTTGACGACGGTAAGTCGAAGCCCATCTTCTACTCTGTAGAAACGCGAACAGCACAGTAGTGTCATCAATGACTAACACGGCCACCAGGAGCACTTCTGCTGGCATGGGTTCGTAGCACTTGCAGTCCGTCGATAATCAGGTTGATTCTAACCCACATACTCTGTCGTCTAGGGCCTCTCTGTCGTCATCCAGGCCATCATCCTCTGTGAGTCGTCGTCGTCGTCGTCTCTTCCCAATGCGCACATCGCGCAAAGGCTGACTCCTTGCTAGTCCAGTATGGCAGAGGCACGCTGGGTGTCCATATCTGGGAGCTTACAGGCCATCAAGTCAACTCGTCCCTCAATGTTAGAACCGCAGCCATCGTGCAAACGCCTTGTGCTAACTGGAGCACAGTTGATCAGCATGGCAAGCATCCTCTACTGCCTCTTCCTGGCTTGCGCGAAGTCGAGTCTTCTCTTCTTCTATCTGAAGCTCTCGCACGAGCGGTCATTCCGGTTCTGTATCTACGCAAGCATATTCCTTGTTGTAGGCTACAACGTCGCACTCATATTTCCCCTGATCTTCACCTGTACTCCGTTCATGAAGGGCTACGACGTTAGTATCACGGAGGGAAGCTGCATCGACCGTACACCACTATACATGGCGTCTGCTGTCCTGAATGTGCTTACCGACATTCTGTTGGTTGTCCTGCCGATACCGATGGTTGTCAGCCTGCCGATACCGAGGCCGCAGAAGGCGGGGGTGATTTGCATCTTCGGAGTGGGCTCTGTGTAAGGTATCATGCCTACCATCATAGCCACGAAAGCTAAGATTGTGTTCTAGAACATGCGTGACCAGCGGCGCGCGCCTGGCACTTCTCTTCCAGATGCCGAAGTCCGATGATCAAACCTGGGCCATTGTAACGTCAGGTATTTGTATGTATGGTCTCTCTTCCGTGTGCGGCTATGCTGTAATCGAGTCTAACACCCACGATAGTCTCATCGAAGCCAACCTTATCATCATAACTGGCTGCCTTCCTACCATGCGTCTCTTCTTCCGCCACGTTACACCGCGTCTCATCGGCGAACAGTCCGCACGCGGTCACAGTCACAATCCCGGAACGAAATACGGAACTAACTCCAAACCTCTTCAAGTAGAGCTCAAGGAGATCAGTGTGAAACGCACCAGAGTGTACGATAGAATGGTTGACGAGGATGCTATTAGTATGGGGAGTGCACTAAAGACCGAAACAGGGTGGCAGGGCGACACGAACTCGGTCAGAGCCGTGATCCTGCAAGCTAGAGGGGCCATCATCGAGACAGAGACGGCTGTCCTGGAATCAAAGGTGACGTCTGGAAATGGCAAGAATGGCAAATGCAGGAACTTTGAGTGCTGAGCGAGTTCCTGATGCTGCATTCTCTTTTTGGCTGTCGCCACAAGTAACAGCAGCTGATCATGTTTGTTCCGATGCACTTTGTTCACAAACCTCTTCGCAAATGCATGCCTTTGGGTACGATTTCTCGCCCTCATCTCGCAAATCCCATTACATATGGTGACATCATGCAAACATGGTACTTCGTCAGGAAAGTACCTTAACGAAAGCCCTGGGGACTCCGACGCCACCATCTCTCAAAGTCACGGCTCCGGCCCGTCAGGTTGGTTCACGCGTGGCGGTTTCCGTCGCTTGCACGCGTTTCGGTGTCCCGCCTGTCACAAGGATCGCACGGCTCACAGCTCACATAATGCCAGCGCATAACCATTACGCTGGAAGTCTAGGATCAGCTATGGCCGTCATTACAGCCACTAGATCCATGACTCGGAATGCTGCAGCTTACGATTTATGTGGAGATAGGCGCGTGCGCTTGCTACAATGGGGCATACCAGATCCCGTACAGGAGGTGCAGTTGTGGGGCTGTGCCGCCTTTGGCTACGGGCCCCAATTACGAAGGCAGTCATCAACGACGAGTATTGCTTACCGCAATGGACGCTGTGTAGGCTGGTTGCCGGTTCTTGTGAGTAGCAAGATAGTACACTTCACATCGTATCCTTTTTCCTGCCAACGTGGTCTTTTCAGTCTCCTCGTCTCACCACCATTCCGTTCTCAGACGCTGCCGCCTTCACCGAATGCCTAGGGCGGCCGGCTAAGCTTGTCGCAAAATACGCCTAGAAAGGACTAGTGTCTTTGGCTTGGATTGGCTCTCCCTGATCCTAACGCCCCACTTTCTTGGTACTACCCGCAGTCGTTGAAGCGCGCCGACAAACACGATGCAGATTAGGGAGCCATGCAGCATCACTCGCCAGTGATCATTCGGATACCTGAAACAAAAGGCATGTTCATAAAGAGTGCATTCTGCGCTGTGTCCACTTGTGTTCGCCTAATTGCCCGGAGTCTGTCTGTGCGATCTGCCTGCTCCACTGCACAACATGGTAGGCTTCCCTGGACACTCCACAGGATGTGTAACATGTCGACGGAGGAAGGAGTGGGTAGGTGCTCATAGCTTAATGGCTGCCGTTACTTTCATTGCTCTGCTAGACTAGTTGTACCGATCGACACCGTTGCCGAGTATCCGATCGCCGATGCAGGATGCATCCCTGAAGTCGCGATAACCCGAAAATCCCGGATGCTTGGCTCTTGGTACATGGTAGATCAATGAAAATAAAATAAAATCCGGAAGGTTTTCCAGCCAGAGCGGGTACATCAGCCTATGCGCAAACTGAAGCAAACGGACCGAAGAAACGAGATCAATACTTGAAATACGAGCACAACGTTCCGCAGAAAACACGACAACAGCGAGAATCTCAATTTTTGGAATTAACGTAGTTCAACGCACGCAAACGTCTGCTAGAGACGGCACTCGACTAGCCAGCACTCAGAAGTAGCGCCCACTGCTACTGAGGCGTCATGGCGACACCGTGGCCTCGAAGGTCGACCTGGCCGATTCCAATAGACGAGCACGCTACAAACCTCAGCGCTTTTCTTCGCGAGGTACTATCGCTAATCGAACGCAATGGAGGCCAACAGCCTCTACCAGCAGACCTCGTCGGCGATATCATACGCGGCGCATTGACATTCGTCCTAAAGACGCAACACTCCCCCGACCTCAGTAGCCTGGGCGACGCCCTCAACGTCGCACGAACCGAGGTTAGAGCCACAGCAGAAAACACAGCGCAGATCCTCGATCAGATCAAGCAAGAGCTCAGATCCACCGCAGAACTCGTTCAACAATCTGCAGCGAACATACAACGGAATGGCAACACAGCGGAGGAGGCGAGGGCAGCAGCCAAGGACGCCACAGAGGTGGGTAGAGCGACACTGGAGATAACGCGAGAGATCAGGAACAAAAGACCACAAGAACAGGCGAACGGACCGATGAGCTACGCCGCAGCGGCAGCTAAAGGCGTCCCATTAGCAGGTACATACAATGCACAAACTCTCAAAGCACCCTCCGTGCAGATACAGCGTGAGGTCATCGTGAACATCAGGGACCCGCTCACCGTACAGAGCCTCAGGGCAATGAACCCCAGTAACCTTAAACTTCATGTCCAGCGTGCCATCGAGCAGAGCGGCAACGAGAACATAGCTAGCGTGAAAATTGTCTCATCTAACCAGCTGAAGAGCGGAGACTTGAGCATCAAAACAGCTAGCAGCAGCGAAGTCGAGGCGCTGCGACAGTTTGCGGACGACTGGGCCCACCGCATTGGCAGTGGGACTACAGTGCAGATCCCGACGTACGGCGTCCTGGCACACGGCATACGCACAAGCACGATGGATATGAGCAAGTTTGAAGAAAACAAAGTGCGGATCCTGCAGGAGAACAAACCGTTCATACCCCGGGCAGAGGTAAGACACATAGGCTGGCTAACTAGAAACACGTCTGCCAAGACGGCATCGACCATTACTATCGAGTTCACCAGGCCAGAGGACGCTAACAAGATCATCGACGAGGGTCTGATCTGGCAGAGCGAGGTCTTCCAGTGCGAGCGATACGAGCGACAGTGCCGAGTGAAGCAGTGCTTCAAGTGCCAAAGATACGGCCACATAGGAACCCAGTGCAAGGCAGCAACAGCATGTGGCCACTGTGCGTAGGAGCACGACACCCGGAACTGCCCATCGAGGGCCGGACAGCGCGTACCAAGGAAATGCGCGACATGCCGAGGCGAACACGAAGCGTGGAGCCACCAGTGCCCGACCAGGAAGGATGAGATAGCCAAAGCGAAGACCGCGTACGAGATGCGGCCGCGTTACCACTACGTCGCAGAGACAGCGGGACAAAATGCCCAGCTAGAAGTACCAACAGCCACCGTTCGAAGGAGCAGACTCAGTCAGACCGCCGCAACCATGCAGGCGGTGCAGCTCACCAGGAACCGATCACAGACTGGACGAGGACAAAAGAGGACCAATGCCGGAGCTATCGTTGATCCGGCGGAACAGGAGAACCAGCCAACACAAGGAAGCGGCAGCCAGAGGCCGCAAAGACATATTGTACCCAGCAGAAGGGCCATGGAGGCGAACAGAGGCAACGCGCGGCACACACAACACAGCCATCACATGGAGATCGACTCCGACAACGACGCATGAATAGAGACACCACACTAAGCATACTACAGTACAACGTGCATGAATCAAGGTACATAGTGATGGCGACTTTGCTGCGCGACCCCCGGATCCGTGAGTGCGACATTCTGGCCATCCAGGAACCCTGGAGAAATCCCTTCGTGGCGACTACACACCATCCAGCTAAAGACATCTTCCATCTCTGCTGCCCAGCAGAAGAGGAGGCGGGACCCGCTAGGGTCTGTTTCTTCATCAACAAGAGGCTAGACCACAATAAGTGGCAATTCAAGGAGCACAACAGAGACATCTGCTCTCTCACAGTCGAATCCAGCGACATCGAACAAGAGGGTCGGCGACTTACCATACACAACGTTTACAACCCGGCGAGACGCAGCGCCAGCGAAAACACCGTACTGGCAGACATCCGTGCGATCTTGCACGAATATCGAACGAATGAGCAGGTACTACTTGGTGACTTCAATTTGCACCACCCTATGTGGGGAGGCTCTGACGTTAGGCATATCGACCCAGAATCTAGAGACCTAATAGCAGTTATAGAAGACTTCAACCTAAACAGCACACTGCATCCCGGAGCGATCACGTACGAAGAACGAGCATCGCAGTCCACTATCGACCTCTGTCTCGTGACCGCAGGCCTGGTCGACAGGGTGATTAGAAGCCACGTTGACCGTGACCTTGACCACGACTCCGATCATCTCCCAATACGCACCGTGATAGACATGAGAGTACAGCAACTAAAGGCAACGCCAAAGCGAGACTGGAAACGATTGAACGAGCAGGCCTACCAGAAAGCACTTAAACAGGCTCTACCACCACTGCGCAGACCAGCCAACAAAACAGCGCTTGACACGTACGTCCGCGAGGTTATTGGAGCCATCCAAAAGGCTGTCGACAAAGCAGTGCCGCGAACGCGGCCGTCAGAACGGAGCAAAGAGGGGTGGACGGAAGAGTGCAGAGTAGTGCTTGCAGAGGCGAAGCGTCTTAAAAGGACATACAGCCAACGACACACGGATGAGTCGTGGGAGGCGTACCGCGCAGCAAGAAACCACAAAGCAAGAACAATTAAGAAGGCATTGAGGGACGCCCACAGAGATCGGGTAGAGCAGGCCGCGAAGTCGCCAGAGGCGTTATGGAAGCTCGTCAGCTGGGCGAGGACAAGAGGACACCCGCCCCCAGTGGTCACACCCGCCATACGACACCCAGAGACACGAGAAGAGATCACGGATCCAGCGGAGAAGGCTGATGTGTTTCGGAACACGTTCTTCCCAATACCACCCGAAGCTAATCTCGAGGATATCCGGGAAGCAGAGTACGGCAACCAGGTAGAGCTACCACCAATTACCGAGAAGGAGGTCAGAGACGCCATACGCGCAGCGTCGCCGCTCAAAGCGCCTGGTCCAGATGGAATCGCCAACAAAGCCCTGCAAGCGGGAACCGCTCAGCTTACAGCCCACCTGACGCGGATCTTCAACCAGAGCCTACGTCTCGGATACTGCCCAGCCCATTTCCGCGAGTCGACTACGGTCGTCTTACGCAAGCCAGGCAAAGACGACTACACAGCACCAAAGTCTTACAGACCCATCGCGTTGATGAACACCACAGGCAAGATCATGGATGCGGTCATAGCCCGACGACTCAGCTACGTAGCCGAAACCTACCACGTCCTACCGCCAACACACATGGGTGGAAGGAAGATGCGCTCCACTGAACACGCACTCCACGCTGTCACTAAGAAGATCTACGAAGCATGGGACTATAGAACTGGCCAGGTGGCTAGCCTTTTGCTGCTAGACGTCTCCGGTGCCTTCGACAATGTCTCTCACACGCGCCTCCTCCATGACCTGCGGAAGAGGCGAGTGGACGAGAAGACAGTCAAGTGGATCGCAAGCTTCCTCAGCAGCAGACACACAAGCATCGCCATCGACGGCTTCCAGTCGACGGAATACGAGATAAACACGGGTATACCTCAGGGATCGCCGCTGTCACCTATCCTGTACCTCTTCTACAACGCAGACCTAATAGATACAGGCAACCACGAAACAGACGCTATGTCAACAGGATACATCGACGACGTTGCTATCCTAGCGTGGGGCAAGACAACAGAGCAGACATGCGAAGCCCTAGGCAGGATCCTCGAGAAAGCGCAACGATGGTCCAGCACACACGCATCGATTTTCGCCCCGAACAAGTTTCAGCTTACCCACTTCATGAGGTCACGTAAACGTATCAACACCGACATGCCCATTCAAACCGAGTGGGGCGAGATCAAGCCTAAGGCCACGTGCAGGTACCTCGGACTAACAATGGACGCCAAGCTGCACTGGAAAGAGCACGTAGAAGAGATAAGACGAAAGGCGACGAAGACAGTGAGCGCTATCAGCTGCCTTGGAGGATCCAACTGGGGCGCAGGCCTTATAGACATGCGGAGAATATACGAAGGCACCGCACTCCCGCAGATGATGTACGCTTGCTCTATTTGGTCGAATGCAAGCATAAAAGGAAGGTTGTACACCAAAAAGACACTACGCACATTGCAGAGCATACAGGCAAGAGCGGCAAGAGCCATCTGCGGAGCTTACAAAGCCACGTCGAGAGCTGCGCTAGACATAGAGTCGTTTCTCCTCCCTATCGAGCAGCAGATGTGGAAACACAACGCGGACATCGTCACCCGGCTGCTCTCAAGTATGGACATTGCAACTACGGCAGGATTGCAAACCAGCGCAGCGCAACCCGCGACAGCCAAAACCAGCAGGAAGCATACCCACTCATGGCAAAAGATCTGCGAGAACATTGAAAGCAAGCGAAGCCAGGGCTTTGACACACAGGAACAGATTCCATGCTTCCTCACGCCGCCCTGGAGACGAGGCCCGACCACCTACATCGACAAAACAGCCGAGAAGGCGCGTGAGAGACACGACAGAGAGCACATAAAGGAAGACAGCCTCAGCATCTACACGGACGGCAGCGGTATCGATGGACAGATAGGCTCTGCAGCTGTATGTCCGCTTACGCAGCAGACACGAGCAGTGCACATGGGACCAGATACAGCATCCACAGTATACGCAGCAGAGCTGCAAGGCATCAGCCTAGCACTCCAGATCGCACAAGAGTATGCAGATAGAGGTGGCAGCCGACAAGACGTCGCCATCTACACAGACAATCAGGCCGCCATCTGGTCTATAGCCAAGGCCGAAGGACGATCGGGAGCCTACATCCTTAAGGAGATCGCGCGACAAGTCCAGGGACTCCAGGACACAGGTCGGCCGGTGACCGTCCGATGGATACCAGCCCATGTAGGCATACCAGGAAACGAAGCCGTCGACAAAGCGGCCAAGGAGGCCACCGGATGGAGGGAAGATGGTCGCAGACGCCTACCGGCAGACGCACCTCCAAGGCTACACACCATAAGATCAACGCTGAGAAGATGGTGCAGAACACAAACGGAACGGGCGTGGACAGCGAAATGGCGCAAAGAAATCAAGGGCCGAGCAACATACAGACACACACCTACGCCCACCAAGAAGGTACTTCGGCTCCACGAGGGGCTAACTAAGCGGGAGAGCGCGCTGCTAGTGCAGCTGCGGACCGAGAAGATAGGGCTGAACGACTTCCTCTTCAACCGAGGAGTGCCAGACGTCACCAGCCCCCGATGCGACTGCGGAGCGAGACGACAAACCGTCGCTCATATCCTTATCCACTGCAGCAAGTATCGGGATCTCCGGAACCGCGTTTTCAGCAACCTATCGGGACAGGACAACCTCCGGACCATTCTAAGCACGCCACAGCTAGCCACCAAAGCCATCGAGTATATAGAGCAGACGCAGATCCTTGGGCAAAACGGGGATCGTAGACGCGTAGACGACAGCCGAGCGCTGGGGGGAGACTGAAGGTATTGCAGCCGCAAAGCACGAGGCAACCGTGCCTCAATGAGCCTAGAAGTACAGTGTTCAGTTAGTAGAGCCATTGTCTAGATGAGCGGGCAGGCACACGTAGATAGTGGTGAGAGGGAGACGGCAGGCCTCTGAGGGCAGCTGGTTCTTTAGAACGAAGTGGGGCGGCGCGGATCAACCTCCGCACCGCGTCGGCTGTCTGCCACGCCTGTCAACCGGGCATACAGTGCCCGTGCACCCGATGAGCCAGTTCGGCCGATGAGCCACCCTAACAATATGAGGAGATCGCAAAGATGAGGCTGTAGAGCCACCCACAAAAGCCATTATCGCGAGATTTCTTGGTGTATTGATATATAGATGTATGTGAAACTTTCTATTTATT
>JAESFQ010000769.1_pt1 | contig 11794 bp, 12 predicted proteins | sample 9269431 | NCBI WGS metagenome assembly JAESFQ01 (sample SAMN14502588, study PRJNA617103) | algae metagenome | isolation source: Plectolyngbya sp. WJT66-NPBG17 and co-occurring heterotrophs from well... | place: USA: Mojave Desert, Joshua Tree National Park, California | collected 2006-08-06
AAGTCATACAGTCAGCGTCATTCCTAGGCGGGTCCGGGATTTCAGCTCCAAGAGGCTGATTGTGCATCGACTTACCTAGATGATGGCTCAACTTCTCTCTAACCCAACTTCTCACCTCATCCGCTGTCACGTTCCCCTCATCGCCCGCATGCCTGACTACAAAGGCCGCGACAACCTCACCGTACCGCTCATCCGGTAGACCCACCACACTGACTTCGCTGATAGCGGGGTGAGCGAAAAGACAATTTTCAACCTCTAGAGGGTGGATGTTTTCGCCTCCCTTAATAATAAGATCTTTTATTCTACCAGTGATCTTGATATATCCTTGTTCGTCCATGGACGCCTCATCGCCGGTATGCATCCAAAGTGTGCCGGTTTCATCCGGTTGTAAGACTTCTTCAGTGCGCGCTGTATCACCCCAGTACCCTTTCATCAGCAGATAGCCCGATACCGCAAGCTCGCCCCGCTGGCCTACGTCGAGGGTGCGGGACCAGTCTGACGGATTGACGACCTTGGCGCGGACGTGTGGGAGGAGGCGACCAACGCTGTCGATACGCTTTTCGATGGGATCGTCCGTGGTAGTCATAGCTGACACGGGAGAAGTCTCGGTCATGCCGTAACAGATTGTCAGCTCGGTCAGGTTCAAGTCCTTGTGTAGCTTGCGCATAAGTTCGGAAGGAATCGCAGAGCCGGCTGCGATGCCGGTACGGAGGTATTGGAAGCCATCTTTTGGCACAGCACCGTGAGACAGCAACTCGAGTTCGGCGACGAACATGGTAGGGACGCCATAGAGGGCTGTGCATTTGTATTCGCGAACGGCTTCGAGTGTAGCGAGGGCGTTGAAGGCTTCCGTTGGAAAGACGATGGCGCTGCCGTGGGTAGCTGTGGCCATATATCCGAGAATACATCCAAAGCAACTACAAGAAGTCAGTTGATGTTGATGATAGGATTATGCGAGAATTTACTGGAATAAAGGCGGTGGACAGCACACAATGTCGTCTGGCGTCAACAGCATCCGGTCGCCAATGCTATTACCATTGTTCAAGATACTCCTGTGACTCAAGCACGCGGCTTTCGGCATGCTCGTAGTGCCAGACGTAAATTGGATATTGACGATGTCTTCTGGATGCAGGCCTTGATCTTCAAACGCATTATCCTGACCTCCATCTTCAAATACGTGCTCGTATCTCTTCAGACTCCTATACTCGTCCAAGTTTACCCTTCCTTGCGCGTTATTTACCAGTATGACATTCTTTAGCGACGGAACCAGTTCGGATTCGAGGCTCGAGCCGGCGAGGTTGGGTATCAAATGTGTGAGGAGCGAGATATTGGGTCGCGGGTCTTTACGGGGGAGGTTCGTTTCGGCGCCGATGATGAGATGTGCGGCATCTAGGTGGTTGATCGCATTGAGGACTTGAGGTGCGTTGAATGAGGGATTCAGTGGCACCTGTGTTGTTGTTAGCTTACAATACCCATTGTTCTAACCGGATGCCTACATACCAGTATCGCTCCGAGTTTGAAAAGAGCGTACGTGAGCTATCCTCTAATTAGCTACTACTCTTCTCCACTACGCTTCCAACATACAGTAGCGAACTCAGCATTGTTCCCCAAGCTGACGGCGACTCTTTCCCCTTTCTTCACGCCAAGCTTCTGTAGTCCTCTTGCGAGCTTGTTTGAGTCGCGATCGAGCGTATCGTAGGTCAAGCGTATACGTTGGTGATGCGATATCACCCTATTCGAGTATTAGCGAGCGCGTCCTTGTAGCTTGATTGAGATGGTACCCACGCGTCACGGTCACCATATTGTCTCACCACCTCCTCAAAGTGCTGCGGCACCGTCTTCTCGAGCAACGGTGGCTAACATGCTGTCAGTCTCCACTACCACGCCATTGAGAACCATACATGCCTCAGTAGGTCCGACGCTGTATGCCTGTGTGAGTAGACCTCGTCGTGCGCAAAGAGCAGGTCTAGGGAACCTTGCAGCACGAGTAAAGTAAGACCGAAGCATCTTCGCACGAGAAGCGCATCGGAAACGAGGAAAGAGACACGTGCATCGTGAGAGGATGTTTGATGTGGAGAAAGCTGGGTTAGTGAGCTTCGCTCGGAATTGAGCCGCGGGTCAGGTACGAGACTTGCGGGGTAGCTAGAGAGCTAAAGACACGCGGTTGACGTCGGATAGCTAGCCGTCAAGGGTGGGGCTTCCTCGACCGTAACATGGCCGTGATAAACAAACAGTCTATAAGCATGTTTCTCCAATATGCGGTACGATGGAAATTCTGCTATTTGAGTGTCGGGTCCGACCACACTCTACACAAGCACTGGTACTCGAAGATATCGAGTTCCTCTGTGTAACCTATAGCTAGTTGCGTGATAGGTCACACATAAGGAACTTGATTTCACAGACAACTCTCACACCATCGCTCTCTACAAACCACTTCACATACACACTTGTGCCTCTTGTGCAAACTAGCAGCAAGCAAAAACCTAATTCCCTACCCCTAATACCCCTCCACAAAACACAGAACATGCTACCCACAAGCTTTCTCGCAACAACCCTCGTCGGCTTCCTCGCCAACACAGCAATCATACCAACGAACTTCTTCGACAAGATCGGCTTCGACCTAGATCACATAGGCCGCGCACGCCAAACCTCTCTCATAGAAGAAACAGCTCGTGTTGCCTATGCAAAACAAGGCATGCGAGTCAACATCGCTGTATGGAACATGCATGTGCCTGAACAGCACCACTTTGAGGGTATACTGGAGACGGGTCTGCAGCCTATGGGTAAGGGAGGTGGGTTCCGTGTTGTGGTCTTTCGTGGGGAAGGCTGGCTTCAGAATAAAGGGGGCAAGGAAGATGGGGATTGGAGGTTTAGTGGGGACTATGTGGTGGAGAGGCTGGGAGACGTCGTCAAGTTCAGAAGTCTGGGTGGCGAGGAGGATGTGTGGGCGCTGGATATGGGCATGGATATGGGCATGGATATGGGCATGGGCATGGGGAGTGGTCTATTTGTGGGTGAATGAGGTTGCTGTTTAATGTTTGGTAGAAAGCAAGGTTGACTGAATGCGGCATAGGTTCGGCTATCGCCATGTTACAGGCACATTCTTCAGTGCAATGATAAGTAATCGAACCGGCAGTGACCTGCCAGTTAGCGTCGTTTTTGACAGCCACACATTCAGTATCAACGAACGGGATGTGACTTTGATTGTCTTCATACATGGGTCTAGTCGTAGAAGAGACCAGAACTGAGGTCTTGAGATAATCCCCAAACTCCAAGGAGACCACTCATATCACAACCCAAATGCTACCGCTCAAACTCCAGCACTCTTCTACTCGCATCACTAGCCGACCGGTTCCTAGTCGTCTTGATCTCTTCCCCGGTACCTGTAGGTGACAGAAGTCCTGGCGGTGCTTCTCCTTTCGACGCGCCCACGTCCACCGTCTCGGCACCTTCCAGCAGGTCAAGGTCTTTCGCATCGACCTCCTCTTCATCTTCCTCATCATCGCGTCCGTGTCGTGCCTCTTTATCCAGCTCCTTTTGTGCTTCATCATATCTCCGTCTGACCTCGGTTGCGACACGCATTCCGTCGTTGACGATGTTGTCGAGCATGCCTCGCAGACCCTTTCCGGGTGGCACAACACCTGCACCAGCGCCGCCAACAACGCCACTCAATCCTCCACCTCCACCGCCTTGCCTTCCAGCGTTCGCGAAAGTGGTGAGGTTGTTGAAGCTGGAACCTGAGGATAATGTCTCATCGGCCAGGCGGAAGGAGGATGAGAACCCGACTTCGAAGAAATTTAGTAACGCGTCATCTGCAAGAATGACCATGCGAAATGTAGGCAATGTTATATGTAGGGGCTTGTTCGGATCGAGCGCAAGGTTCGCCGATTTCGCCTTGTCGTTGCGCTCCGCAACGTCTGATTCAGTGGTATGATTTGACGGTGTTGGGGACATGGGATTTTGCTCCGACTTTTCGAATGTTGTTGCTGTGGCTTTTGGTGTTGCTGGCTCAGAGCCAAAGTCTATCAGATCGTCTTCATCATCGTCGCCAATCGCAAAGTTATCAATGTCTTCTTTGACCTGCTCGACGGCTTTATTCGACTGGTTGGAAGGGTGATCGGGGTCGGCATATTCGAAGCAATGCCGAATAAAGGCGGAGACACTGCTCAAGAACTGTTCGTCGCGGCCAACCCGTTCTGAGCCCGCCTCTGAGCTTATATCTAACGAAGAGGCAGCCGGGCTTGGATCATGGACGCCTCGCCTTGATAAGAAGAGGAGAGCTTCTGAGATTCTCAGGATACCCTCGCGATCCACCCTGCCATCGCCGTCGTCGTCATAAAGTTCGAAAAAGTAGCTGATGTTGGACATGATGTCTTTGGTGCCTTTGACGTGCGCAAACCCAGTGACGACATTCTGGAGCGACAATGAGTCGGTCATGTCTACATCCCAGCGCCGGAACAAGCGTCGCATAAACTCGTGGTCTGCTGGCTCAGGTCCCGATCCCCATGGGGACATTGGTGGTCGTTTCCTCATACTATTTCCAAAGTACGAGTGAGGAGACTGAGTGCCACTACTCTCGGGTGGAGAGCTCGGTGAGTCAGTAATTGCCCACTTTGCGATTCCTGAATGATTGTAAGCGTACATGCGAGTGAACTACAATGCAGCACTTACCAGCTAGAAACTCTCTAAAGGCATCATAGTCCATCTGGGTAGGGCTAGGTCCGAGTGCCACACGGCCCTTCTCCGCGTTCCCAGATATACCGGTCACAATCTCCGTCGCTTTCATCTTACTAGCCTTTGCCTTGCGATCGGCCTCTTGTTGCATAATTTCGGCTCTTTGTTGTCGCTCGTACAGCACCGCGTAGAATTTGTCGTACAAGAACCCGAGGTCATTCACACTCAGCTTCTTGCTATCGGGACCGAGGTTACGTATTGAGGTGCGCTTAGCGAAGCTTTCAATGTTCTCAAGCACGGCATCCTTGTGCTTTGCTCGCTGCTCGGAGATGGTGTTCTGAGTAATGCCAGCAAACTCTTTGAACGCTACTACCATGAGCTCTTGGAAACGAGTGACAGCTCGCAGTTTTGGATTCTCGGATTTCGGGTGGGCGGACTCGTCTAGCCTTGAGAAGTACGACTTCAGAACGGATATGAAGGAGCCGTCATCTGCAGCATCAAGTAGTTCCTCACCGTTGATTCGCAGGATAGCTAGACCGATTTGGAAGAGTACTTTTGGCCCTTCGAGGAAGAAAACATCAAGGACGCGGAAAGCAAAGATTAGAGGCATAGAGTTGATATAGAGCGAAAGAAACCAGGGCAGAGAAACAACGGACAACTGCACGTCCGATTTGACCAGGTGGTCCCACAAGATGGGCATAGTCTTTTCAACGAGCGATTCGAAGACCTTCTGGTCCAGCAAGGTCCCGTACATGGTTTGCGAGTAGTAGCCGGGCAGAAGACGGTCACATAACACGGATAGGAGGAAAAAGGCCTGCGTTTCGGACATGTAACTTGTTTTGTTAGATGGCAGAAGCTGTACATCAAGGGATACACATACATCAGCAATGCTGCGACCACAATGTTCATCGCCTGGCAGTAGCCAACCTCCTCGTTTGTCCAGCTGTATGCAGTCAACACTCGTCGGAGCCGACCGATGCCCTCTTCGCTCTGGAAGCCTGGGTATTCCGGTAAACTTCTGTTGAGGTCCTTTTCAATCTCGTCAATCGCCAACGACTCCCGCCCGGAGAACTTTTGTAGGGTCTCGGTGTAAAGGTTTGGGTTCTGGAGGCGCAGAAAGAAAGCGCCTGAAGTGAGCTCCCACATTTCGCCTCGCAGTCGATTCGGCAGACCCACACGAATGAGCTTGTGGAAGGTAGGTTGTCGGATGAGGGTCGCGCTTCGGCCGTTATCTAGTGCACGTTAGCAATGTCTTTGTGCGGGCTGAGTGGCCGTACCCCTGAGATACTCGCGCCATAAGCGTATCTTGGTCGCATCTCTTAGCTTCCGCGCATTGCCTGGGTATCTGAAGAGGATGCCTAGGCCGGTGTCTGGGTGCTCTCGTGCTTGCTTGCCATCGTCGCCAGCCTTCTTCTCCTCGGCATCTGTGAGGAGGTACTCCGAATAGCATTGGCCCACTACCTTGCGCAAGTTGTCTACTTCCTTGACACCTTCTCGCAGTCCCTTCTTCAGGGCATCGCAGAAGCGCTCGCACGCCTGTCGCGACCCCGCGAGCTGAATCGTAAGCTTCTGACCAGCAGGTACCTGCGATTTCGAGTCTGGTATGCCGTTCCACGTTGTGATTGCCAGCGCGAACATGTAGCTCTGACTATGCAGCCGCTCTACCCGTCGTATGCCGCATAGTGGTAGTGTGAAACCGTTGCCCGCGGGTCCCGCCCCGTGAGTCTGCCCTGTGAAGCTGCTGGAGGAACTCAGGCTCGCGGTGTTGGCGAAGCTTGAGCCCTGTGTAGAGAAGCAAAGATACTGCTCGCTAAGGTGCAGCTTGCCGACATAGTGGTTGCCCTGGCTGCGCTCCTTCTCAGAGGCGGCGTCGCTGGGGCCCCGCGTGGAATGGTGGGGCTGGAGTGTAAGCTCGGCGGTGATCTCTTGGAGGGGATTCTGCGAGTCGGGGAGTCGGAATTGGTAGCGGAAGAGAGTGGCTTTGGAGGGTCGGCGGTCTGTCGACGCGGGAGCGGCTATGGTGTTGAGCGTAGGTTCGATGTACTGCTGGGCCTTCTGCACCAAATTCGAGATGTTGAACATGGCTTCGGGCCGGCCAAAGAAACAGAATGAGGGTCAGGTATGCTGTATGGGGTCAGTGTCTAGGCCACATGACGCGACAAGGTCAGCCCTCGTGAAGCGGCTTAGAGGGACTGGAGCTTTATGCATTGGTGGAGTGGTTGCCGCAGCGCACGGCCGCAGAGAGGCTGAAATATGGGGATGACTAAGACATGATGCGCGCAGCATGTCTGAGACTATGACACATGCAGCATTTCTTTTGATCACGTCAAGTGTCATGTTCACCTGAATAAAATCGGGCATTGAAAGCGTTCCGGTCAACAATTGATGATTTGAAGACATCGTAGACTGCTATCGAGGCTATGGTGTCGCTTCGAGCCACCAGGCCGACCACAATCATCACTCCAGCCGGTAAGCGTATCTATTGTAACTCTGCCATACATCTCTTCAGCTCTCGCTCGTTTTTGTTCGACAAGTAGACTTGGGTTATGTGCATGTGTAAGCTCCGTCAACTCGGAGGTCAGCACCCTATCTCTAGTCAGTTGTTGCACATCAGTCCCACCAAATACCACTTACAGTAACGTAGGAACTCGCGTCACTAGACAAGAAAGTAACAGCTCCCATCAGATCCTCGGGACGTCCCATCTTACCGACAGGGATCAGGGAAGTCCATTGCTTCTGAAGATCGGGGTTGTCGTCAAGAATCTTCTTAGTCCTACAGCGTCGTTAGCATTTGCGCACCTTTGTCTAGTAATGTACTTACAGCGCAGTAAGCATGTATCCAGGCGAAATGCAGTTAACACGAATACCAGCACCAGCCCACTCAACTGCCAAACTAGATGCTAGATGTCGGACAGCCGCCTTGGCGGCGTTGTACGGAGCTTGTGGTTGTGGCACGTTGACAATCGCTCCCGACATGCTACCGATCATGACGATGCTTCCAGGTGCCTTCCTCTCCATGAGGTGCTTCGCCACTGCCACAGAGTACAGGTAAGTACCGTCAACATTGACTCCCCAAAGCTTCTGTATGCGGTCATGAGGGTAGGAGATAGCATCGTAGTTCTCGGTGAAGCCAGCCGATGTAACGAGGTTGTCGACCTTGCCATGCTTCTTCAAAACGTCGGCAAAAGACTGGTTGACAGATGTTGGACTTGAGACATCGCAGAAATGTGCTGTGACCTTGGGGATTCTGTATCTCGAGTTAGCTGAGGCCAGGTATCCGCATCTGGACTGGTTACCTCCTTGATCCAGGGTTTTCCTTCTTGAAGATATCAATGAGACCCTGTGCTGACCGCTCGCCCTCTTCCTTGTTCATGTCGACAATAGCTACATCGGCTCCAGAAGTCACCAACGCCTGCGCCATGACTAGGCCTAGACCTCGAGCTCCGCCGGTAACGACTGCCACCCTGCCCTCCATGGAGAATGAAGCCAGAGTACGCTTGAAGTGCTCACCTCCTCGACCCACAACGGGGTTTGAAGGTGGCAGGTCCTTCTCTTCTGGGTATTCTACGACGATGTCGTCTCGTGTTCGCGCATACTGGCCTTCATGGTCGCCGCTCTCGCCAGGTTCACCTGATGTTGTTGCAGCGTTGACATTGTCATCTTCGTTGTTGGGATCCTTGTCGAGGCGGCTAGGCGAGGATGTGAAGTGTCGCAGCGAGGAAACGACTGGCTGTACTTGTCTGAAGGCCACACGGGGAGCTTGGGCTCTGGCCGCGCGGGCGACTTGACGGAAGACTTGAGATCTGAACATGACGGCACTCGGGTATAAAGCCCAATTGATTGTCGCAGATGTTGCAAAGAAGCTCAGGGCTGCGGGGGGAATGTAAACGCCGAGATAAAATAGATTATCTGTCGTGATTCTAGGAGGCGCCCTAGTCAACGTGATCCAACCCAGGAACAGCGGATGCAAGCACAGCTCAGGAAGCGGGCAAGGAAACAGACGAAGAAAATGAAGTCGGGAGTAAAGCTCACGATGCCCAAGCCGCTGGCCAACATTTCGGTCCTTTCCCCGAGCTTGAGTTTACCCCCACCGTGTTTTGTTGACAAAACGCCTCTGACGACAACGGTATGCAGGGCAAGCTGTTGACGAGCTCATCCCGCATGCATTCCCACCTCCGCACAGTGCATCCTGGCCTGTCCTGTCTCGCCGTCTCCATCTAAATCACACGCCGTCACGATTGGCACTCCACTTCCAGGGCTCACAGTGGAGCCGCCCTAGCAGTTTATCCTCTCCGCACTACCATCGCCGGGGTAGCTTCAGCAAATCCTGACCGCCTGCTACCCCACGCTGCAGCAGCTCACCTGCCACACGGCGCGTACCACAAGACGTCAACGGCAGCACATGCACCCGTGTACACGTTGATTGTAATGTATTGCATTGCATTGTGTTGTTCAAATCACTCTTCACTCTGTTCGTACCGTCCAAGCTCATTCCTTGACCCGCATGGCCATCGCCCCCAACAAGCCCTAATCGTGCTGACAGACGCATACTCAGCAACACGAGATCATCGTGACCATGTTTGAACTTTACCTCCTCACTTTCAATGCTGCGCGGAACCTCGTCGACCCGCAGTCCCTTGCGCCATGCTTCTTTGACGCCCTCCCCAACGACGCACCTCTGCCCGATATCATCGCCATATCGCTGCAAGAGATTGCGCCCATCGCCTACTCATTCCTCGGGGGATCCTATCTGAAGCCCTATTTCGACCGCGTGACCACGACTGTCCAGCTTGCCGCCCATCTGCGTAGCAATGGCAGCGACTCACTCGAACACATTGCGACGCGCAGCCTGGGCATGACGGCTCTGATGCTCTTCGCAAAACCTCAAGTCACACAGCGGATACAATGGATACAATCGGCGGGTGCTGGTGTCGGCTTCTCCAACATGGGCAACAAGGGCGCCGTAGCCATGCGCGTCGGCCTATCCTGTCCAGGTTCCGAAGATACCCTAGATCTTACTTTCGCGGCCGCTCATCTCGCGCCTATGGAGAGCAACGTGGATGCGCGGAATAAAGACTGGGAGAACCTAGTGCGAAATCTCGTTTTCGTCAATAGTGACGACTCCCCATACAGCTCAAGCGAAGAACGGCCGCTGCTTGCATCCTCGTCCGAGATCCCAGCCGACCACAACGGCCTCTTCACACCCGGCAACCATGTCTTCTTCTACGGCGACTTGAACTATCGCACACACGACAACCCACCAGAAGAGGGAGCGCATGAGTCTTTTCCGCAGCCAACAGCGTTGGAATCTTCGCCAAAACACTACTCCCAGTTGCTGAAGAAAGACCAATTGACAAGGGAGAAGGATGCTAAACGCACTCTACATGGTTTCCAAGAGCTGCCTATCAATTTTCCCCCTACATACAAATATGCTACTTCACATGGCAAGAACTCCAACACACCCAAATCTGCTTCATCCGGAGAAGATGATTCGTGGGAGTGGTCAAAACATCGATATCCCTCGTGGTGTGACCGAATCCTCTACCTTCCATCTGGATCTTCATCAGATCTTGAACCCCAAATTTACACCGCCCTGCCAGTACAGCCGACGTCTGACCATCGGCCGGTAGCTCTTTCTGTGCGCGTTGACGACAAGCCTATCAAGTTGGGCGTGAACGACGTTCTTTCCAGGCCACCCTTCGAGGTCAACCCACAATGGAAAGCTAGGAGGGATGCCGCTCGACGGTGGGAGCTTATCGTGGGCGTTATGTCCTATCTCGCTCTGACCGGAAAGGGCAGAATCATTCTCATCACCTTCCTGGGTGTAGCCATGGGCAGTCTTTGGCTTGCTGGATCACTTACCAGATGATTTGCCCCAACCAAATTCTCTCTGTTCAGAATTGATTCATTTCTCCCGCGTAACGAATCCCTCCCCAATTCCATTGCTCTTTGAGATACGCAACCGACGCGCCTGTCGGCATACCTGTGGCGTGCACCTCTTCTAGAAACTCAATCATTGTGCATCGATCTTGGTCCTCCTGCAGTACGGTGCCAAACTTATGTACTGTGTAGGCAGCTTTCGATTGCGCAGAAATACAATGAGCATTGCACCGAGAAATAGCTATCATTTCTCTCAACCCTCTCAATACTTCACCGCGTGCAGAATTTGCAATGAAGATCCCATGTGCGTCTTGCGTCATCCTTGGGTTATTGACTGCGAGTGCAATACGACATATCCTCAGGTGTTGGTTCGCGTCCGCTGCAGGCCCATTAACAATCAATTCGTGGGCTCGAGACTACTTTGACTCACCATGACAAGCGCTCGAGAACCACAGTTGTGGAAAATCCTCAGCGGTATGCGAGAAGAACGCATCGAAGCTCGCGGGACGCCTTCGTTCCCACTCGTCAACCAGGCTGTGAAAATACTGCCACTCGGTCATTGTGCGCATGCTTCTCTGCGCCCATTGCAGGATTCGTGCACTCAGCCACAATATCCGATTTCCCCACGAGACTTCATCAACTGGTGAAACCAGAGCAGGCAGGATGAATCTTTCGTAATCAATGCGCAGACTGGATTGATTGAGCAACGCTTGGTTGACTTCAGCGTGCACATGGAGCACCAGAGCAGCTTGTACAATTGGGCTGGACATGTCGAAAGCCCAGCCTTCAGGACCATAGAAGAGTTCAAAGTTTGAAAGATGACTTTGTCCTTGCGTGCCCGCTAGTCGATTGTCAGCTAGCCCACGTGTAGTTCAACTCATGGACACGTACAATGGAAGTCCTCAAAATGCTGCAACAGTATTGCAGCCACCAGTGTCGCCTCATCTTCAAACCTTCCCTTTTCTGCAATATGCGTGATGAGAGTCTCTAGTAACCTCTCGTAGTAGTCGTACGGTCTGGTGGGGAAATAGGGATCGAAGCGCAGAACGCACTGTCCAGCAATCATGAAAATGGCGTTCATGAGCATCGGGTTTGTCAATGCGAGTTTCGGAACGACTCTCTTGAAGATGCTCTCCGGGCTCGTTATGTCTAGCGAGTCTGCTGCTTTGTCTACCCAGAACCGGAACAGATACGCTTCGATGGGGTCAGGTATTGGCCATGCTACGAGGGAACTGTGTTC
>JAESFQ010000770.1_pt1 | contig 11793 bp, 7 predicted proteins | sample 9269431 | NCBI WGS metagenome assembly JAESFQ01 (sample SAMN14502588, study PRJNA617103) | algae metagenome | isolation source: Plectolyngbya sp. WJT66-NPBG17 and co-occurring heterotrophs from well... | place: USA: Mojave Desert, Joshua Tree National Park, California | collected 2006-08-06
GAAGAGCGGAAAGAGGAAAACGACGGCTCTACAACTCCAGTTGCGTCTTTGCCAGTAAGCGCATTCGCTTCGTCCACCTCCCAGACCTACATAACGCAGTAGGAGAAATGCATCGCCCTCCACAATTATAACCATCGGGTGTGGTAGGTATTCTTGAGAGACCTCTTAGATGATAAGATTGGATTTTGATAGGTCGGCGGGCAGTATCGAAACTCTTTTTGCGTGTCTTCCTTTGACGTCATTTAGCAAGATTTCCCGCGATTTCTTGCCACACCTGATGGAACAGTTTTCTATCCATCCCGTAAACAGAACGAATCAAACACCATTTCTTTCACAATCTTGTTTGTCGTCGCGATGGTTACGACGGCGGTCGCCATCTACATCAACATCCAGGTCAGCCAACTGCGCTGCGCTTTATATGTCCTTTCCTTTTAACTTACATTAACGTGTGTATAAATCTAAAATCTAGTTCTATTACCTCTATTCTATAGTAATGCCATAGCCTGTAGATGATAAGCTACTCACAACCTTTAAAACACACGCTATACGCATACAAAAAGGTTATCTTAAATAAGAGGCATCACAAATACAAGAACGCTTGAACGAAATTGCCACGACAAACGACCTACTGCACCTCGCTTCTAAGTCCCTCTTCCTCGTCCTCTCCCGCCTCGTCCACGCCCACGACCACCCGTTCTCGGTCCGCGTGGCGGCCTCTCCCTTTGCGGTACTACCTCACCTCTAGTCCACCTCTCTCGCTCGTCCCTCAGATCAATCCAGCGTTCATCTAATCCCTTGGCCACTGCCCCATCTCTTCGTCCTTTGCCCACCGCGCTAACCGTCACACCGTCCTGTACCAACAACTGCATGCCTATTCCCTCTTCGGTGCCTTGTTCGTACATGCCCAGGTTAAGAGCGCCGTGGTCCGAGTTGTAAGATGTGTGGACATCAATTTCGTTGTTATTGTTGCGAACCAGGGAGTGGGAGAGCATAGGGTCCGGGTGGGTATCTGCAATACCGTGAAAGGTAAGACTTTGGATAGCGCCCTCGAGGCCGGCATACAAGTTCTGTGATGTGGATGACGGAATAGAAAGACTATAGACGGGGGAATCTTCTCGCATGCGTAGGTAGTCGTTGCGGTACGCTGTACGTGGTGGAGGACTGCGGGGATTGAGATAGAGATTCCAGCCACCACTCTCTATCGGGATTTGACTTTTGCTACCATTGACGATGACGTTGGTCACCAAGTCACGCGATTTCGCTTTGCTTCTCGGCTTGCTGCTGGGTAAGGACATGGTGTGATAGGAATGAGATCCCGAGAAGCGCACGTCAAATACTTTGACCATGCTGTGAAGTGCTACACCCGCTACGATGTGTTCTAGACCCTGTGCGGCAAGAGAATAGATTGGTGAATCGTTTGTTGGGTCCCAGAAGATCTGCTCGAAGCCGCGTGGTGAACGCATATCGTGTAGCCTGATAATGCCGTCGTAGCCGCCAGACAAAAACGTATGGCCTGCTTCTGATGCGCCCTGTGCTGTGCTCGGTACTGGCATTATAGGGTAAACTGACGTCGAACGTAAATGTGCTGAGCTTTCGCTGGTAAAATTGAAGCGACGAAGGGGCTCGGATGAAAAGCCTTCGGGCCCGATGTGGTGCACCTCGATGGGTTCGGCGTGGGGACCCCATCCAACAGCCACTGCGTCGTCTGAGAGGAACTCGCAGGACCATAATCTACCATGTGGCGTTCTATCAGATGTAGTTTTTGTTTCCGCAAACGGCTTGATCGCTTCGTCCGCGAAGAAGTCGCGACAAATAGGATACAGCGCTAGCGATGCGTCTGCAAGTGCGGTAGCTAGCATAGGCGTGTTCGAGGATGATACCGACAAATCAGCGATAGGTTGAAGGCTAGTATGGTAATGTTGAATTCGTGTTTCGGCAAGATCAGGGCTGGCACTAAGCAGTGATAGCTGGCCTGATGCAGTCCCAAAGACGATGTCCTCATAGGCCAAATCCCGCTGATGTGGTCGAAGCAATTTCAGCCTAGTGATATCGTCGCGACCTTCAAAGCTATCCGGAATCTTATACGTGAACCACGTATTCAGATGTTTGAAAGCGTCATACTTCCACGTCTGATCGGATGTTTGGTCGAGCATCTCTTCGCGTTTTCTGATTTTCTCGATGTTCGCGCCGACCTCTTTAGTCCGAAGAAGAATCTGTGTACCAGCAGACCATGCTAGTACTTCCCTTCGTTCTCCCCACGATCCATATATCTCTTCATAGCTGTCAATACTAGGTTGATACCCCATTGTCTGACCCTGTGGACCCCTCCATCTCTCAGCTTGCCAAGTATTCATGCTCATTGTCTTCTCTGTTGGTTCTAGATATCTTGCGATGATGCCTCTTCGATCCCAGTTCCGGCATAGTGTTGTTATTCCGTGAACGGAATTGTAGGCATCTGCATCCAGTCCACCAACACCAAAGCGACCTTTGAGGAAAGCTTTCCATCCATCGAGCTTTGCAAATTCTCTCAATCGACGACTTGCTAGCGAGAGGTAGAGAAGGTCTCGTGGTCGTTCGAGATGGCTTGTTATCAACGAGAGGATCTCATTTGGCAGTGTATGAAGAGCTGCCATATTGTCGGTATTGCCTTTACAATATTCTACTCAAGGCTTTGGCAATGGAAAGATGAATATATAAAGTTGAAGTGCATGTGATGAACAATCTCAACGTGGGATGATTTGTTGGCGGTTATAAGGCTCATGTTTGCTGGGACGAAAAGTGAATGCCTGGATGACGACAGAGTTCTCGCTTGGTGGCGTTTGCACTAGCCATATGTCAACCGGAGGATTGGGAGTCATCCATCATAGCGATAACAAGGCCACTTTGTGACTCTTCTTCGTATACTGTACGCCTAACGTTGACAATGCCAGCTCGACTCATAGCCGTCATGCAGCTAGAAGAGAGTGTCCTGTTCCTGACAGGAAACTGCGCCGCTCAGCCCCCGCGTCCCAATTAGCCGGCTTTTTCCTCCACAAAGGACTGGTCACCGTTCCCCTGGCATCAGAACACGCTACCGCGCCGTCGAGATTGCTGCTGTGACTGACGGCTCTAATGATGAGGCAGCGCTGCTGTCGTTGGGTACATGTCGCTGTCAGCACGCTCTGTTGATCGCCAACTCGAGCAAGACAGCCTCATCGCGCCCCAAGCTCGCGGTATCTTCTCGGGTCAGCTTTATACAGTAAGCCATCGACTGCCACGGACCTGGCGTCGATAACTTCTTTGTTCCCTCTTGCGACAATCATCCGCAAGTGCCAACCTTAATCCTGGCCGTTTCTGACTAAATGCGCGGGGTTTCGCGTGCGTTGCCGTCGCCTGCAACCATTCTTGACCGTCAGACTCCTGTTCATCAATCCAGCGCTGCCCGATTGAGCCACGACATTTGTTTTGCGACGCGACGCGACGCTACTGCACGATGGCGGACGATGAGAAAAGGGTGTTCGCGCTGATTAGCGCTATCGGCACAATCCGAGACCGGCTGCGACAAGACATTGACGGCTTGCGGAAGATTCACAACCGTTGGAAAGACAGCAATGGCTCTTCCATTAACCTCATCGCGCAACTAACAGCCCTGAAATCCAGTCTGGGCAATATCCTGGACTGGCTCAACTATGCCGTCAGCGACCTGCACCCACAACTGGTGTCCGACGTGGACGTACTGGCGCATTCTTGCGGATTGCTGGTACGCCATGTAGATGCCTTGAATGCGCGTCTCGATTACAGAGACCATGGTGCTGTCGATGCCGCTGCCAAGCTAAAGTACAGTGTCGCTAGCAGATCTATGGAGCGACTGCAACAGGTGGCGCAAAGACAGAATGATGCCGTGAACTTGTTGCTTGCGGCATGTCAGTGGTGAGCTGCTAATCCGCCTCTGCGTACGACTAGATTCTAATGGTTTCCAGTACTGCTCAAGCACAGCGCAAAATCCTGCTCTACAAAAGTCGCCAGATCAGAAAGGAAGATGCTGCAAATCTTCGGACCCTCTCCCAATCATCGAGATTGAATGGTGCTTGCATCACTAGCCTCGCACAACTGTCCCGGTTCATACAATGGCTGAGACTCTTATTCCATATGAAGATTTCGCGAAACGAACTTGGCGGCACTGTTTCGCCGACGGACGAGGAATATGAGCATATCGCAGCAGTCACTCGCTCCGAAGCAATAGATCGTGCTTTGCAGAGAGAAGCCACTAACATTCGCCACGAGACCAAGTTGGTTCTGGTAGGCAATACGCAGAGTGGCAAAGAACTCATCATGCATCAATTGAAAGTGCTGTTTGCTGAAGGGTATTACTCAACGGACGAACGCTTGAAGTACCGCCCCGCAATCTACCAAGTCGTCAAATCGCTCATCTCAGCAATCACCAACCTACTCAAGGATACTGGCGTCTCACTCTCAACTGAACTAACCCATGACTTCGCCATTCTGCTGCATGAGCTGGACGCCGGGAAGGAAGGCATAACGCCCGATGCCGTCAAGGCCATCACCAGAATCTGGTCATGTCCCGAGTTCTCCAAACTCTACGTCCGGAACTTCGAGATCGACTTCCCACAGTACGCGCCATACTTTGCGCAAGAAGCACCACGCATAGCCGAGGAAGATTACGTCCCCAGCGAGGCGGACATCATCCGCCTGAATCAATCTATGCGCGGCATTAATGAAGCACGCTTCAACTGGGACGAGCTAGACGTCCACCTCTTCAACATCAGAGGCTACGTACCCCAACCCTTCCGCGAACGCTGGTACCACCAACTCGAAGAAGCAACCTCAATCATCTACACCGTCGACGTATCACTCTACAACAAACCCAGCGCCCAGCGCCCATCTGAATCCATCCTAGTCCACGAATTCGAAGGCTTCGAAAGCTGGGTCAACCAACCCGGTTTCGCCAAATCCTCCATCGTCCTCATACTCAACAACTTCACCCGCTTCGTCAGCAAAATGGCCTACGCACCCCTAGAGAAGCTGTTTCCTGATTACGCCCGCAACGAGTCTGACCCCGAGTTATCGGCACGCCAGTACATTCTCCGTCGCTTCAAGAGCATGAATCACCAGGGCCTTCCTATCTATTCCTTTTGGGTCGATCTGGATTCGAGTGATAATCAGCATCTGTACGCGGCGCTGAAGAAGACGCTTTCGCAGGTGCAAGCGCGCAAGGCTAAGGAGACTTGGGAATCAGAGGTATCGGCTACGACGGATTCGGATCGCCCGTCAACGAATGGGCTGTCGAATGTGCTGAATTCAACGAGGAGTCGGAGTGGGACTGAGGGGAGAAAGGAGGAGAAGGACCGAGCGAGGATCACCAACTTGATGCGGCTTGAATGATTAGGATGGGTTACTTAGCATGTGGCTGGGGCAGTGCGTTCGGACAGGATCAAAGACAGGATTGTGCGTCTCGGAACTGGCGTTTCTGGGCATTAAGATACCATGGTCTGATTTTTTTTGAATGTACATGCTGAGGATTTGGGTGTAGCAAAGGAAGCTGTGTTGAGAGTACAGAGTACCATGTAAGGATTGGCTTATAGCAAGAGTTCATCTTGTAATGTCTAATACCGACGAGGCTGCAATATATGCACGTGTCGATGTCCTGTTGATTCCGCGAGGCGTACTACATTCTTCATAGATCTCGTAATTCAATCGTTGGATGCGATTCGGAGTGAAAGTGGCGATGACGCGTGCCCCTGTCATCCCAAGCCTCACGCGAGTCCCCGCAACGCGTCGCGTCAACCAAGGCTCCAACGCTGCAACTTATCGATTGCTCCACCCATCCACAATGACGCCCCGCACGCGTTCGAGTAACAGAGACGCCGACTATAAAGTCTACTATTCCAAGAAAGTGCCGCAGCAGATACACTTCCCACACAAGCGCAAGACGGTGCGTCGGCGCTCTACACCGATACAAGATGGGAAGCGGCAAATGGTCTTTCTACCGGACAAGATGAGGAGACAGAGTACCCCGGTCGTTGCGGATTCGGATGAAGACAGCGAAATAGACCTGGAAGAAGACTTGGAAGACGGAGGCGTCCCAATCGGGCTGCAGGTGGATGAGGCAGAAGAGCAGCATTCTGCGAGAAAGACGAAGAAGAAGGGCAAGAAGAGGAGTAGCGACATAATACAGGGAGAAGAATATGGAGAGCAGGGGCAGGTGGAGCCTATGTCGAAACGTCGACGAACGGCAGTCTCTCCGAAGAACCATCGCCGCCCGAAGCGCGTCGAAGCCGAAGCCGAACAGAAGGATGCGACGACTACCAAGCCCAGTCGAGAGCGTACGCTACGGCGGCAATCAACAATGACACAACTAGTGGACGGGCGAAAGCCCTCGCCAGGCGACGATAAGCCTAGCTTCAAGCCCGTCAAACCGAGCCGTGGCCGTCGCAAAAGCGACAGACTAGTGAACGACCGAAAGCAGCGCACGTTGACGCAAATGGTGCCACGCATGCGAACAAAAGAGGTCATGTCGGATGAGGATCTGGACGAAGCATCAAGCGAACTCGAGGCCAACGAACGGGATAGCCGGAGTTATGGTGATGCCGTGGCGCAGCGCCTTGCTCAACAAGGGCTTTATCGCGTCGAGAGAAATAGTGCTAGAGAGTACGACGCTGCAGACGGAACTGTAAAGGACACAGAGCAGAACGCGGAGGATGAACACATCAAGAAAGAGCCCACAGCAATATCACAAGACACTCCCGACTTGGTAATACAGTCAGTAGAAGATAAGATAGATGAGGACTGCGAGGACAGTTACAAACCAACACAATTCATCGATGCCCCTGTAACCAGAACGACCCGGGCGGCGAGACGTAGAAACAGACCGGGTCTTACAGAGACAGAACAAGCTTTCTACGCGCCGCAAAAGAAGGCCGGGACTGTCAAAGCCCGCTTCAGCCTTCTGTCCACTCCCGAGAAGCGACGCATCCGCGAAATCCCGTCCTCTCAATCCCCAGCCGATTCACCATTATCAACTCAAGTATCCCCACAAAAACTATACCGATCACCTCTTAAGCAGCGCTCGGACAACCCGATCAACGCACCAGAGACGCCCTCGAGACGTAAGCAGGTGACTTTCAAGATGCCGTCGAAAACGCCCATACCACCGCCAACACTGAGGAAGTTTGAAAGTACGATTCAAGACTCCGAAGATGAGGATGATGGTCTCATTGAAGAAGATCTGCCTACTAGTGGACATCGTGAGGGGCCCAAAGCGCAACCATTTCCCGACCGCTCCGAAGCTGCCTCTGTCAAAGCTATTGGTGCTGATACCCAGGCAATGCTTGACAGAATTGACCAGGCATGTGCTGATGCAAACGGGTTGAATGCTGTTTATGACTGTGAATCACCACATAAATCAGATGATCTGCCTGAGTTTCGAGGTCACCCTGAGCCTTCTCCCGAACTTGGCGAAGCGCAAAAACACTCGGATGGCAGAAGCTCATCTGCTTCCACGGAGTCGATTACTGTCAAACAGGAGCCTGGACATGACCATGACAATAGCGACGAAGACGCAACAATACTACCTACAGTCTCGTTAGATCCGTCAAATGAGGAAAAACTCATCGTAAGCGACGCTACCACAAGTACTGAACGAGAACTGCCTTTTCCAGAGGAGCAGCTCCGTTCAACACCTCCAGTTATCGAAGACTCCAACCAGGAAGCTTGCCCATCCACGCCAATGGTAACCAATGACGATTCAGACGATGAAGAGGATGAGCCAGCACCAGATCCAACTCCTCCACGATCAAGCAAGATACGTGCCCCACAGTCCACATCGACCGACATTCACCAGTCAGCAGATCTGGATGGCGAAGCCATACAAGTCCCTCGTTCTCCATCTCCATCTCCATCTCCATCTCCAGAGCATGAAACGCAACAGTCACACTCCAGCAAAGCAGAGCAGCAACTCCACAACGAATGGCTTTCCTACTCGCAGTACGTGCATTCTCGAGCTCCCCAATCGTCAAGCATGCGTGCAGCACCCGATGTATTCAGTTACAACGCAACGCCCCGCCTTCCGCACAACACAGCACCCCAGTTGAACCACCAGTCGTCAGGTCATCATCCCAGCCAAGCGACAACGGTCGACGAGATCACGCAGCGCACACCCAGAAAAAAGCGGACCCAGAACTTCTCTAGCACACACACAACACCCCATCGCGTCGCCAGCTCACAGCCTGTTCTTTCCCCGAGTAAACCTCCGCCATTGTTTATACCAAGCAGTTTCCCTAGTCCTGAGAAGGTTGCGGCGGAAGGGTGGAGTAGTCCTATGCTGGGCATGACGCAAGCGGACGGGGCTTACAAGAGTAGTCAGTGGGTGAGTCTGGAAGATTTCAGTATCCCGGCCCCGCCGCCGATGGATGTCGAGGATGATTAGACAGGCAGACTGAGTGGGGTAGATCACAAATGAAACCGAGTCGGTAGCGATAAGACGTGGCATTAACAAAATCTTGCATTCTGTAATTTTGCCAACTACATACTACGTTGTCTGCACCAAAGCTACAAAGCACTCGAGCGGTAATTGGTTAGTTTTCCCACAGTATCCTGACGTATACGCGGTTAGTTATGCCAAATGGCGATTGATATCGTTGGAACGATAGTATGAATAAAAGACATCGGGCAGCCAAACTTGAAAATCGTTGGTTGACTTCAAGTCCGGCTGCAAAGCCCGGGTTTCTTTGCAACATTTGCTCTATTTTCTTCGGCGTAGTGTGTGTATGGGTTGTTTGTTGTTCTTCTCAGTGTTCAAAAAAGGAAGAAGATGAGATGAGACGAGAGGAATAGATGGTTGGTTGGTGGTGTGCGGAGTTTTGACGGGTTCGGCTAAGTAGGGCGGCGGGGCTGATTCAGAGATGATTAAGCAAGTGCTGTTGTGATAGCGTAGCGCTACTGGCTTGTGGATAGTGTTTGGTAGTGCTATTCTCTACCATCTCACTTGATGTTCGCTGTTCGCTGTTCTCAAAATACCATGGCTCCACCATCTACAATGATGTCCGTCCCGTTTATATACCGGCCCGCATTACTACACAGCAACACCAACGGTCCCGTAATCTCCCACGGATGCCCCATACGCCCCATGGGATTTCTCTCATTCCAAGTTTTGCGCGCCCTAATCAGTCCATCGCCATCGTTAAGAATCGTATCCATGTATCCCGGGCTCAAACAATTGACCCTAATACCGTAGCTACTCCACTCAGCAGCCAAGCTCTTCGCCAGCGATAACAGCGCTGTCTTGGACGAATTGTATGCACACTGCGGCTGCGGGTAATTCGTATGATGCGCCGAGATACTCGCTGTGAACGTGATGCTGCCCCCCGTTCCCTGCGCGCGGATTTGCTTCGCAACGGCTTGCGCGCATAGAAAAGAACCTGTAAGGTTAATCTCGTGTGTGCGCCGCCATTCGTCGGCCGCCATCTCTATGGCGTGTGTGCAGCCTACGACGCCTGCGAAACAGCATAGCATGTCTATACTGCCCAGCACCTTGACACTGCTTTCTACCGCCGAGGCGATTGCCACTTCGTCGCGTACATCGACGGCTTCGGTTATTATGCGGGCGGAGGGGAACTTGGAGTGGAGTGTCTTGACGCTTTCGAAGGCTTGGTCTGGGTTCATGTCCCAGAGGGCTAGGCCTGTGGCGCCGTGTTCGAGGAGTGCTGCTGCGGCTTCGAGGGCGAGTGTGCCGGCGCCGCCGGTGACTGAGACGGTGTTAGTTAGCTAGATATTCAGGCATATCGTGTCGGGAGCGGGATGGGAGAGGATGTTACCCTGTGCAGGCGTTCACGTACTGATCGCATTGCCCTTGACCTGGAACCTATACTGTGCTCTTTGTGCGGTGGAAAGGTTCTCTGGAGGTGGCTTGGGCGCTGTAAGAGGGTTGTCTGCTGTTGACAGTGTCATCTCTGGCAGCTGTCGGTTGACGAGCGCGGCGCGGTCTTCTGCGTCTCCTGGCATTCTGGCTGGACTGCTGGTACGATCAAACTCGAATTGGAGACTTGAAGGGCTGCGAGCTTCTTATGAGAGCGTCCGGACGACAGAAGTCCGTCTGTATAGAGGGTTGGTGGAGCTTGCCCAGCTCGAACATGACGTCGCTTTCACCCCACCGGGTCGCATGGCAGGTTTGCCGAGCGCGGGGTCCATTGACCTTACCATTACAGCAGCAAACGACCACAGCCTCTTCACTACCACCATGATATCGCCATTGGTAATCAGTCGCACGCTTCTTGATTTTACGTGTGGCTGGTGCGAAGCTCCGCGCCCGACATCCAGAACCATGACTAGCTAGTGCCAAAGCTGCCAAGTCGTAGAATTAGATCTCGACCTTCTCGTACCGCTGACGCTTGGATCGTGGGCAAATTACAGTCTGTCTTGGCCGACAACCCAATCTGTGCGCTCATTGCCTGTCCACCGACCGACACCTAATTCTCAAAGTCAGAAACTACCACAGCAAACTGCGCACAGGAAGCTAGGCCATCTTAGCAGCTTGGACCTACGATAACCCTGCAATCGACACCATCTTGGGCTCACTGTGGCACAGAGATCGCCTCCGCACCATGGGGACAACACTCGACTCAGCCAACGCATCTCCATCCCGCATGGTACCAGGGGCCAGCCCGCAAAAGGACCCTGCCAAGCCACGCGCTATCTGAATCAAGGCTATGCTTCACTTCGCGCTGAGCGAGTGCGTTCGATTGGAGCCGCGTATCGTAGGCTTGCCATTTACAGCATCGCCAGAAGTGTGCCATTGGACGCACAGCGCTACCTAGGATTGTTCAAACGCCACAGCTGAATTGCAGGAAAGGGTCAAGGATAGGGGCACGCGACACAAAATATGAGGTGCTCGCCTGCCGCAATCTTGAACGCAAAGCCTTATCCAACTCAACCTTCGACTCTGTCCTCTCTGCAGGTGACGATACATGGTCATGGCGGAGAAGACGCAAACCACGGCAAATGTGTCCAATGGCACCAACGGCGCATCCAATGGCATCAACGGTGCATCGACAAGGCCGCCACTGAAGAAGCAAGATAGCGACAGAGACTTTGACGATTACTTCGTATGTTTTTTCTCTATTAATACCTGTCTAGTCACTAACTTGCATCAGGCTGGACCGCGCGATCTCGATCACCACTCGAAATGGCCCGTCTTTCTCCGCCTTCACGGCAGTGTGACACCAGAAATGGTGTTGCCTCTGCTCTTCGTAGCCGGCTGGGCAAGCATGATTACCCTGATATCCAAGTTTGTACACGACCGTATGCTTCACGCTTGTTCCATTAGCATGCAACATGTATTGACCGTTTCCAGTCAGCGTCAACCAGCTCCTGCTTACCGTTCTTGGTTTCGTCGTCGGTCTCGCACTGAGCTTCAGAAGCTCCACGGCCTACGAGCGCTACAATGACGGCCGCAAATACTGGGCACAACTCACTTTCGCCTCCCAGAATCTGGCTCGCCTTATCTGGATCCACGTCGATGAGCGACACGAGAAGGACGCTGAGCTCGGCAAACAAGATCTTCTCGCAAAGATCAACTGCCTCAACTTGATCGCCGCCTACGCAGTCGCGCTCAAGCACAAACTCCGATTTGAGCCCCACATACATTACGACGACTTGAAGCACCTGGTGAGCCACCTGGACACCTTCGCGCGCGATGTTGATCAGCCAGACATCAAGAAGCCAGGTGTATTCAAGACGGCAGGACAGTTCCTCGGGCTGCCCATGGCTGAGTCGAACCCGCGCAAACTGGTAAAGCGC
>JAESFQ010000771.1_pt1 | contig 11783 bp, 7 predicted proteins | sample 9269431 | NCBI WGS metagenome assembly JAESFQ01 (sample SAMN14502588, study PRJNA617103) | algae metagenome | isolation source: Plectolyngbya sp. WJT66-NPBG17 and co-occurring heterotrophs from well... | place: USA: Mojave Desert, Joshua Tree National Park, California | collected 2006-08-06
TTCCAGTGTGTATAATCTATCAGCTGCCTCTAGGGGCGGTCCTATCGAACAACAGGTATCATCGATTCCACCCAATATCATCACAAGGCCTCTGCTCGGTCATCCGAGCCTTGTGCCTTGTTTCATAGCTGATCGAACTGAGGGCGTCTGGAGCAATGTGTGGGCATGATCGCATGTACCTAGATGGCCCCTATTCCCAGCTCTGGTTTGATCGCACTGTGCGCACTCGCCTCACTCACAAGATAGTACACAACTGATCCACTTTATTCATGCCGTCAGTTCCGTATACCTAGCGCTCAACACAAATATTACCTTCCTTTTACAGTCTTAAGAGGACATCACATGCCGGAGTATGAAGGTGAGGCAATCGATGTGCCTCTGATAAGGTCATCATGTCATTGTAGCCTATCACTTCAATTTGTTGACTGTGTATGAGCCGTCATCAGCTTGCGAGCATTGCTAGAAGATTCTTGTCGCCTGGTGTGTGGAACAGATGCTAGTTAAACCGCGGCTACCGCTCTCATGTCAAGATCCTGTTGCTTCTCTAGAGTTGTTGAGAGCCAGTGGATGTCTGCTATGGAACACTAGTGTGTTCAAGCGTACGGACAACATATGGACTTCTTGCCATGTACCGCGCCAATCGCTATCTGCTTATGCGCCGAAGGTATGGGGACTGTACTCCGTGCAAGGAGTGGCTGTTCGCCTAGACACTGTCGAGGTTAGTGCAAAGATACATCTCATGATGTACCATGGCAGCTGTCGTTTTCCAAAGTTGCCCCCCACGACAAGTACTTGGCTTCTCCCCACGTGTTGCTCATTAGCTGCGGCGTAGCTCCACTGACGGACCGTCGCGATTGGCCTCTCGGCCATACTACATCCAGCACTATGCATCATCAGATCACGCGCTTTAGCCTAGTGGGAGATCTAGATTCTTGACTTCCAAAGGCTGTACGTCACTTGGAATACATTCACATGCATCTAGAAGGCTCCGAATGTTCTTCTGCGAAGGGAATATGGTTCAGGGTTTGAGATTTGAAGTGCATGCACGGTCATGTCATTGTATACTGCGAACAGCCAGTTCCACAATTAGGCACTGTCCAGAGCGGGGAATGCGTATGCAGTGCCACCACTCGATTATCACGCGGCCAGTAGACAGCTGAGACGTAAGCCCTCAATTAGGGGTAACTAACCTTATCCCACGCTCGTAGTGCCGTGCCCGTGCCGTTCCATGGCTCTCCAAGGCTCCAGAGCAATGGGTCCTGTGAGCGATCTGCATAATGTCTTACATGTGCAGTGCGTCAACTCAGACGCCAGAATTTAGGGAGGAAGTCAAACCCGAGGTGTGTCTCTCTGTTAGTGGTCGGATGGCAACTTGAAGCAAAACAAAGGCGCAGTGGAGCCCAGTGCAGTGGTTCTGTTGCATCGACAAGCAAAGCCACGCCCAATACCATCCAGAGAGATCCGTATCAGCCTAACGCCTAAGTACAGCGTGACTGCAGCCGGCCCGATGAAGCATACCGCGAAGTGCGGGATATATGCGAGACCGCACTGGAGCGGTACGTCTCAGCACACACCACACCCAGTGGAGTGAGCCATCCAACCATTCACCGGTGTGCCTCCACCAACCAGATGCTCCTCCTCCGTGCGTTCTCTGTTGTGTATGGTGGACGAAGAGCGTAGCGTACGCTTAACCTCGGAGTTTCGATAGGTGGTGGCTCTGGGAGGGGGCCAGGAGGCCAGTCAGTAAGTCGATATGTCACTCCTCATCGGACCCCACCGCCTCACGCATGACCATTCCGAGAGGGTGTATCCACCGTAGCGTGGGTAGGTAACCTTTTCGACGCTGCGAGCTGGCGCCCAGCTGGTCTATATAAGTGTATGCCCTCAGCACCTTGATGGCTCATCACGCTCCATCAACTTCCACAATCCAACCAATCAACCAACCAACCAATCACAACCATCAACATGTCTCCCTGGTACGTCTAGCAACCAATCCTTGGTGTTTGACACTCGCTGGTGTGTCGCTGCTTCAGGGCTAGCGCTAGCACCGTGATGGACACATGGACACTCTACTTGCAAGATGGAGCGTCTCTGGCTAACAAATCAACAGTGACTGCACTACCTGCAAGTGCGCTGGTGACTGCTCCAGCTGCAAATGCGGATCCTGCTCCGTAAGTATACCCTTCACAGCACCCATGCTGTGTCTTGCCTGCTTGTTTGTCGGGATTGCCACTAACGTTGGGAACAGCACTAAGCGTCAAACTACCCTGAACCTCGAACTTCTTCCACCTACAACAACAACACGTCCATCGAGCGACTCGGAGATGAGACAATGGTTATTGCTGAGAGTCGAGGTGAACTGCCAATACCAAGGGTTATGACTGCTGGAAACATTACATGAGACATGATTAAGAATCAATCAACACTCACTTGAAACTTGATCTATGCACTACGTTGTGAATTTTCCATTGATTCCCTTATATCTGATAATATGCCCAACAACGGGACGTTGACATTGACGTTGATGTACTATAAACCTGACGGGAGATAGAGAACACAGTACAGAAATCTGTCGACTAAAATTTTCTACAGCATTCGTCTAATCATCACAAAGAACAATACAATGATTAGTATTGAGAGTTCACAGGAAAGAACCTAATCACGTTCATGTTGGGTAGGAACGTAAATCATATAATTGTACAGAACATCAACGCATTGCTCAAACGCTCAGCTACTTTAGATGTCGAGATGTTGACGAATGTCATCACCAAGCCTCCACTCCTCATCCCTGGCCATACGATCAAGAGGACTTTGCACATCATCCTCGTCACTTCTCCGTGAACCGTTCGTGCCCGTATCGCTGACGACCGTCGCACCACTTACACTACCACTTGTGCTCTTGCTCCGTCTCTTCTTGAACCAACTCCGTTTGCTCTTGGTACTCGCTGCATCGGTATCAGACGCTATCGATGCGGCATACTCACGCCCGTCACCTTCCACTAGAGTAGGGTCGGTACTGGATGCTACACTAAGATTGGACGAGAGCTTTGTGAGGTGATTAGGGTCAAGGTCTCCGGAAGTGTCGATTGGACTAGGTTTAGGAGTAGGCATGGGAGTGGTATCTGTAGAGGAAGTGGATTCGACAAGCTCTGCGTCACGATACCATTTTCGACGGCGGGTATAACGTCCCCAGCCATCTTGGCCTCTTCGACCATCTCTCCACTATTAAAGTTAGGAATGATAGAATACACAAGGTCACTGTACGTACCTTGTTGTCGTAGTAGATCCACGCCGAGTCCTCCTTGGATGCTCCTTTCTCGGTCCTGCTATCTTTATCGGCACCTTCAACCCTCCACTCACTACCCTGCACCCATCGCCATTTTGACTGACCTCCTTCAACCTCGGGTAGTTCAAAATGCTCTTTTGGTGGAACGGGGTTCAAGTGCTCATCCGTCCAGGACGCCCGCTCGTATGCAAGCATGGAAGATGTCCACCCAATACCTAGCCATCTTCGCTGGTTCTCATAGATGGAAAATGTGAAGCGTACGCCTGTAGACTCGGGCCGGCGCTTAGCCGCCAGTGAAGCTGCGACTTCCTGCGTGCTCTTCTTTCGAGGTGGCAGGGGGGGTGCGCCCTTCTTGTCTACAGATACAATCTCGCCAAAGTCCAGCCCAGTGATGAAGGCGCAAGTACGGCGTACTGTCCTTGATCTCCAAAGCAGGGTGCGGGTGACACGGGCTGGTCGCGAATGCCAGCTCAACATCACTGTGCCTGCTGCCAGCACGACTCGCTTCGTAGTCAGAATGTACAGTGGCGGTAGTGTAAGCGCTATCCATAGCGGCAATACGAAAAGGATCCGGATGAATAGTACAGTGAGGGCTGGTCGCGTAGTAGCCGAGGTCGCAGTCCTCTGTGTGGAGAGGAAGTCTGTAAGGCGCAAAAAGGGATCCAGTAGGATGTTGCAGCGCGAGGTAAAGAGCTTCAAACTGTCCACAATCTCTTCCAGGCTCTTGTGGTGCTTGATGTTGGTGTCCGACTCGACCCGCTTATGCGCCTTCTGTCCCTTCTCACCTGTCCACCCAGTCGACGATAGCGGAGAGTATCTTCGCGTGTACATGCCCAGTATCAGACCAGAGACCACTATAATTGGCCCTGCGTATCTCGTCACGGCATCACCGTACATGACGACTGCCCAAAAGCTTGCCACTAGGAGAAAGCTCTCCCATGGATCTCCGGTCGTCCATGTCACCAGGCCCGCAAGCTTGTTCAGAGGAAGTATGAAGGGGTGCGAATATGCAAGCACGCGAGTGATTTGCGGCGGAGTCGCAGCGAGTAGTGGCGACTTCTGGTGTACGAGTATGGCCGAGCGTAATTTGGTCTGCGGTGTCGTCTGGCCTATGTTGGCGGGCGAGAAGGAGGCGTAAGTTGGCGGGTTCGGATCACCGGTTGGCTGCGGGGACGACGCATCGTTGCTGGACTTTGAAGGGGTGGACATGTGCACTATCCAGGGTGTGTCTAGGTGGGCATGAGCATGTTGTTCGCGCAGCTCGGTTTACATGAGTGTTGTTGCAAGTTTGGAAGTTACCAACCTAGTGCTGCCATGCATGGAGATGTGCGTCATCGCCTGGCTGCGCAGTAGAGGCTGAGTGCCGCGCTCGTGTCAAGCCACGCTCGATGGATATAGAGGAAAGAAAGACTCTTTGCGATGTGAACCTGAGGCTTGAGAGAAGTCAACAAGTGTCATGGAAGGTCGCACATGATGATGCCGCTGAGAATGATGCGGGGATCTGTGAGCATGTGAATGTCTTAGTCCGAGGGCGACCTGCGGAAGCCCCGTCGTAGCTCTTTCGGCAACAAGTCTCCAGAAGGACTATGAGTGAAGCGTATGCAAGGGATGCATCCCTCCCGTGCTTTCTCTCTGGCTGTATTGCACGGCCATAACCCCACGGTCAAGCGCACGAAGATGCTTGCGGAGATGGCAGTTTGCGATCATGACGTGATTGGTTGAGGCTCCACGCATCACGTGGCGATTGCGGAGGCAGGCCGAGGACGCGGAAGGCAACCCAGAATTTTTGGAGATGCCCTCATTGCCAACCGCACCCGCCCCCCGAAGACAGACAGGAGTGACTCTCGCAAAACCCTCGGCTGCAACTGGACATTGTATACTCGCTCTCCCACTCTTCTTCTCATACAATGGTATGTTCCTGCTTATTGTCACATCATCTTCGACTAACGCCCGTAGGCCCATCGCATAATAACACAAGTCGTCTTCTCCGGCGCCCGAATAATAGGCCGCGCCGTCTCCGAGTCGTATCGTCAAGCCGCCGCTTCGCAGAAATATGCAGCCGCTAGCCAAGGTGGTGGAGGCAGCGGTGGCGCCTTCTCATCCTCCAACATCACCATGGATGAAGCCTGCCAAATCCTGAACGTGGGTCCCGGCAAGATGGGCAACATCGAGATAGAAGCTGTCACCGAGCGATTCAAGAGGCTGTTCGACCTGAACGACCCGAAGAAGGGCGGAAGTTTCTACCTGCAGAGCAAAATATTGAGGGCACGGGAGAGGATTGAGAGGGAGGTCCAAGGACACCAACGGGTGGCGGAGCGCGAAAAGGAACTAAGAGAGGGATTTAAGCCCAAGTTCACAAAGGAAGACTGAGGCTACTCGTCACGAATTAATCCAAGTTGGCCGTGGTTCTGTTTGGTCAGTCGACGTCGAGGGTGAGACCTACTGCCCGGACAATGGTATCCTTGACGAACTACATGGAGTGATGAAGGAACTATCTGTTGCATTTGGGGCGTTGGGCATAGCGTTTTGGGCCTTTTATGTTCCATGGGTACAATGAGCGACGGCGCTTCAATGTTGAGAGTGCGGTCAGACAGGCATGGGTTATGCTTCGGTCTCTCTCCACTCTCTTATGAATTCATATCCTCACACATGTTCTTATACTGTACCATAACATGCAACTACATTGTAGCGATCAGTCGAATTGTATCATCTGGTGCCATTAGAAAACTGTTCAACTGGAAGCGACCAGCTACTTCAGCAGAAACCTCTCAAACGCCAGTCAAGAGACTTCATCTACGTTTCATCCAATAGTGCGGATGTGAAGGACATCAGGCTTCGGCAACATCAACGGAGACTTGCTCCAACTCCCTGCCAGCGTCGACCAGTCGAAGGGAAGTTGAAGTGAGCACCGGGGTCCGGTCGCGCCAACCCCACAAAATCACTGGGCCGCGCTAGAGGCTTGGCTTACTCCCATGGTCGCTGTACAAATCTTTCGCGCCCAAGACCTTTGTTCCTCCACAACACACCGCTATCATCCAATCGCCCACAACAAACAGACTCACCACTTCCGCGCGACGGCTACCTCTCACACTGCGAAGGCGACACGTCATGGGAGACTCGTATCGCCCATCGCGGCCTGCTCGCGACCGCCCGCCACCCCTTGCAGACCGCATGACGTTCACTGGCAATGATCGCGATAGCCATCGACCAGGCGGCGCGCGCAACGGCAACCAGTCGCAATTCACCTTCGAGTCTAGTCATCCTGCTCCCCGCTTTCCGCCTGCTGGAGATTCTAATGTGCCGCGGGGTCCTTCTGGTTCCGCATCATCAAGAAGGCGCGGCCGTGGTGGGGCCTCGCGAGGTTCATCTCGTTCAGACGGTAGAAACAACGCGAACGGCTATCGCAGGGGTGGTTTCAGGAAGGCCGCCCCTCATGAGCGAGCTCTTCTGACGCACCGCGATGCCGGCAGTCCTGAACGCGCTCTGGGTGTCGCAGACGGCTCCAACCGGTTCCACAACCCGGACGACCTGTCCGATGACGAAGAAGCAGATATGCAAGTAGATAGCGCCGATTCTGCCGACGAAGACCGCGAAAGCGACGCTCGGGAACCCAAGGCAGCCCGCACGCAAACCCAACGTGCTGATGGCGACTCCGTTCCTAAGTGGTCGAATCCTGATCCCTACACTGCCTTGCCGCCTCCCGATGAGACCACCGGCAAGAGAACCGACTTTGTCAAGTTGATCCGGAAAGCGAAGAACCAAGACGCTGAGAAAACCACCGGACATAACTCGGTTGTTGCCAATGACGATTTCATCTCGTTTGGTGACGACGACGACGATAATGGCCATGACGCCGTTCAAGGCTCCTTGAGCGAGTTTGCGCACATTGATAGCATTGTTGATAGACAACAAGCTGCTGTAGCTGAACATCGCGCACCTCGTCCTGCGAGGACTAACAACAAGCGCAAGGCTAGCTTGAGTGGTGTAGTCGAGGAATGGTTACCTGTCCCTAACATCGACCCAACGCCGTGGCTTCCCTCACGCGACCCGTATGCGCATCTCGCTAGCGAGCCAGAGAAGTGGTAAGTTTTGGATATCCCTGCGGCTGAAGTTGTGGTATTCTGCAGTTGCCAGTATATCTTGAAGCCTTGCACGAGCCCTTCAAGTCTCATAACGCGTGTATAGTGTTAACACCTTGATAGGCTTCATAACGAGATCCTCGATTTCTATGACTTCGTCGCGCCCAAGCCCTTCGAGCACGAACAGCGCAACCGGCTTGTCAACCGTGTAAACAGTGCCATGGGCCAACGCAGGTTCCCTCAAGAAAACGGACGTATCTTGTGTTTCGGCTCCTTCCCTGCAGGCCTCTACTTACCCACCGCTGATATGGACCTGGTGTATGTTTCCGACAGGCACTACAATGGCGGAGAAGCCGTCGTCGACATGTCTGCGAGGAACGCCAACAAGAGTTTACTTTACAAAGCAGCCAGGAGACTTAAAGATACGAGGTTAGCAGCCAATGGTCATGCCATGGTGATTCCTGCGCGCGTTCCCATCATCAAGTTCCAGGATGATATCACCAAACTTCAAGTTGACATCTCTTTCGAAAATCTGAGCGGAGTGCAAGCACAAGCCACCTTTGCACAATGGAAACAAGAGTACCCTGACATGATATATATGGTGGCACTCATGAAGCAGTTTCTTGTCATGCATGGACTGAATGAAGTTCACACTGGTGGCATCGGAGGATACAGTATCATCTGCTTGATCGTCAGCTACATTCAGCATTCCCCCAAGCCGGACAATCTCGGAGAATGTTTCCTAGGATTCCTGAAGTATTACGGCGATTTCGATCTATCCCGCAAACGTATTCAGATGCATCCACCAGCGATCATTGAAAAGGTAAGCAATCCCATGCCACTGTCGCATGAGCGGAGAACTTCTTTGCTGCTTCATTTTCTCTATGTTTGCATGGCTGACAGTAGCAGACTAATTGTGGCATTGATGGCCGTGCAGAGCGGTACGACGGCCTCTCCATCCAGGATCCTAATCGTCCAGATAATAATATTTCCGGTGGATCCCACAAGGTTCAGCTTGCTTTTGATGCGTTCAAAGAAGCGTACCTGACCCTTGAAGACCGTATGCAGGCAGCTCGCTCAGGACACAACATCGGACCTAGCATACTCGAATGCGTTTTCGGTGGTAATTACGAGACATACACAAAGCAGCGAGCCCACATGAAGAGCCTCAAGTGAGTTTACGCAGGACTGGATATGATGTGGGTGCTAGAGACGTTCCTGCACGCAAGCTGCTTGGATGAAGGCTTGTCCTATCCACAAGCTTGTTTGAACATTTGCGATTGTCCTTGGACTAAACTTACCTCCTTTCCAGCCAGAATCGGGGTAGGACACTTCTTGATCAGAGCATCGATGACGCGCAACTATGGAATGACGATTGGGCACGAGCCATGCGGAAGACGATGCAGGCGCAGTCGAGCGGAACGACGATTGCAGCTTGACGGGCCGCAGCAACCTCAAGTGCCAGAAAGGTGTGGCTGGCGTGAGGCGATACTATGGGTAGGCGAGTACGAATGCTCCGGCAGGGTCTACTCACCATGCGGACAGATTAGGGCGGCATGATTGTTTCCACTTTCGCACGATACCCAGAGCAATCCACGGCGCTATAGGCGTTTGACAGCTATATACGTACAACATCCGGGCGGACGCCTCATCGACCGGAACAGGCCTCGCACCACCATGTTGATCCCACCAGGTCTCGACGCGGCGAAACGAGTCCTCCCCGCCGTCGATGTTGCCTTCTGTCCGGTCTTAATCGATCGAGCGAAACGAGATGTATAGTCTCTATACGTTTTCCATACCCCCGTTTCTTTGTACTGTAGATGTTCCATGATGAATCTGTTTGTTTTTTTCGCTGTTCTTCTGCTCGCTCTTAGGAGCACCTAGATGATACTAACGAGACGCTCAACGCGGACAACTATATCTAGCACAAACCCCTGCTACTGCAACGCCAAATCCGAAGCGTGGTGTGATCGAAGGACGTCGCATTGCGACTTTCTACGTCATTCCCGTCTTCAGAAATGTCGCCAGCAACGGGACGTCTTTTCTCATTGAGTGGCAGGCTTTATGCATGCACTTGAGGAAGAAAGACGGCCTCTTCGCCCTGGAGCGATTACACGAGGCGGCTTTGACAAGTAATAATGCGAAGTTCGCTCGACTCGGACCGTTCTGGTCTAACATTGTTAATCGTACGAAGAGCCAGCATGTAGATTGCAACAAGTTCAATATCATCGCTAGTCAGGTGTATTTATTATTAGACTAGAAGTTTTTCAAAGCAAGAGTACCCTAGGTAGCGCCAGGCTAATAATGCTCAAATTATCACATCTCAAAACAAACTCTGGAGAATGCCAATCCTCTCCATCCCCATCACCCGCCCATCATAACCTACTACTCGGAGCTGAGACATGGATTAGTCCACTGCCATGCTCCTCTACAACTCCTTTTTCGTCTCCATGATAGTCTCATTCTGCGCCCTGCTGATGAGGTCCTTTGCGACCGCCGCGCTCTCCCTCCAGCTCCTCTGGCGCTGCCAAAACCTAATTTCGGCAGTACTGTCCCTAAGACTGCCCTGCCTAGCCTCTTCTTCGAGACTCTTCCTAGTAATCTCGCCACCCTTCTCAGTCAATCTAGGTATGTTCTGCAACTGGCTGAGGTTCTCCTCGAAATACTGCTTGCGTACCAAGAAGCGCTCACGGCGTTCTTTCTGTAGGCCGGGAGAATCGAGTTTGGATAGCACGATGCGAACGCCCCAACGAAAGAGGATGAAGAGATGTTCGGAGAAGAAGACGGTTAGGAGAAGGGCCCAGAGTTGAATGTTGGAAGGACTGCCGCTGGGACCAGTGCGGTCGTTCCAGAACATGTAGACGAGAGCGGACGTAGTGAGGCTGCCCATCCAAGTAAGGAAGGATAGGGAGTCGAGCCAAGGGCCAATGGTATCAGCACGCCATGGAGTCGGTCGTCGCATCTCAACGCAGATTTTCATGGCATCTGCGCGAAGCTCGATCCAGTCGTTGATCAGGAAGGACACGGCAGTAAGTGGCCAAACCACGGAGAAGAGTGACAGGTATCCAAATTGCACAACCATCTCACGAAGATCAGCGGTGACATCGTAGGCGTCAAGTTCAGCCTCCTTGCGGACACGTTCGAGAAAGGCGGCGTCTTCAGCTGGGTCGTTTTCGGTGGCGGCAGGTGCGGAACCGCCATTCTTTGCAGCCCTGTCAGACTGCATCTCCTTGTACTTAGCAAGACCACGACGCTTGAGGTAAGGAACGATAAGCTCCATGCCTAGGTTGACAACTTGTGCGGTGACTGTGAAGTATATGACTTGCTTGCGGAGGCGGTCGGGGTTAATGCTCCAGCTGGAGCTCGTCGTGTTGAGATGAAGTTGCTTCTCATCCTCGGCGAAGGGTCGAACGGCGACGTTGAAGACGTCAAGGTAGGGTACAATGACCTTACCAAAAGGTACGTAGACGAAAGCAGTCAGAAAGATCCCCAAGTAGGACATGATAAAGTTCATGACGAATATCTTCTGAGTCAATGCCTTCTCGTAAGCACCCGAGGTCTCGTAGTTCTCGAATTGGGTCAGACGTGTAGCGGCCTGCGTTAAAAGTGTATTGAGAACAGGGTTTACAATCGTGAGAATGCCAGTGGGGATGAATATCTGGTGAGGATTAGTCCAATCGCATGCTGCAGGCTTGGTATAATACTTACGAGAACGCTCTTTAGTGGTCCATTGTAGACTTCGGAGATGAACACCTCTATGGCAAAGCACGTGGCAATAACAGCTCCGAGCGAACAAGCCGCAATGATGGCGAATGGGATCTGCAACAACTGCCTCTGAAAGCGCTTCGATGCCGGAAAGAAGCCGACTTGTTCGCCGGTGACTGGGTCGGTAATGGTCTTTTCAGGCTCGAAGTCTTTCTTCCTGACGTCGATTTTAGAGACGCCCTTGACGCCCCAGCGAACGCTCAGGTCAACCTCCTGATGTCTCCAGTATTCGGTGAAGACAGTGCACCACAAGGCGCTCGCAAGGCCGTAGATAGGTGAGAAGGAGCCCAAGAACAGCCATGAGAAGAAGCCGAAGCCGGCAGCGGGGATGAGGAAGGTAAAGTAGGACTGTGTAAAGGCGAAATAGAAGGCAATCTGGCCGCGTTAGCTCATAGCCCCCCGAGGCGGTGTCGTGGAAGTTTACCTTCTCTCCCAATCGGTTTCTAATATCATCCAAGTCCTCTGTAGTCAAGAAGTATTGCGAGGTCCACTTCTTGAGCCAGTCCTTGTTGTAGGCATGGTCATGCAGCGCAAAGACGGATTCAACGTTCTCCCATTCTCCCTCTTTGGGTGTTATGCCAGCCCCACCTTCCGATGGCGGGTTTGTGATGAGCTGGTATATTATACGCAGTCTCTCGGCTTCGTAGAGGGGC
>JAESFQ010000772.1_pt1 | contig 11783 bp, 16 predicted proteins | sample 9269431 | NCBI WGS metagenome assembly JAESFQ01 (sample SAMN14502588, study PRJNA617103) | algae metagenome | isolation source: Plectolyngbya sp. WJT66-NPBG17 and co-occurring heterotrophs from well... | place: USA: Mojave Desert, Joshua Tree National Park, California | collected 2006-08-06
CACCAGCACACCATCCAAACACACATTTCACGTCGACCATCGTACCACGACTACGCTACATCTACAGCCCTCACGCAGTCTAGACATGGAGAACCCCAGGAGATACGTTCCAATGTCCTACCTTTTTCCCTGGTGAATACTAGGAAGCTGCCGACTACAACCACGCATCCCTCATGCTGCCTTCCCAACAGGAGAGAGACACATCCGCATTACGCCTGCAGAACCTATCACCAGAACGTGGGAAGCTTGCCATCGGGGCAAATTATTTGCAGTATCGATGCTGAGATTAAGGAAAGTCTCTAGGGTGGCGGACTTGACGTCAACGTCTGTGACTATCACATAGAGTGGCTGCCGACTACCAACAAACCATTCCACGACTCTTCCCTACGTTGCCAATCTCTCTGGCGACACGGCACCTTTCCCAGCCAGCAAGGCACATCTCACCATTTCATCCGTAATGTATGGCGACGCCATCTAGCTTGATGTTCGACAATGGCAACGCCCCATGGCGACCCGATCAGCAAGCATGTCACGCTTCAAGGCATTCAGACCATCAACAAATCCAGAAAGCAGGTCAAAGATCAAGTCAGTCACCACAACAGGTCATGATGCAAGAGACGAAGGAGTTTGGTGAGCAACGCTCATGATGTTTGTTTGGAAAGCAAGCATTAGGTACATTCAGGTTCATCAGTGGCATCCATCACCCGGTCAGAGATCATCTCTTCATCTGCAGACCATCCACCTCAGGAACCAAATCATTTCGAATCCGACCCAGAAGACATACACCCGATAGTGTGTGTCAATAGCCATACCGAATAAGTCGTGTAGAAACATCTTGGTCTGGCAAACATCTGGGAACAAATCGAAAAGAAAGAAAGACGCATCATACTCGTCGCGCAAGGTCAAGTCGAAACAGACGTTGCAACGGTGTGTGCTGGTATGCAAACGGTGTTTACAAGTAGCGAGCGCGGACCGCGGCAATAGGATCGCCGATGGTGCTGTGGAAGGAGAAGGGAATCGCCGGGCGCCAGGGGCTAACGGGCCTAGGTGCAAGAGGAGTAGTGGTGCCGTTGACGCTGCCGACCGGACCGCCGATGACACCAGGAACCGTCACCTGTTCAGGATGCTCGTGGAAGTACTGGGTAATGTGGGTCATGGGGATGGAGTTGAAGCCGATGGGACCACTATGACCGCCACCAAAGGTGTTCAAGTACCAGACCTCGATGTCCTGCTTCTGCTCCTCGGTCAGACCGGTGAACTGGATAGGAGTAGCATGCTGGTGAGCAAGGTGCATGGCGGCCTGCATCATGTCGCGAGGGGTGCCGCGGTCGTACACGCTCGAGCGGTTGCGGAGTTCGATGCCGGAAGAGTAACCACGAGGAGGGTAAAGGCCGGTGCTACGGGCACTATCCATGGAACGCTGAAGCTTGGAGATGTTGTCCGGACGAGGGAAAGGCTGTTCGGTGCCGGCGAGGCGAATCTGATCCATCATCTCAGCCTCGGCAAGGGTGATGATGATACGAGGGCGGCAGAACGGAGTCTCCTGCATGACCGAAGAGTTGCGGAACTTCTGAACAAGCGCCTCGCGTCCCTGAATCGTCGCATACGAAACCTCGGCGGCCTTGTGAGAGTTGAAGCCGGGCCAGAAGCGATGTTCGATGCGGTCGAGGAGCTTGATCATGCCGTTGGCGTCGGTGAAGTTGATGAAGGCATAACCGACGTTGCAGCCAGACTTGAAGTCTATGCGAAGGTAGAAGAAGTCGTATGTGCCGAAGCAGGCGATGTCGATCATGTTCTTGAGAGCCATCTGTCAAAAGGGTTAGCGAGCTTTCAAGACGGACATGGAAGAGAAGACTTACCCAGTCCAGCGTGTTCGGGATGTTTCGAAGCATGACGGTAGTTCGAACGTCGCTGCCATCGAGAATGCGCTCACGGCGGACGCGGTTGTGCTGGTCATGGGGATGGTGGCCGTTACGAGGATCATCGCTACGAGGATCGAACTGAGCGTACAGGCCGGAGTAATGACGGCGAGGGGGAGCAGAGTTGTGACCAGGGAAGAAGCGACCCTGGGCATCGATGCGAGGCAGGTAACGAGGCGGGCTCACCAGAGGCTGACCAGCCCAGCCGCCGACGTCAATAGTAGTGGTCCAAAAGTAGGACTCCTGCGAGAAAGTTAGCAAGGCTGCGTGGAAGAGACTGGAGATGGAGTGCTTACGTCAGCCTGAAGGTCATAAACCGGATCCAAGCGGAGCGACTGGATGGAACGATGAGCCGCATCGATCGAATCGAACTCGACGCGGAAGATCAGCTGCATCTTGTCTTCAAGGGTCTCGACGTGGACGACGTGGCGAACAGCACCGAAGGCCTTGGCAATGGTCTCAACGTTCTTGATGATACCGGCGAGGTCCTCGGAAGTGAACTCCCAGATTGCGTGGTCAGGATTGGCCTCAATCAAAACGGGCAAGTAGATCTGGCCCTCGAACTCCTTGACCTTGCCAAGATCCTTGTCTTGGGCGCGAGCGTAGTCGTACATGGAAGCGTAGTCGACAGAGAAGCCAGCCTGTTGGAGGATATCCTTGCCTTCGGCAGCATCAGAGAAGGTATCGTAACGAACAAAGATGCCGGAATGGTCGCGAGGGACGAAGGGGACTGCGTGGAAGAAGCAAGCGTACTATAGGTGGTTAGCAAGAAGCATGATGGAAGAAGGTGATGGCTGTTACTTACTCGCTTCATCTGGGACTGAATGAGGAACTTCAAGTGGTCGATGTCGGCACCTCCCTGGACGTAGTGGTACCGAGAGACGTAGGCATCGTTGCCCTCATCGAGCTCGTTGGCGAAGGCACCCTCGAGGTAGGGGGGCGCCAGGGGAAGGAAGTTCTTGGGGACTTGCTTGCCAATGGCGATGGCAGTGACCTGTCGGCGATGATGAGGCTTGCGGTCGGCGTCAGGGGAGTAGAGCGTGGAGTTGGTATCGGCAAAGGGGCTTGAGGGAGGACCATTGGCCGAAGAAGAGTTGGGAGAATGGTGCGACATGGTGAGATGTCGAGGAAGGGTCTTGGTATTGTGCAAGTGTGTGGGATGGGAGATGGAAAGCAAGAGTTGGATGGTTGGCAAGGCTCAAGCAAGAGTCTGTCAAGGTGAGGTGTGTGTGTGTGTGTGTTGTGTGAGAGAGAAGAAAAAGCTGGAAAGAGCGGGGGATGGGCTCTTTATATACTGGTGCGGGCGCCGAAGCTCCAGAGGTCAGGCGACGGCACTAACGCAAGCGGCGGCAGTATTCGAGGTGGAGGAATTCATCACCTACGAATTAGGAAGATACGGAGCAGAAATAGGGTTTTTGGGCAAGTTCTGGGCGAGGGGTGGTGAAGGAACTGGAACGAACCAAGACGGACATGCTACAACACCAGGCTGACCACCACGCGGACGGGACCAAGGTGGGTATGAGGAGATAGCGCTCGTCGAGCTCTACAACTTCATTTATCCATGTATACGTGGTACCAATGGAGTTGAGGATGCATCGTGGCTGCAAGATGGATCCTACGGTTGAAGTTCCATGCTTCAACCGTCCTTTTCACCTATCTTGGAGCCCCACTCACCAGTTCTAGCGTTGTCCAAAACGTCTGACCGCCTACCGGAAAGCTCCGGGATAGCAGGAATGGCAGGAGCAGCAGAAGCATTTCCGTAGGGTGGGAGCCCAAGGAAGGAGCGGAGGGCATGTGAGAGCGTGTGATAATGGCGCTGGAAGATGCTCGCGGCGAGTTCAAGGAGAGAAAAGGGTGCTGTGAGCTGCTCTGGAGGCTACGTGACAGCATCACATCTTCAGCCTAGCATTATAAAGTGCTGAGCATGGCCATGCTTCATTGACTGAAAACTGAGGCAGGCACTCAGACACGCGTTGGAGGCATGGTAATGGATCTCACGATGCCTGCGGACGGCTCATGGGGCTGGCACATGCACATGGTGAGCTACAAGCGCAGAAAGCGATTCAAGAGCATGATTCCCCGACTCATAAGCCTCTTCGCGTGATTATGTCTGTTCAGGCTGTTGCTGCTGCTTGAGGCAGACTGTAAACAAACACCATCACTTTGGGAAGGCACGTTGAGGCGTGGGCGTAAGAGCAACCCTAGAGCCGAAGACTCAGTTTTGAGCATCTTGGGGACGGCGGGACTCCAAAAGAACGACTTCAGAAGTTCAGCAGACATCTGAGGATGAACAGGCTTACTTCTGAGACTCAGTGGCTGTCTGCGAGGCAGAAGACCGTGAGGCTGCTGCTGAGCCCGCTGGGCAGGCACGAGCGACTCCAGGTATGCCGGCAGCTTCACAGGGACGCAGACATGATCATTTGCATTGCTGAGATTGAGAACTATGTCAAGGGTGACGAGAAGCTCACCGGCAGAGACACAGCATTCTGTGGTCACCTCCGCCGTTGCGAGCGCCCCGCGACTGCCCAAGAGGCATGAGCTACAGATTCGCGACTCACGGCACCAGGAGTAAAGGCACGAAGACAAGTTGGCACAGATACGTAGATTCAACGGTAAGATGCATCCGGTATTGACGAAGCAGCGCCTCTTAGCATTCTGCGCGAAAAGGAAGCCTAAAGGCCCTCGCGACTCCCGCGACAGTGATATGGACGACCTAGGCGAGTGCGAATACCTTTAGGCTCTACTTTGGTATCACGAGAGACGGTAAACCATTCATGAGCGTTGCATGACCGACGTAGACCGCTCGCCGTGAGCACGCCCAGCTGGCTCCTCCAGGGCCTCAAGTTCCGAGGGCAGGCGAGACCGCGACAAGAACATCATAAACTTCACAGCAGGAATGGGCACCTTGTCACTTCAGCAGGGTCATCAGAAGCATCATTTAGTCATGGCTTGTAGCGCAAACATTACCCCTTTCCTGGCGGACTGTCTCCTACATGTCCCTTGTCCGCCTCCAAGGCTTCCAGTCTAGCGGGCAGGGCAGGCAAACCACGCGACAAGAACACCACGACCACTATGATGGGAATACGTGATTCAGAGAGCCAGTAAGTATACGGAGAGCATCAATTGGCCTTGGCCTGTAGCTACTACGCTGCCCCCTTCCAGGTAAGGTCTCATCCTTCATGTCCATTGTCCATTGTGCCTTGTCCTTTCTAGCCTCTCCTCAACTCTAGAGTTCTCTCAACCCTGCGCAGTCTCTCGTATCATAACCTAGAGCTGCTAGTTCCGCCGTCGAGACAGTGCAACGCGGTAAGGATTCACCAACTTTGCCGCTGCCCGCCCCGCCGTCCGACTCGACTACGACATACCCACGACCCAGGGGTTGGTATTCAGGTATGACAACCTTCTGATTGTCTATAAGTATAGTCTCCTTCGATTTTTATGCCTTTGCCTGTCCCTGTTGTACCTCCTCCAAGTCTAGACGGTCTCCGTCTCATACGGTCGGGTGCACATGCGGCAGCGGCTTGAGGCATTTACGACGATAGGTTTGGCAGTACGACGACGGCGCCTCAAGGCAGGCTGGTAACTATTTTGCGCTGTAGAGAGGTTCGTCGAAAGACTTCGCTGTCTCGAGGGCAGTCGCGGTGGTGTAGGAGCTTCATCCTCGTAGATGCGTATGGCGCTCTAGATGTCCTACAATAAAGGGTTAGTCGGTAATCTTCGCAGTAGCAGCAAGGGACGCACGCAATCAAATTGAATAACGTCGTCACTGCCAGTACAAGATCCAGGTTCAACAATAGCGATGCCAGAGCGTCGCCAGAAGCGGTCTTGGCACCGCGACATCCCACACTATAAAACACCGAAATCAACCCCCTCCAACCACCGAACCAGCTCCAACAACCTCACCATCATCACAATCTCTTCAAAACACTACTACCACTACTACTACAATCCCTCTTCCCCCTCCTCCTCCAACAGCAACAACAACAAGATGGATCTCAACATCTCGTTGGACGACCTCCGCTCCGACTCCCTCGAGGAGTTCCCCCACCTCCCGCCCGCCTCCGACTCCCCAGAGCGGAAGCGCTTGTACTTCTTCTGGCGCGGTCTCGAGGGCATACTCCTCGAGCAGTTCATCCGCCTGGACCCGTACGTGAACTTTGTGAAGACAACGGGGCTGCTTGAGGAGGAGATTCCGGTCTACAACGAGCTGTGTGCGCAGAAGCTCCTTTTGGAGGCGGCGACGAACTGGGCTGCCATGCAGTATGGCAACTGCGAGTTGACTGGGCTTGGCCAGTGTAAGTGCAATTACTCGCCGTTGGGAATCTGGACCTTTTGCTAATATGTGTTCAGAGTGAGATGACTACGGGCGATGGACAACATCGCACGAGCTTCTGCGGGCGGGATTCGCGGGCGTGAGAGGCGGGGTAGCGGGAAGGGGTGGAGGTGTTAAAAGGCGTTCATAGTTGCGTTTCGATACCCTTGGGTTTGCTTTTCGGTGGGCGTTTGGGCTGGCGGTCGGATTGAGCGTGGGGTTTAGTAGTAGCGGCAGCGACGACGAGCATAAGTCCGCGAATAGATTTGCTTTCTCTTCCCATCTTTTCTCCAACTCGTGTCGCAGTCGCTATACGAAGAGAAACGATTACTAACATGATATTGCTGTTGTTGTTGCTCTGCTTTGTCGAATTATTGCTATAAAGTTGGCTAGGCGCGTACATGACGTCTCCCCTCCCAAAAATTAGACGCGAGATTAGGCTTTAGGCATTCTGCATAGTTACTCCACATCGCATCAATCCATACAAATATCAATTCCCAAAGCGACATACGAGGGTATCATGCCAAACGCCTCTCTCCCATGCCATCCACGTAGACACACCCAGCAACAAGAGAAACACAAGCTCACTTCCTCCCCTCCACCTCCCCCTCAAACATCCACCTATCATCCTCTAAACTAGCAACCTTCCTCTTCAGACTACTCTTCAGCGCAGCCCTGATCTCTTCTTCCACAGCCACGGCATCCCACTGTGCGTTTGCCTTGCCGTAAAGTTGTATGACTTCGTTTTCTTGCTCTGAATCTTGTTAGCTTCTTCCATTGCCACGCTGCACAAGATAGATTGGCATACCGGCTTCCTCGTCTACCTCGTTTCCCACACCCATGTCTCTGTACACTGGCGTCGGCGCTTTTACGATGTATTCTCCGACTGCATCTCGCTCGACGAATTCTTCTTCGGCTGGTTGCATGAAGATGTCCTGCTCTATTTCGCGGCTGTCGGGGCGGATGGATGGGGTGGGTTGGTTCTGGCGACGGGCGGGTTGTTGTGGTGGTTGTTGCTGTTGTTGTGCGGTGTGGGCGGCGAAGAGGTTGCGACGGGTTGTTGGGGGGAGGCGGATGGCGCGGTTGTCCATGTTGTATTGGGTGTAAGGTTAGATGGGATTAGAAAAGGTGTTGTGTTTGTCGAGATGTGGTTTACGGGATGTGGAGTGAGGTTGGGTGGTGTTTGGGGTTATATGAGATAGATGGCGCGCCGTAGCTAGTCAGGTACCGTTTGGTGGGGGATGCGCTGGCAATGCGACACTCCCGCGGGGAAGCATGGAGCGCGTCCTGTGACACGAACGGCTCGTATATACATTATGACGGAACCAACACCAGCTTCTTTTTCTACGGATCTTCCTGCACAATCGCCCAGTCCGCCGGCAGCTACAGAAGATACGTCACCGCCTCGAAAGCGACCCAGAACTCGCGCACCTCCACAAGCAACTGCTTCAGCCTCGACCACGACGACGAACCCAGACATGCCAACTTCTAAGATCACGGCTCCGGCGGATGATGCTCCGATTCACCGCTTTTCAATACAGCCTGTCAATCGCTTTCGTGGCGCGTCAGCCAAGATAAAGCGCCCTCGCGAAGTCGCCCACTTCTCTTACGATGACAACCACGAGTACCAGGCAGATGAGTCGGGTATCAACTACTACGTACCACCACCAATGGGCGCAGACCTGAAAGATGGGTTTGAGACTTTCCGACACTACGAGGATAAGGAAGACCTACATCTGGATAGTCTGTTGAGGGCGCTCATGGAAGACAAGACGGCTAAGGAAGAAGTCAAGGCCGATTTCATGACCTGGAGAGGCATGATGACCAAGGTATGTTGAAGTAGGCTGGTGCATTATATGGCAAGGTAAGCGACATCAGCTTTCTTACCTTGCTGCTGCTTTGTGTCCAGGGGACTTGCTAACAACTGTCAGATCATGACGGCGCCCTTCGACAATTTCGCAGAGTTCGGCATGTTTGCGACACTCTACAATGGCACAATCTACATCGAAGAAGACTTCCCCTCGCGAGCCGCCGAGCGCGCAGCAGAAGGCGACCGGCCGCCGCCTCGTTACCAACACCCCGATCAGCAATCGCGCGAGATGATGACATACTGGGGATACAAATTCGAAAAGCTTACGCTCATACCAACCTTGCCGAAGGATACACCACGAGAAGAAATCGAAAGACATCAAAAAGGCATCGTGTCAAACCACGCACAACATTGCTCCATCGTAAATACGTCCTTCGGGCCACATAGTCTAGTTCTAGGCGGCGAAGTCGACGGCCTCCTCGCACCTAAGCCTACCAATCCCGAAGAGCCCGTCCAATGGGTCGAGCTCAAAACCAGCGAAGAGCTTCCACCACCACGCCAACAACAACACCGTGACATTCTCAAATTCGAACGCAAACTCCTCAAGTTCTGGGCTCAGTCTTTCTTGCTTGGAGTACCTAAGATCACTGTCGGTTTCAGGAGCAAAGTGGGAATACTGAGGAGCTTGCAGACCTTCAACACACATGAGATACCTGGCATGGTGCGTAGAGGCACCAACTGTTGGGATGGGAATGTGTGCATTAATTTCGCGACGGAGTTTCTGGGCTGGTTGAAGAGCGTTGTGGTGGATGAGGGCGTGTATAGTATTGTTTTGAGGAAGAAGAGTGGGGTTGTAGAGGTGAGGAGGATCAAGGATGGTACGGGCGATATCGTCAGTGCGGATTTCAAAGCATTCAAGGGCAAGGGATCTGATGCTGGACACGCCGATGGGGTAGAGACGCAGCAGGGTGGCAAGTCGGCGAGTGAAGATGCGACATCCTAAGTGCGTCTTGCGGTTGTGGCTCTAAAAGTCTCTTCGCGCGCCTTTAGTCACACGATTTTTGGGTTGTCTAACTACTTTACAACTCAATCATCTAAACTTGCTGAGGTTGTAGTTACAAATATCTTCTTGCAAGAGGCCGGACGAAGAATGTGTACTAACACACAGTCCTTTCTTTCTACTGATTTCCTTCCTGTTGGCTGGTATCCTTGGTATGAAGAAGCCATTATGTGCCGTAATGGTGTTCACTTCGCCCACGTTATGGCACGCTGATACAAACTGCAATGAATACCTCCCCGGATACGGGATGATCGTACCGAGACTCTTACGGACGAAGACAAAACTGTTTCAAAATTGTAAAATCCTCAAAATTTCCTCCGTGTTGAGTGAAACCATCATCTTGACTCAACCCTTTCAAAGCTTTACACTCACTCTCCTTCCTCTCCAATGTACACCACATCCACCTCTAACCCTACTCCCACCCACTTCGCCGCCAACCGTCCCGTTTCTTCCCCAACTCCCTTTGTCATACGAGCAGGCTTAACATGCATACCGTGATCCGCGCCTCTAACAACAGCAAGCTGCGATTTCGCTCTCATCCTGCTCCTGGTTTCGTTCAGCAGGTCGAGTGGACACATGGCGTCTCTATCACCGATGATGAAGAGTACGCTGGCGGTCTTTGGTAGATCTAGCAGGATCTGATCGCGGAGATCGTCTTTAGGGCCCTGGAGTGGATACGATACGAGAACGAGCTGTACATTCAAGTCGACCCCCTGATCGTTTGTCTGGGCTAAGTGTTCGCTGGCGGCGAGGACGGCGGCTCGCGCGCCCATGCTGCGTCCACCTAGTAATAATCTCTTTTCTTCGGCTTGATTGTTTACTTTACTCTTGCGCGTTGTCTCTTGGCTAGAATGGACTTTGTCGATGCATGCATGGAAGCCTTTGGTTCGCGCTTTGAGGTTCATGGAGCCTTGGAATGCGAGGATGGGGACAGACGAGGAGAAGCCAGTGCAAAAGTTTACTACGGCGTCGGCGGAGAGCGTGCCGCCTGCGCCGTGGGTGAAGATCAACGGTGGCGATGGGGTCAACGACGATGGCGTGGGAGTATATTGATGGCATTCGATTGGTTTTTTGACGAGGTCGTGTGAGATAGTTAGGGTGGTATAATTCCGAGGTGCTGAACCGCTGCCTTCAGCTAGCTGCTCTTCTTCTTCGGCTTCCGCGTTACTTGGAAGAATTTCCTTGGGCTCAGGCGCCCTTTGTTCCCTGGGTGTTTTTCGTTCCGCTGTAGGTGAATCGTCTGATAGTTCTTGTGAAGCTGTCGTCTTTGATCTTGTAGACGAACGCGTGACGCGCCTCTTCGGCTCCGATGTTGGACCTCGCTCCGAGGTCTTGCGGCGTTTTGGTGGCATTTTGGTGATGGCCCAAAGGTCTGAACTCTTGCGGTATGATAGCGGCTATAGAGCAAATGTATAATCATCGGTTGGAGCAAATCAAACCTGGCTCTAGGTCGATGTGGGTATCACTCAATAACTAAGTATGTAACTGCTCTGAGGAGGCGTATTATTGGCAACTGTGACGTAAGCGACGACCAGCCACTCCCCAGCCTTTGAGCCCATCACTACACCACAACAGGTATGTTAAGAACTAAAAACCGCCTACGAACTGGAGTGAGGCAAATGAGTACCAGAAATTTTGTCCATTGTAGAACGATGCCGCGCTGGTTCCATGTTGTGCGCAATCATTGTTCCTGTTCTGCCACGCCCGGCGGTGCGGAGGCCTCCTTTCCGAGGTCTCGAGAATGCCGACCCGGGTACCAAGATTTCTTTAGAATCTTTTCGGACCTACCTGGAAACTCCTTAGCGCTTCGATCCCACGCAAACTCCTCGACCCTTGATTTTTCAGGTGCTCATCTTCTTTAGCTGTCCAGGGAGCTTGCGTCCGTTTCTCTTCCGCTAGAAGTGCCCTGTATGTGCTATATGGTAGGTCTTTCTCGCTATGGTCTTCTTCAACTTTCTCATCATTGTCGTACTCGTCTAGATAGCCTGACGCTGCTGGCGAAGCTCGCCAACGCTTGTCGTTCTGTACGATGAAGGCGCCGAAATTTTCTGATATCGCGGAATGCGGCGGAATATTAGGCTCGGGTCTGCAAGAGTAGTTGTTCACGCTGGCTCTGGTGGAACTGTCTTCCACCCGACCCGCCCCGCTGTCGGTAGTTAGATCAAGCATGTCTTTGCTATCAGTCTCGGCCTGCTGATCAGCCTGTTCTCGTCGCAATTGCTTCGAAAGTATGTCCTCAAGTTCCCTTGTGGAGTTCGATGGTGTGACGAACGCAGTGTTCAACAGTGTTTGGATGTCGTTAATAATATCGTGGAGCGGGATCATGTAGACATCCCCAAAGATGTCATCGGCTACTACTTGACCGTAGACCGTTACCATATCTTCCCCCGGTAGAACCATATTCCATGACGGCCACCAAAGGGGATCATTATCCCTGTCTATATATTCATGGCGTTTAGTAACCCATGCACCAGAGGTACCCCCTCGTAGCTGCTTGGAAGAATCTATATGGGGTAAATGGTCAGCGGAGCTGTATACAGTATTCCTAGTGAGGTATTACCTGGGATGAGTACGTGTGCTGAAACAAAGTTATGTCCCGAAGGTGTGAGAATCATACAGGCAGTTTGGGAAGGTGTGCAGTCTGGATGAAACTCTCCTTCGAACCCTATCTGGAGCGACTGC
>JAESFQ010000775.1_pt1 | contig 11771 bp, 11 predicted proteins | sample 9269431 | NCBI WGS metagenome assembly JAESFQ01 (sample SAMN14502588, study PRJNA617103) | algae metagenome | isolation source: Plectolyngbya sp. WJT66-NPBG17 and co-occurring heterotrophs from well... | place: USA: Mojave Desert, Joshua Tree National Park, California | collected 2006-08-06
CAGAATGTCTTCAAGGACCTTTTGCTGCATTTTGAGCACGTACTGAATCATAGCCAACTCGCCTTGGACATCGGATATACGGGGCATCAGGCCACGTTCCACTTCGATCTTCGGTGTCGAAGAACCGTTTTGTTCGCCAACGTAATCATGGACATCGGCCAGGATGTGGGCGACTCCGGCCTCGAAGATCTCAAGCGGCGGTGGAAATGACCTGTCTGTTTGAGGCTGGCCAAATTGCTTGATTTGATCAGCGATGATCAAGCCGACTTGTCTTTGGGGACTCATGGCTTTCACCGTTATAGCCCAGCCATCCGGAGCCTTTTCGAATAATGGAGACTCGTTAGTACGAGAATGAGCGGTAACGATGGAATTGTCGAAGCTCCAAATCCAGAGCTGTGCGACTATGAGAATTGGCGCATTGTCGTTCATTGCCGTACCAACCGCTCTGGAAAACTCTCTCGAGACAACCTGTTTCCTGTTGTGATCAGACAGAATTTCGGGACCCAGTCCAGGATAGTATGACTCGTCCAGTGTTCGTTCCAAGTGGATGCCCTTGGGCGGATGATCCCATACTGAGACTGAAACTCGTTTCTTCTTTGCTCTTGCTGGTGGATGCACTACAATGCCATTCACGGAAACTAGAAAAAATCGTTAGGTCAAATTACTGCAACCATACTATGACATACCACGATAGCAGTAAACAAAGTATTAGGAACAATTGCTACGGAACCCACAGGATCAGCGATTGTCGAGGCAGCAGTGGCAGAAACTTTGTTGGGGCTCAAAAGTACTCAGGTCAGCACCTTCGTCATCGGATCTAACAGGACTCTTGACCTCTCCGTCCTCTCCGTCCTCTTCATTGTTGTCATCGCATATCGTCCTTGCGACTTTGACAGACTGGAAAAGAGGCTTGCGATAAGTGAGGACAGGATCAGCAGGAGCTGTCAACGGAGTTCGGAAACTCGCGAGGATGAAGGTTGCGGCATTATTCAGGTCGTCCACGTAAGGGTACCCGTCAGTTAGTCCGCGCCCACCGAGCTGAAGAGAGACATCTCTCACGATCATCTGGTCCCGGTCAGTTCCAAGAATACGGGCGAAAATCTTCTTCAGTTCTTACGTAGATCAAGTCCCCCTATAGTCTTATAAGCAGCATGATCGTGCAAAATCCCCTTTATAGGCTTACGTTTGTCAATGGGCAATGGATCCACTCTAAATTGTTAGTGGTCGTGGTATGTGCCATGAAATCAGCAAGAGTAATGATCCCCTTTCTAGGGCCACTTCCTACGTTGGCTGCCAGTTCGCCCAAGCTCCAACGGTATTGACGTTGTAGACGAAAGCGAGTTACCATGTCCATCTTCGGGACAGACAGCTGCATGGCAGGCTTCGGGTTTGCAAACTGATACCCGCGAAGGATATGAACCACGCCAGAGTCGAAATTCCTGGAATCATCGCCAGATGCCGTGTATGGATCTGCGCCTCTGGAGAGCAAAACATCGAGCATGTATGCGGCTCCTCGCCTCGCTGCATATTTGAGCGCAGTCCTGGAGTCCCAATCGCGAGCATTTAGTGCGTCGAATCCCATGTTGTCACAGACATGATCGATCACGTATACGTCGACCTCGTAGCTGTCGTTTAGGAGACCTAGGTAAAAAATAGCCGAGCGTCCGAGCATATCGAGTTGACAGAGATCGCCATTATGCACTTCGACCAGCGGCTCCACGGACGACAGGCAGTCCAGACAAACATCGAATCGAATGATTCTACCGATGTCCAATTTTTAATGATCCACATCTTCCGTAAGTATGGACGCAAGCGCCTTGCGGAATCGGCGGAACCCAGTTTTCAGTCGTACTCGATCATCGCGAAGAATCGGACGGTCCAGCAGCTTCACTGGCTAACGTGAGCATACTGGGTCTCCAGAACGAATTGATTGCTTACAGAGCGACTTCTCACCAGCTTTGAGCGTTGAGTTTGCCGTAACCTGGTCAAAGCCTGCGGATGGCGGCATGTCGTGCAAGCACGGACGGGTAGTTCTCTTGTGCACGGAGTGCAGACCCTGCAAGGGTGATACCACTGGTCCATAGGATCGGGCCCACGATACGAGACAGGCTCCATTTTATCGTCTTATATAAGGTGCATGGGGTAGTGTTTGATCTAGACTGGTACAATCACGTCGTAAAGATAATAGTTCAGCTAATGCTGTAGACAACGACTCTAGCTTAGCACCGCTGCGAAAAACAATAGTTCAAAGCGTTGAGATCTCAGACACTTTCTTGTCGAGGAAGGACAATGTTCGTCGACCTAATCGGGCTGCTGATAAGAATTTTCACCGTCATCTGTACGGTCCCACTGCTAAGGCGTACTACCGGTGGCTTTCAACCTCTCGAGAACTTTAAATCTGCGAACAGCAGCTTCCCATCTACAGCTGCGTTAATTCTGCGCAAATGCAAAAACGTTTCATATTTCTCTTACTAGAGTTTAAGGAAAAGTCACAGTGCCGCTTTCATAACCGAAGAGGCCACTACAATACGCCCTTGATGACGTACGTCAAGAAGTATCTATATGATTCAACACGATAATAAAGAAACCAATTGTCTTCCATACTCACATCACCTCCACGATCTACCCTTACCTACCTAGGTGGATCAAACTGATGCAAAGAGCTCGACTTGCTCATCAAACTTGCCCGCATTGCTCGACAGCCGCCTCGCACTCTGAATACGCAACAGAAAAGACCTCGAATCAGGCCGCTCATCGTCGTCAATATCAAGACACATCTCAAGAAACATGCGTAACTCAGAAGTATACCCAGTGAATCCCTCAAGATAATCCCGATTCAAGTATCCTGCGTCGGTAACATGGTTTGAAGGGCGATCCATCATACAATACATGAGCGATATGACCAACCCAACTTGATACATGTCCGTCGCTTCAGTTGCGTGAGCTTGTCCAGGAGGCCTGTAGTCAGCAGAGACGACGGGTAGATCACGGACGTTGTAGTCGTGAGCTGCCATCTCGCTGTCGGTAATGGCGCAGCCGAAATCTGCGAGTTTGATGCTGAAGGGGTAGTCGCATGACTCAGCTTGCGGGCTGCTTGTCAGGAAGATGTTGGATGCAATTATGTCCCGGTGGGAGATGGGGTCCCAATAAAAGGCTGCTGTGTTGTAAGGATAGGGTCCGTGGTGTAAGTACTGGACGGCTGAAACCAGGGATTCGAAAACTTGCCAAACGAAGCTTTCTGGGATGAGCTTGCCGCGTCGGTTCCATGTTTTGATCAAATCAGCTAGAGTTCCTTTGTCACAGTATTCTGTCACGAGATAGGGAGTGGCGTGACGTTCCGTTATGGCGCTAGGTAGGTGCGCGTCGTAGAGGGAGATAATGTTGGGGTGAGATAGGCGGCGAAGAATGCTGATCTCTCGACCTGGATAGCCGGGATACATGGCTTCCGACGGTAGGAGTTTCATGATGCGCATGGTTCCATGTAGATTATTGCGGACGAAGAGGATGCCTTGATTGTAAGTTCCCTTGACCCCGTTCAGTTTCGAAGCGATAGTCCATCGTCCGCCGATAGTCTTCCAAACAGCGAACTTATCGCCCGTGTACGCTTCATTCATTCGCTGTAGCAGTATATCCTTGATCTTTCCCGCATACTTGTCCCATGTCTTGGGTTTGTTGTTCGATACAAGCCGTACGCAACATGCCAGACCTGGAGCGTCAGCAGGATCAGAGGGCGATGTAGTAAGCTGGGCTTCATCGAGAAACTTTGTAATTATGCATTCAGTGTCTTGTGGGATCCTATACACTTTTCGAAAGCTGCGGACGGTTAGCTGGCTAGGTTGGTCGAGCGTGGGATCTTCCTCAATGAGGTAGTCGGCAAGACGTAGCATAGTTTCACAGAATACTTTTGCTTCGTCATCGAGGGCGAATGTACCGCTGTCTACTCGGTTGCGACGTTTACAAGTGTCTTCTGGTATGCGGTGGCTCGTGTTCACGGACATTAGATGGGCAATATTAGACAGACACCGTGTTACTTTTTCGTGATGGAGTTATGCGGCTCGAGAACGATATGGCACTTTAAGCTTGTTCAGGAGAAATGAATAATTTCGATATCTTCGTAGTACTGCGGCCAAGACCTATATGTAATGACGACATACATAGTGTGCACACCTTATGATTGCACGTTGTTGAGATCAAGTAGATGGTTTAGAGTAACACAATGCTGGCAACACGAAGTGTGGCTCTTTTCAAAAAATACACGTCGTTGACTTACGACGTGAAAGTGATTTGTAGCAACGCTGCATAATTCTAGACTCTCTAGTTGACCCGTAGGAGTTTGCTTGGTCTAATAGAGAAGTGCAGACGCTACTATTATAACTTCCAACGTACCACACAGGCGATGTGGTCACGATACTAATGTCACGAAAAGATTTCATTAGTAGTATATGGCTAAGACGATAAACTTTATAGTTTGTTATATTCAATTTTATATAACGTAGGCTATAAGTAATTAACGTACTCTACAAGCAAGTATTACTTCTAAGCGAATGTTACTGTTTTGCTAAGACTCTACTACGAATTAGTCTCTATTAACCTTAGGGTCTTCGTAGCGGGCCCTCTTGTAGTCGCACTTTCGATCAAAGCTGACTGCGAGCTCTGCATGGCGTCTAATAAACGAGTTGGGCTAATTCATATCAACTGCTCCTAGCCACGCTTTAGTCAGCACCAGGTTAGCTATATCCTTCCATGCAACAATCCAGGCGGGAATCCTCGTTTATATAGGTCGGTTATGTATGCACAATCACACTCTCTTCTGCCGTCTTCAGCCTCTTCGAAGGAGGCATTTCATCGTGTTGAGAGAGGATTCCGGCGCGTCGTCGGACGAGCGTACATCGAGACATCTTATAGCTCTCTGCAGCGCCTTTAACAATAAGGCTCACGTCTTGTTTATTATCATGAAGCGCAAGTTGTATTTAAATCTCGGTTTGAGAAGAATGCATGTTGTTGCGTTGATTCATTGCGATATACTGAGAACAACAGTACCATTTTCGTGGGTCTTGGCACAGTAGCCCACTCATCCGTGAGGTACGTTAACAATTTATCCCTAGACTTCTCTACCTTCTCCAGCATCCCCTTAATCTATCAGTTGCTTCTTTCCACATTTGCTACAGAACTTGTCTCCATGTTTGCATCCGTACCCACAACCTGGGCAATACCAGATTTTGGCTTCCTGCTTCTCACCCGCGCCCTGGCCATGACTGACGTAAGGCTGCGCCTGTTCGATCGGGTGGGCTGTGCTATCTCCAACTGGCACCGCTTCGTGACAGAGTGGCAATTTACTAGCGTCTTCGTTCCTGCTTCTTTCCCTCGCAATTGCTTCGTCTATCGCTAGCTGAGTACGTCTGTCGTTCTCTTCTTCCTCACGCCGCTTCTTGTCAGCGGCCCTTTCTATAGCTATCTGCGTCTCCGCGTCGCGTTGTTTCTGCTTCTCCATTTCATGTCTAGCCGCAGATCTTGACGCTCCTACCAATATAGCAGTACCCAGGATAGGTCTCCTTCGTCCAAACATTTCGCTCCTATGCCTGTTAACTATGCTGTATGTGCGTGACATGAGCCGGATCAGGCAAACCTAGGAGTAAACTAACGTAATATGTAGTGACTTCCAGATAGCGGGTCGATGCTCAGTTGAGAATAGAGTCTATTAACCAAGGTAGGGATACTAGTAGATATGTAAATGCAGAAATTTGACGCTGCAATTAATCCCCTCACCAAAGATAAATGTCCAGACAGTTGTGTCAGGCTGAGGTGCTAGTAGTTAACGAAGTGAACAATTGGTTCGGTAGACACACGAAATGTCGTACAGTATGTGAGAACAATGATTGATGGAGGGATGGACTAAATTCTGTTGGTTTCCATAGAATGACCGGGCAGTTCAAATATCCTGAGAGTGCTAATCACATGCTTCGACTCTTCTGACAACCCCTTGCGGGAACGCATGCGGGAGCACCGGTGGCGCGCTGCCAAGCCATGTTAAGAACCATGATCCTAACAAGAACAGTCTAAAACAGTGCGTTGAAAGCGATATGTTGGTACAGACCATGGAATCACAGTTCATTCGTCCATGGAATAGTAGACATCATGCCACTATCTCCGCCCGTCGCCTGCTGATGTGTTACAGCCCAGGAAGCAGGGATCTTGTTGCAAGTGATTTCTTTCTGGACTTCGTCCATATTCATCAGTGATTGCACCAAAGATTCATATCATGCATCTCTGTGGGCGTTTTCTAAAGTGGGAAACATTGCTTAGTGACAGAAATTATGCATCCGCTGAAAGGGTTTACACTTGGTAGAGAGGGGTCGGGATCTCTGGATAAAGGCTAAGGCCACGCATTGGAAGCCCGGACGATTGGCTTCCCACGCCCTTTCCTAGTCAAGCTTCGCATAAACAAGTGTCTCAAGTCTACGAGAGTTCTGTACATGTCAAGATTAATTGTGGGCTGATAAAGTCTGATGTTGCGCCACGCGACTGCCATGTGGTGTATGATGACGCAGAAAGCTAACGTCGCTAAATGCGGACCAGTGCCTCGGCTCATCATGTGCCCACTGAAAACGGTTTGGCGCTAGGTGCTGCCATGCAGCCCTAGCTCCCTCCCGCAGATCCGAAGGGATCTGAATGCAAGATGTGTGACATCGGCGAAGCACGTCCGCCGTTAGCTGTGATGTTCGGACCTATGGGCTTGCTCAACAAGAGTGCCGGAAATCAAAGCTGACATGTGAAATGCGAAGCGGGGTACACTGAACCAAACTTTCCTCTCGATCATTCGATCGCTGCTAGCGGTATGCCTTTCAGCTTGTGCTGAGTGAGTGTTCTCTTCAGACTTTTCGGCTAGTAGCGACGGCGATTCCGCTACTCCTGATGGGGATTCAATGCTCCTTGCTCAACAGTGCTAGTGAAAACCGCAAAACGATATCATTTCAATTTCCAGCCGGCCATTTCTGGCTCTTTTGGTAGCTACTCTTACCTTACACACAAAGAATTGTCGCTGCACACGTGCACGAAACGTCCCGCTCCCCCTACTGGAATTTCCGTGTATCTTTCAATGTCTTCCAGTAAACCAAACGACGATATTGTCAAGTTCGACCCAACAGGCCGTGCCTCAAGCTCAAACTCCATCGATAAGATTACAGAGGCTGACAGTCCACAAGAGGTAGATGCTGTAGCATCTAATGCTACGGTTGCAACGAACAATGCGGGAAAACGGACCGAGCTCACAGACATCGCCACTCTTCACAACATCGACTTTGGAGATCCTGTTCTGGATCCCAGCAGTCCAGATTTTGACGTTTACGAATGGGCGAAGACAGTCATGCGCGCCGCTGGTCAAGCAGGTGTCAAGACCCGACGGGTTTCTTTCGTATTCAAGAAACTCGTTGTATCCGGCTCTAGATCTACCACACGTTTCCAGGCCAACGTAGCATCGATATTCATGGTCCCATTTCGGCTGCACGAGTATATCAACTCTAGGAAGAAACCGGAAAAAGCCATATTGCATGGGTTCGATGGCATGACAAAACCTGGTGAGATACTTCTGGTACTGGGGCGTCCTGGCAGTGGCTGTTCCACCTTTTTGAAAACCGTATCAGGCGAGCTTCACGGGTTGAAAGTAAACAAAGATTCTGAGATTGTTTACAATGGTATTGCTTCCATGACGAATATTCACAGGACCCTTGTGCTAATTATCAACAAGGTATTTCCCAAGAGGAAATGATTCGGGAACACAAAGGCGAAATCGTCTATAACTCAGAAGTTGACAAACACTTTCCTCATCTGACAGTGAGAGAGACCTTGGAATTTGCGTCTACTGTACGCACTCCACGCAATCGAGTCCTCAGCGCTTCTCGGAAGGAGAACGCAAGGCGAGTTACTGCAGTTGTAATGGCAATCTGCGGCTTGACTCATGCAGAGAACACCAAAGTGGGTAATGACTTTGTTCGGGGAGTCTCTGGGGGTGAAAGAAAGGTAATACTCAAGAACTGAGGATTCAACTGCACACTAATTTGCACCCAGCGTGTTAGTATCGCTGAGATGATATTGGCAGCCTCACCGATCGGTTGCTGGAGTAATAGTACGCGCGGCCTTGATTCTGCAACCGCACTCGAGTTCGTCCGTACTTTGAGATTGAGTGCTGACATCTTCGGAACTACGCATGCTGCTACTATCTACCAAGCGTCTCAAGCAATTTACGACCTCTTCGATAAGGTTATCGTTCTCTATGAAGGCCGAGAGATCTACTTTGGACCTACGAGGGCTGCGAAGTCATACTTCGAAGAAATGGGCTGGTGCTGCCCACAACGTCAGACCACCGCCGACTTCCTCACCTCTGTGACGAATCATCAAGAGAGACGACCACGCCACGGATTTGAATCTCTAGTGCCTCGGACTCCCGAAGAATTCCAAAGACACTGGTATGTGTCACAAGATTACAAAACGCTTCTAGCGGAGATAGAGCAACATGAGCATGGGCTCTCTGATCATGTTGCTGCTGAAGAGTTTAGAACTTCACGCCGGGCCGCCCAAGCACACCAACTACGAGTCAAATCTCCGTATCTTGTCAGCATCCCGATGCAGATCAAAGCATGTATCACACGTGCGTATCAGCGGTTATTGAATGACAAGGCGTCAACACTGACAGTGGTGCTTGGACAAGTCATCATGGCGCTTGTCGTTGGCTCCATCTTCTTTGGAATGCAAGACGATACAAACAGCTTCTTCGCAAAAGGATCAACATTGTTCTTTGCCACTCTACTCAATGCTCTCATTGCCGTTACCGAGATCAACAGTCTGTATCAACAGAGGCCAATCGTTGAAAAACATACTTCTTATGCGTAAGACTACCTACTCAGCTCGCTGACTTGCTCCTTGGATTATTCCCACAACTGTCGCCGTCTGACCATATCATCGTTCCTAGCTGATATTCTGAGTAGCTTTTGCCACCCGTCTGCCGAAGCGTTGGCAGGCATCATATCGGATGCGCTAGTCAAGCTCTTCATCGCAACCTGTTTTAACCTGATCCTTTACTTCCTCGCAGGTCTTCGCCCAGAACCCTCCCAATTTTTCATTTTCTTTCTTTTCACCGTTTTGGTCAGATTCACCATGTCGGCGATGTTCCGGACGGTGGCCGCATCCACAAAGACGATCTCGCAAGCGCTAGCCATAGCAGGTGTCCTGGTATTGGTTATTGTGATCTACACTGGGTATACCATTCCTCGTGCATACATGCACCCGTGGTTCAAGTGGCTTACCTGGATAAATCCCTTGGCATATGCGTTCGAGGCCCTTATGGTGAACGAATTTCATGGACAAGAATTTCCATGCGCTAGGTTCTTTACTCCCAGTTCCTCGATGCCTATCTCGCTAATATCTAATAGCTTTGTCCCTTCGTATCCGAATCTAACCGGTGGAACCTTCATCTGTTCAATTCCGGGTGCTATCGCTGGACACACAACAGTCTCCGGCGACGCCTATGTTGAAGCCAGCTTCCAGTACAGTTACTCTCACATTTGGCGCAACCTCGGGGTTGTGATCGCTTTCTGGATATTCTTCCTTGCAGCTTATCTACTTGCAACGGCGCTGAACTCATCCACATCGAGCACGGTGGAAGTTTTGCTTTTCCTTCGAGGTCACGGGACAACACCTATCCGGAAAGTCAGGGAGCGCATTGGTCGTACTGACGACCAGCTTGATCTTCTAGCGGTAGGCACCACTTCAAGCAACACCAGGATGCGAGAATCTGGACCTACAAGCGTCCTCACTTGGCGTGATGTTGTCTACGATATTCACATCAACGGAGAACCCCGGAGGTTGCTGGATCATGTGTCTGAATGGGTCAAACCAAGTACATTGACTGCGTTAATGGGTGTTTCTGGTGCTGGCAAGACAACGCTACTTGACGTTCTTGCCCAGCGTACCTCTGTTGGAGTTGTCACTGGCGATATACTGGTGGATGGGAAGCCCTTGGAATCAAGCTTCCAACGTAGAGCCGGTACGCAATATTACTCCATCAGAGATGGTCTTCTCTCAGAGATGCTGATCATGAGGCAGGCTATGTGCAACAACAGGATGTCCATCTTGAGACCTCAACAGTCCGTGAAGCGTTGCGTTTTAGTGCCATGCTACGGCAGCCTAAATCAGTATCGACAAAGCACAAGCACGATCATGTGGAAGAGGTAATCAAGGTTTGCGTTCCTCCATCTCTACTCAGCGTGCTACACTGACCATACTTAAGATGCTCGACATGGATGACTTCTCCGAGGCCATCGTCGGCGTACCTGGAGAAGGTCTCAACGTTGAGCAACGAAAGCTACTCTCAATTGGTGTTGAGCTTGCAGCCAAGCCAGCTCTTCTGATTTTTCTCGACGAGCCGACAAGCGGCCTTGATTCACAGAGCTCATGCGCCATTGTTGGGTTTCTCCGCAAACTTGCCAATGGCGGACAGGCTATCCTTGCAACTATTCATCAACCCAGCTCCATTCTTTTTCTAGAATTCGACCGCCTCCTTTTCCTTGGCAAGGGTGGGAGAACTGTATACTTCGGCGACATTGGTTCTAACTCGGAGACGCTCCTCAACTACTTCGAACGACACGGAGCCAGACGCTGCGCTGAATCAGAAAATCCGGCCGAATACATTCTCGAAACAGTAACCGCCGGAGCAAGCGATAAATCTGGACAGAATTGGCCCGAAATATGGAGGGTGAGCGACGAACTTGCCTACGTCGAATCGGAACAAGAGCGCATTCACCAGGAAATGAGTAGCATGAGCGGAGAATCCATGAGTGGCGGTGATCATGATGAGTTTGCCACGCCCTTGTCCACCCAGATTTACTTTAACACTGTTCGGGTTTTCCAACAATACTGGCGCACACCTTCCTATATCTGGGGAAAGTTCCTACTTGGTGGAGTGTCAGCTTTGTGAGCATATATCCGACCTCTATTGGTGATACGAAGCTAACATGAGATAGATTCATTGGTTTCTCTTTCTTCGAGTCGAATTACTCTCTCCAGGGCATGCAAAATGCTGTATTTAGTATTTTCATGCTGACTTCGATTCTCAGCTCGCTCATTCAACAGGCCAGTCAGCCGAATAAGTTAAATTGTTGCGTTGCTCATTTAGAAATAGATAATGCCCCGCTTCATTCTGCAAAGGTCGCTATATGAGGTTCGTTATAGATCGGAGATAATGTCTTCAAGGGCTTGTAAAGCTGACGGAGCCGAACAGGTTCGCGAGCGCCCTTCGAAAGTTTACTCGTGGCCCGCCTTCATACTCGCCAACATTCTAGTGGAAATTCCCTACCAAGTCCTTCTTAGCATCCTGGTTTATGTGTGTTATTATTATCCAGTATTTGGGTTCGTGTTCCTTCTTAACAGGGTGTGTATAATGTCCGCCGCTGACAGATTGCAGTATTCAGTCTTCAGAGCGTCAGGTTCTGATCATGCTCTTCTGTATTGAGATCTTTATCTTTGCTAGCACATTTGCGCACATGGTCGTTGCTGCATTACCTGATGCTCAGACCGCTGGGACTGTTGCAACACTCCTCTTTTCTATGACCATGATATTCAATGGGTAAGCAAACCTGCTGCCAATGTGAAGGCTAAGGAGCTTATAAGCATAGTGTCTTTCAACCGCCGCAGTCCCTTCCGGAATTCTGGATCTTCATGTATCGCGTGAGTCCTCTAACATACATTGTTGGTGGCATCGCAGCATCTGGTCTTCACGG
>JAESFQ010000776.1_pt1 | contig 11759 bp, 7 predicted proteins | sample 9269431 | NCBI WGS metagenome assembly JAESFQ01 (sample SAMN14502588, study PRJNA617103) | algae metagenome | isolation source: Plectolyngbya sp. WJT66-NPBG17 and co-occurring heterotrophs from well... | place: USA: Mojave Desert, Joshua Tree National Park, California | collected 2006-08-06
AAAGGTTCTACTCGCTTAAAGGTTCTACTCGCTTGTAACCTACGTTATATAATTAAAGAAAAAGAAAAAAAAGAAAAGGCTTTAATATATATAGCCTAGTTCTAAAAGGTTTTATACCATACTACTTTAATTAGCGCTAAGCTATACCTTGTACACTAAGAGTAGTTTACTTTATATAGCGTAGTCTCTTACATATTGCATACAAAGTAAATCCTAGTATTATTCTGTAACACTGTATAATGTTGTCTTCTTATCCGTAAGCTAGGAAAGCCCTAACCCGTACGCTAAGTATAGCAATTCCTATGCAAACATCATCTTGGTCGTAAAGAATTTCTACCCCCTGCTCAAGTACCTGGTTCACTCGAACCATGGGTAGCAACTGCGTCATCCCTGTTCGACCCTCCCTGCTGCGTCAGACTCTCATTCGGTCTCTCTCTTCTCGAGCGACCAGTAAAGACATCACTTAAGCGGGTGCTGACACGCCTATTCCTCCTGTCCCTCACACCTACAATGTCTTCAGCACTTGCATTTGCACTGCCACCTGTGACATCGCCGCTTTGATTCCTCCTCTGTTCTCTCAGACGTCGTAAAGCACCAATACGTTCCTCTGGTGAGGCGTTCGGTCGGTAACGGAGGGAAAGGATGTCGAAGAGAGCAGTACGGCGGCGATGGGATGTATCGGCTTCAGGAATGAGAGGTGGGGCGAGCTCATCGGGATCTTGCGATGCGGAAGAATTGCGCGAGGTTACAGGGCGGAGATCAACCCGGCTAGTGGAAGTCAGTACAGTATCTATGATTGTGTGTGTGTGTGTGTGTGTGTGTGTGTGTGTGTGTGTGTGTGTTTTAAGTCAGAGAATAGCGCACCATAACGGACACGTGCCGGAAACATTCAGTAACCAAGGATCCACGCATTCTGGGTGGAATTTGTGATCACAGGGAAGAACACGAAGATCCTGACCCTTTTCGAAGTCTTCGGTGCAAATGGAGCATCCCAAGCCCTCGTCTGGCGAAGCATTGTCTGGACCCGTCATCGCACCGGTGGCAGCAGGCTGTGCTGGAGCAATACCCGAATGATGCTCTTCTGCTGGAGTCTGTATGGCGACCTGTGCTAACTCTGATGAACCGGCAACCTGAGTCGATGCCGTGTCGTGGTCGTTCACGGCTGTAGTTGAGCTTGTTTGCATTTCTCTACCCGCGATCGCAACGTGGACATTTCCCGCTTCGGTTGTGGATCCCAGCTCAACGTCGGCGGGCTTCGCTGGCTCTTTCTCACCAAACTTGACAATGGGTATGGTATCCAGTATAGCTCGTCCCAATCCTCTTGCCCTGCTTTGCCTTGGCCGTCCAAGCACGTTTCGAGGTCCATATCTCTCGGGATGGCGATGCGCACGGACAGCGCCAGTAATGATGATTACCAGGAACAGTGCTGTAATGATGCCTGTGATGCTGTACAGAATGATCATAGCAACAGCGGTCGATGGCGAAGGGCCCAGCGGATTTTGCTGATATTGGTTACCATTGCCAGCGTTACTGTTCCCTTCGTCCCGTCCCTTTACTTGGACAAAGTACTTCATATGTGCCGGCAGGTCGATGATAGCATCGAGCACCTTGGCCGAGTCGTCTCTGTTGGTCATGGTGTACATTGCAAACTCGTCCATCATGATTTGTGTATTGTCCTGGGTGTAGTTGCAGTAGTCTGATGCCGTGCTGTACAATATGACTGCCGAGATGTTGGCTTGTAGATAGACCTGTTCGAAGACGCCCTGCGCGGTGTCGAAGCCCCTGTAGTCGTTGGGGTTGCAACTGATGTATGCGATTTCGTCATTGGAGATGCGAGCGGCGCTGGAGTAGTTGGTGTTGTATAGGTTACCCTCGACCTAGTCCTTGTCAGTGCATGAAATGCTATGCGACGAATAACGTTTGACGAACTGATTTGGCGGCTTCCGGAGTCAATGGGATCAGGTCAGCAATCTTACTCCCGTCGGCCTGGGTATCAGCTAGTGGCAGCGTGCCATCGGAAAGGTTTGGACGCGCGGTAGAAGTGTTAGATGACGATATCGAGGCTGTGGAGACGGTCGCGAACAAGAGGCATGTCGCTTGCCACAACAGGGGATGCGGTCGCGCGAGCAGCATCTCGGGGTCCTACGCTTCGTGTAGTCCAAAATGGGGTAGCAATATCGCTTGCTCAGCAGCGAACAGAAACGTCCGTCTTATCGATGACCAGCACACCAGGTCGGACGCCCCATGGAGGGTTGGTCTCGAGCGCGGGGTGTGGCTTGAGCTGTCTCGTGTCCTAGAAGCCCCAAGCGGTTCAAAGCGATTCTGGGATAGAGCGAATTCCGCGACTCGACGCTAGCATATCGCGCGAACGCCAAACAGCGCAAAACATATACATGAAGAAAAGAGGGTCGATTGAAGCCTCGGCGGAGAGGCGCGGACTGCCATGGCGTATCGATTGATCTTCACACGCCCGCTGACGCCGGCGACCCACTGAAATCTGCCACTCCGAGACTGCCGCACCAGCGCTCCACTCCACCCACGTTGTGATGCTGCATCGCCCCACACCCTGCGCCGCGACTTGCTCACTCTACTGCATCGTGACCTGTAAGATGCATCCGCCTCACTCCGCGCATCTCTACTTCTCATATGCATCGCAAGTTGTTGCGAAGCAGTCGTCACCTGCATGGCTGAGCACCCGCTTGCGGACCGACTTTGTTTCATGGAACCTATAAGCTTCGAGTCGCATTCTGTTCTACATACAAGGTTCGAGTATATCATGTCTATAATCCAGACAATCTAGCAGTCATCGCCCACGCCCGTGCGATTCATGCGCGAAACCCCACTGTTCACCAGAGTGTTTCCTTGTTAAATTACCCAACCTTGATGCCGCCATGTGCGCATTTCTTTAACTGATTACTCCCAACATGACAATCTTCCGCAAACGCCTGCGTGTGTACCTTGTGTGCAGAACCCTGCCTGTTGCAGACAGTCATTAACATTCTTCTAACTCCCTCCCTGCGTGCATCAATTCCTCACATCAAGACCCTTCAGTATGCTACACCACTGCGACCCCTTCCAGGTGTTTTAAATGTCATAGACTGCACCTGCTGCTCGACCAAGCCCCCAAGCGCAAGCGTGTCCATAGGATCGACGCCCATCTTTTGGAAGTCGTTAAACCCAGAGAGATAGAAACCTGCGATGACTACAAGATACGACAAGATGAGAATAGACCCCTTGAAGTAGTTACTCTTACCCTCGCCATACATGTACGACAAGAGAAAGACGCAGAGAATGACTGTAACCATGTCCCACTGGGGAAAGATCAGAGTGAACGTCTGGCTGGCAACATCCTGGGCTGGAATGTAGCCTGAGTGGATCGCACTGTAGAATACCAACGCCGGAATCTGGAGGAGGCAAACTTGTAGAGCGTATGCAGAACCAATCTCCATGGAAAGCGCAATGTTGCCGTTCATGGCAAAGGATATAGCATTCAAGAACTCAGTCGTGTTTGGAACCAGCGCGAAGAGCGTGATACCCAGAAATTTCTCGTCGATGTCGGAGCCTTCGAGAACACCATCGACGGTATTAACAAGGATTTCAGCAATGATAGCGTATGCGACGGTTGCACTCAACAGTATCGCAGCACTCTTTTGCCGGCTCCAGTTCGGTGCATCGTGCCCACCAGAAGCATGCCCGGTCGCTGTATCCAGCTCTTCAGGTGCAGCCTCCGTGTTTGTTCGCGTATGGACGGGGCGTTCAGCGTGCGCTTTACTTGGTGTATGAGCAAGTTGGGCTGCTTTACGCGGGGCTCTGGTAACGTCGCGTGTTGCTAAAGCGGTCGTAGTTGCCGCGATTTCTGTAATTTGTCGTGCAAGTGACTGCGCAGCGTCATCTGTGAGACCCTCGACATGAAAAGAACGGTGCGAGTGTGCGTCGCTATCTTTGGGCGGTACCATGTGTGGAGTGTGGCTGTCCGATTTAGAGCCAGGCCGCCGGTCGTCTCCTGCGGTTTGCTCAGGTCCAAGTCCAACCTCTTGCAAAGTCTGGCTGACCATGCGCTTGTACAGCTGGCTGTCGCGAATGTGCGCGCGGGATATGGACTGCCCTGTCGCTTGCCTAACAAAAGAAGAATGCGGGAAATCCACATGTCCGCTTTGACTAAGACTGCTCGCACTCATCTCGAGTATCTTCTTCTCTTGCGCATCTGGCTCAGTCCAAATCGTTGCAGCATGAGTACGAAGGGTAAACAGAAGACCGATGATGTAGGAGAAGAACAGCAGAGTCGCTGCAAACCAGGTGTAGGGCTTCACGGCTTCATTGTAAAAGCGATCGTTGAGCGCTGGGGTTTGTGAGTAGTAACACCTACGGCAGTCTCGTTCCGCAGGAGCATGGTGACTAGAGTGCACACATTGGTGACAATTCAATTCGTGCTGATAATGATTAGCCGGGGCATTGAAGTGCGTTTGGGCGATACTTACGCTTCCATAAATCTGGTAGAACAATGTTGGACCAAAGGCGCCAATGACAGCGAACAAGAGCATGGTTGAAGTGACACCGGCGGAACGTACGTTGAAGCGCTGAGTCTTGCGCTTGAGAGCACCAAAGCACATCGACAACCCTGGAAGGAAAAGGATACCTGCAAAGATGCTGCCGATAATGCTACCTTCGACAAGCTGAGCTTTGCCTTGCTTGAGCGCTACGCAGTAGAGGAAGACTTCTACAACGGTAGAGAAGAAGGCGTTGATAGTGGCGCCAACACCCATCGAGGACTGGGCTGAGATGGAAGCTACGGCCTGGCCGATGAAGTATGCCAGTGGAATAATTGACAAGAGTGCAAGAGAAAACAACAAAAACTGGTCTGTCAGCCAGAACTTCATGTCCAGGGCCTCGGCCAAGACGAAGTAGTCGAAGATGGTAAAGGCAACCAGACTAAGAAGGTTGATGAGGAAGATGTTGGTTCCGTCAATGGTGTACTTCCAGTACTTGATACCCACTGCGCGATAGGTACAGAGCAATATCGAGGACGACTCTCCAGGACGGCGCACATTGCCGTTATCAGAGTGGAACGAGAGCGCCAGGGGATGACGTCGTAGATGATCGAATAGCAGCAGCGTAGTCTTGCCCATGGGAATTGTGAAGACGAGAAACCAGCATAAGGCTGAGACGAGGAACAAGGCAGGTGTGAGGATGCCGTAGAAGAACAGGAAGAAGACTACCCGACCGAGATTCCACTTGCCACGGCCAAACAGCCTCCTCTTAGTGATGGCAGTGTCCGTGTGATTGACATTGGCACGTCCATCCCTGCCGAGTAAGCTTGTTGTCTCCCCGCCTGAGGAATCAACGCTGTTACGTCTTCGGCCGATCAAAGAGCTTGTGCCGGTTGTTGGGCCGAAGAAAAGGCGTCCTTCTTCGATGTCGCCGCTCTGCCACTGCTCGTACTCGCTGATGCTGCGACCCTCGCCCTCGTCCTCTTCTATGTAGGCCTCATCCTGCATGAGCTTGACGTACTTGCCGAAGGGGTAGAAGAGGTATCCGGCCAGGTCAAAAAGCAGACGGGAGTACTCCTTGCAACTTTCGTTGAAAGCGAGGAGCGCGCAGAGTAGACCACCTGCCAAGGCAACAACAGCCAGCCACCAGCCAAAGATGAGTGTCCAGGCGATGTTGAAAAGAAGCAGCCATCGACTGACGTAGAGACCGGGTGACGAGTGGATGTCTTCTTCGGCGTTGCGCTGCACCGAACGGCCCTTCTTGTAGAGCGCGGGCTTCCAGATTCTGATGCCGAAGGGATGAGTGACGTTGATGGCATCCTGACGGTCGCGTAGCGTGAAGCTCTCGGCGTCGCTCAAGTCGTCCTCTTCATCGCCGCCGCCACTCTCGTCCTCTTCTGCTTGTACCGTGTCTTCACTAGACGAGGGTGTCGCATCCGCATCAGCGCCCGTTGGCAGAGCGGTGTCGTCGAGTTCCCCCTCGTCGTCTTCGGTCGATTCGATTGTGGCAAGGTTGGGCGGGGGTGCGGCAGTGCGTCGTCGGACGGTCGAGGGCTTGCGACGCAGCGGCGTCTGTCGCTGTTTCTTCTGCTGGTCCTGCTGGGCTTGATCAAGCTCCACCTCCTCTTCAGCGTCGTCAACGCTGAATTCCTGCCCTTTCTGCGGCCATTTGGACGATGTAGCGCGACGGCCCATGGGCGGCTTCTTGGGCTTGGTGGAGCCCTCGGAGGTCATGGCGTTCTGCTGGCGGCGCTCAATCCCAGACGTGATGGAGCCTGCAGTCCCGTTAGCATCATAGTTGTCTTCCTTGGATGACTGTATGTAGCTCCTACCATAGCCAGCGGGCTGCAGGGCAGCTTGCGCTCGTCTGCGCGCCGAATCCGCGGCCGTTGCGCTCTGTGCTGGCGTGTCGCTGCCCGTGCCATAGGCGCTGCTCCGGCGCGACGTCTCAGGCGATGGCTTTGCTTTGCCTCCGGTGGGCGTGCCATCTTCCATGGTGATTTCGCTGTGCGATGGGAGCTTTGGAGTCGTACAAGGGCAGGTTGTCAGACTATCTGTAGTTCAACCTTGTTTCGGAGGAGCTTGTATGGTCACAGCTCAAACGCTCAAGCTGTGTGGCTATGTGCACAGGTCACGACTCTGCCGCCGCACGATGACAGCTGTCAAACAAGAAGAAATAGGCATCACCGTGCTGGTTGTGCCCCTCTGATGTGTGAGTGGGTGTGGGAGCCAGCTGCAGATGACCCTGTTAGACGTCCGATTTCCCGGCGATCCATTGCACCTGTCGGGCATTTAGCGCCGAATGTCTCACCTTACTCCAGATAAGATAGACGACTGCCCGGGCAAGCGCTGCATATAATTCACGGCATTCGCGGAAAGAGAATATCAATTTCTAGGCACGACTGGAGTCATGTACGCGTTTTAGTGAGATGTTACTATGCGAAGCGTAGCGGTGCCATGGTGATGTCATGCTGTGGCTGGAGAACCACTCCAGCATTCTAAGCTCATACATCCTTGACCCTCACAAAGCGCGTGAAATGAATAAGAAAAAAGCGTTGTACTGATGTTCACTAGTCCGAGTACATACGAACAAACATCTGTTTAGCTGGTTATGTCCTCAATACAGCACAAAGAGCAGTTGATCCTTTGAGGCTGCATGTGGCTCGAACGCTAACGGCATCAAGATTAGCGCTTGAACAAGCTTGCTTGTCACATGCATGCAGTTTAGCACACGTGCTAGCCTTGCCGTCAAGCCAGCCACAGCTAGGCCAAGGCAATGTTGGTGTTAAACACTCAAGAGCATGTTATCGTCCTTTCGAGTATCGATGCAGTGAGCGCTTTGATATCGATATCCTTTTGTGGCAGGGATGTGCTCGCTGCGCAGAAACTAGTTCGTTTCGGATTTCTCAAGTAGTCCGTTGCTTACGTTGTAGAGGCGGTAGCATTAGGCGCATACTCGCGGTGTAACAACATTCGGTGTAAGTCCTCTGCATCAGATCACGTCTTTCCCCGGTACTATTTCCGCACCTTGGTGGGTTTACTCGTCTTTCTGAATCCTGACATCTATACTTTTGCACTCTTAGCCCATTTCATCCGAGGTCCCTTAGGTCGAATCGAGACTCGACACAAGCAATGTCAATAACTACAATGCATCGATCCCCTTTTATTGTATAGGAGCATATTAAGGTGAAAGATTTTATCACGGCAAAGGGTTTCTCATGTTCATGGTACTAGTCGCAAACAGTAAGAGCAAAGCTATTCAGCTTCCGGTCCTTATCGATAGCAAATGACCCATTCCCGATCAATCGCACGCCACGGAGAACCCTCGCTCGACTACCATGTGAGCGCGCGTCGACTTTACGCGTCGCGCAAAACATGTATCATCTCTTCAAGTCGATTTACCTCCATGCGACAAGCAAGGAAGGTGCGCTTCCCAGTTTCTCTGCATCCACCGCGATGAATCTAATAGTTTCCAGAGTATTCGGTTCTCCTCCTCGGCCTTGACAACGCTGGCAAGACAACGCTTCTCGAGCAGATAAAAGGCACCTACACGTCCTCACACCCCAACCTCAAGACAGTGCCTACCGTCGGTCAGAACGTCGCTACCATCGCCCTCCCACCTCCAAACCCACCCATATATCTCAAGATATGGGATGTCGGCGGCCAACATAGCTTGCGTGGGCTCTGGCAATCGTATTACAGCAGCTGTCACGCTATCGTCTTTGTTATAGATAGCAGCGATGTAGGCAACGCCACGTTAGCGGATATGAGCGCGAACAATGCAGCAAGCATAGAGGACATAGGGAGACTGGATGAATGCAAACTAGTACTAGAGAGCGTACTGGCCAACGAAGATGCCAGCGGCGTTCCCATATTGATCCTCGCGAACAAGCAAGATCGCGAAGATTGCGTCGAAGTGGTGAGGATCAAAGAGGGCTTCGTGAGGAGAGTGTTTGAGGGAGAAAAGGGCGGGAACGTGAGAGATAGCAGAGTGCTTCCGTGCAGTGCTCTCACGGGAACCGGTGTGCAGGAGGCTGTCGAATGGTTATGCAGCAGGATGGCTTTCAACAAAGAGGCAAGACCGCCAGTTATGAGGTAGTTGCAGGTCGGCATTACGTTGTGAATATACCCCCATGTTTGGAACGACTAACCCGTCAAATGCAGTTGTCTTGTGGAGCAATCGAATTCTCTTCGTTTTTTTACCTTTCTGCTAAACCAACATGAAGGTAACAGGGTCGTACACATGTTTATTATCCGCAGCTCCTTACCTTTATGCGGGAAGACTCGGTCGAGAACTTCCATAATCCAACATTCAGATACCCACGCCGTGAAATACGCCCTTGTACACTCCTACTACTCCGGATATCGTCCTGCACATTACCAACCCACAATGCCCGAAATCCTCATGTTGAGGTCCGCATGCATGAACACAATTCTGTGCTTGCAATCGTGCGATTTCGCAATCCTCTACCGCAAGTCTTCGGTGAGCGGCTGGAATACACGCCTAAGGTGCGGGTTGAACTGATTTTCGACACGAAACATGAGCTCTTTGCGTTGAGATTCCCCTATTCGCTAGTAGAAGATGCTGCCACCCAGCGCTTTGCCAATTTCGACCTCAGTATCTATTTCGCTAGGAATATGTCGTAGCCGAGTGGTGCATATGCTCTAATCTTGGACAAGCGCGTCTACATGTCTGTCTGTCATTGCGGAGATGAGGGGTCTCACATCGTTTTCTAAAAGTCAGGTCATGAGCAGAGCAGGAACGAACCTTTGGAGTTGTGCACAACGTAGATGTTTCAGGTGGCACGGATGTCAGCATATCTCTTTTCAAGTTTAAGCGACCGAACCAACCTCTGCGTCAAGGTTCGGTGCCTAATTCTTTTCGTTCATGGGTAAGTAGTAGTTGACTGGGAATTGGTAAATCGTCTACTTCCAGCCATGCCTGCTTGCATCCACCAGGATGATAACTGACTGCAGGCAGTCAGGTTATATTACCCTCATATATGTATGGGAAGATGACAAATCCTGACCGTATCTTTAAAGGTGTATCCTTCTTTCGCCTTCAGAGCCCGCACGATGGCCATGATGCTCAACTTCTTAGAGATGGAACAAAGTCCACAGCACAAGATAGTAGACTCTTGCGCATACCAATACGATCTTTCCTCAGGGTAGGCAGATGAATTGAGGGGGTTACGAAACGTCATCGTTGTCGTTACGGCAGATGATAAGTTTCGGACGAAGATCGGTGCAGGAGACCAAGTGCTTCAAGCAGGTGGACAGAGGTACGAGTAATTACATGCCGGTGGAAGTGGAGGTTTTCTCGCTGAGTATCTAACCTGCATCATCGCTACTCTAGCAAGTCAATCGGATTCTCACAACAATGTCTGAGGATATGTACAAGTAAACCTGGCCAATACAACTTAATCCTTTCCTCCTCGCTTCATTCATAGTCCAAACCATTTGAGGTCCTCCGCCTCATGCACCGGCACTGTGTGGCCCACATTCAGCGCACTGTATCCTACAAGCTTCGTTCCATCTCCATAGACCATTTGCGTATATCCGTTCTGCGGGAAGTTTGTCACGTTCTTAGTAAATGAGACACCTAGCAGCCCACTCCACTCCTTCAACTGCTCGCCCAAATTGGGGATCTTGACCAACGAGTCTGCAGTACCGTGCCATGTCGCCATGCGAGGGTAAGTGCCAGTATAGCCGGGGAACATGGCCTTCACCTGCGCAACCCATTCGGCCTGCGTCTTGATGACTTGGCCGTTTGCGCATCGCGGGTCTGCGGTACTGGGGCTGGCACCGGGGCTGCCTGCTACACAACCTGCTGCGACACCAGAGTAGCATGATCCTGCGGCAATGACGTCTGGGTAGGTAGCCATCATGACATTGGTCATCATGCATCCAGAGCTGCTTCCAGTGACGAATACCTTGGCAGGGTCGGCGTTGTACTTCTTGATGGTGTACTGGATCATGTTGTTAAGGCCTTGGTTGTCGCCGCCAGCATCGCGAGAGAGACCCTTGGCGGTGTTAACTTCCCAGCAGTTATTGTCTTTCTTGGTGGAGGGGAAGATAGTGATGAAGCCCTTTTGCTCGGCTAGGCTATTGTACTTGGTGGACTGCGCGTAGACTTCTCCAGTACCACCACAGTAGTGCAGCTACGTATATGTTAGATGGCATCCTCCTCAAAACGTGGAAGGGGTGTGAAATCGTACCGCGAGGATGATCGCGGGCTTGGTCGCAAGTTTGGCAGGAACATAGATGTTCATCTGGAGGTTCGATGGGTTCGCTCCAAAGTCGTTGACGCGAGTAAGAGCGCCATTTACAGTTGCGCAGATAGCGGCTATGCTGTAGAGTACTGAAGTGGAGAAGTGCATATTGAGTGTCGTGGAGTCCGCAACAACAATCTGCTGCGAATTTCTTCTTTCTTATAGACCGACTATGCGCATGAGGAGATGCTCGCCACCGCTAATAATGTGAGGTGATTTCCCCGTGAATTCTAGCCGTGCCTCATGAATTTTAAGTATCAATCTAAATGTCTCGAAACGACTAAGCACGAGCATGCGCAAGTCGCAGGGTGAAGTTGGTGCGTTGTTTCAAACACTTTGTTCGTCCAATCACAATCGACTGAAGCGGCGAACTTACTATTTCGGTCGAGCTTTGGAAGTTGTTGTACCTCCTGAGGTTAGGAATCAGGGGCGTCATGTGGAGTGCCCGCAGTTGGTCAGGGATCGTGGGTCATCACCCCAGATGAAGTCCCGCCAAATAGATTAACCTACTACCGAGCGTTCCTCCGAAGCACATTGCATGTAGCAGGACCGACTTTCGTATTCTCGTCATTTGGCATGCTTCACATGTGGGGTGCCGTTTGTGTTTACCGTGCAACAACACCTGATTGCGCGCCCTCAAGCGTCCTATATTCCATCAGGCTTCATGTCATCGATTTGCCTTTGCACATTCTGGTGTGTGTTTCTAGCTTGAGCAACATCGAATGTCTTGTAGGTTTTCGAAAGCCTGCAGCTTAGGGACTCTCGGTAGTAGGGATAAGGCCGGTATGCAGAAGTCGGCCGAAGTCGCTCCAGCGGTTACACCCGAAAAGTGCGACTGGAAATCACTAGTATGGAAATCGAAGCCTAGAAGTGCAGCCACTATTGATGTATTTCAATCGTTGTCAATTGTACTACTGTACGCGCAATGCCACTGGGTATCGTTTTAAATCATCTCTACAAGTTCGGGTGCGCCTCGTTCCACTCCTTGCTGAAAGCATAG
>JAESFQ010000778.1_pt1 | contig 11750 bp, 16 predicted proteins | sample 9269431 | NCBI WGS metagenome assembly JAESFQ01 (sample SAMN14502588, study PRJNA617103) | algae metagenome | isolation source: Plectolyngbya sp. WJT66-NPBG17 and co-occurring heterotrophs from well... | place: USA: Mojave Desert, Joshua Tree National Park, California | collected 2006-08-06
CAGAAGTGAGCGGCTGCGATGGGGATAAGTCTGGATATAATGAGACAAGTTTTTCATCTGATGGTGAGCGATAAAAATTCCGTTCTACCATCTTTTTTCTGCCTAATTTAATTTTTGAATATGTCTACTTAATACTGTGGTTTTACCAAAGCCTGCTGCTGCCGAAACCAGAATCAGTCTGCGGGTTAATCCCTGATTTAATTTCTTCAACAGACGTTTTCGTTGCACTAGAGGTGAACGGAATGATGGAAGATGCAACTTTGTTACAAGCAGGGGATTCACCATATCGAATCGAACCTCTGTGCGACTCTTACCTTTCAGGATAAGTCACGATTGAACTTCGCGCAGCCGACGATCGAGGAAACGGCGTTCACTGTCATTGGTGACAAGCGCTAGTGCCTGTTCATAACTCTGGGCGGCTTCCTTCAAAGCTCCAATACGACGCAACAGATCGGCACGCGCAGCGTGAAACAGATGATAGCCATCGAGGTCAGTGGCAAGTCCATCGAGCAGCACAAGCGCCATCTCAGGACTCTCTACCATTGCGATCGCGACCGCCCGATTCAGCGATACGATCGGGGAGGGTTGTAGACGTTCCAGCAAATCGTAGAGTCGAACGATCTGTGCCCAATCCGTCTCTTCAGCCCGTGCTGCCTGACAATGAAGCGCCGTGATCGCTGCCTGCACTGCAAACGAGCCAGTCCCACTCCGCAGTGCTTCCTCGACAAGCGGTAACGCCGCTTCAATCTGCTGCTGGTTCCAACAGCGACGATCCTGATCTTCGAGCAAAACTAGATCGCCAACTTCATCTAGACGGGCACCGCGCCGGGAGTCATGCAGCAACATCAGTGCCACTAATGCCGTCACTTCTGCGGGCAGTTGTGGTGACATTAATTTCCTCATGAGTTGCCCCAGTCGAATGGCTTCTGTGCAGAGGTCAGCTCTCACCAGTGTCTCGCCTCGTGTTGCTGCGTAGCCTTCGTTAAAAATGAGATAGATCACCGTCAGCACTGCGTCTACCCGTGCAGGGAGCTCGGTCGTATCCGGCACGGTATACGGAATGCCTGCATCTCGAATTTTGCGCTTGGCACGAACAAGCCGCTGCGCCATCGTTGTCGTGGGGACGAGAAACGCTCGTGCAATCTCCTCCGTTTCGAGTCCGCCCAACATCCGCAGCGTCAGAGCGACCTGAGCCTCGATCGCGAGTGCCGGGTGACAACAAGTAAAGATCAGCCGCAATCGATCGTCTGGAATTTCGTCGGTGTCGTAAGTTGACTCCTCGCGAGTGGGAATCAGCCCAGATGCCGCATGCCATTCCAGTTTTTCGGTCAGCCGCGATCGTCGTCGGAGGCGATCGATCGCTTTGTATCGAGCCGTTCGGATAATCCAAGCACGGGGGAGATCAGGAATGCCGCTAGAGTGCCACTGATTCACGGCGGCAATAAAGGCTTCTTGGGCTGCCTCTTCCGCCAGATCAAAATCTCCCCCCAGCCGGATCAGCGTGGCGACAATTCGACCCCATTCAGTGCGGTAGACAGAGGCGATTACCCCAAGGGGGGAAGAGCTTTGCAACGCTTGAGTTACATCTGATTTTGCATTTGAAGTCATAGCAAAAAATAGTTTTTTCTATCAATGAGTCGATCTGAGCCAGCGCCGTTCGACTCATTGATAGAGGAACACAAAGGAGGCAGATTACGATCGTACTTTATAGTATGTTTGATCGCATCCGCGGCGCAAAATTTTCTGTGAGGTGTCGATCTGAGCCAGCGTCATTCGACTGACTGATAGAAGGAAACAACGGAGCTAAATCACGACAGTACCCAAGCATCAAAAAAATTCTGGCGAGGTGGCGATCTCACTGTAAATCTGCAAACGAATTCTGAACATCCAATTGTAAATTAATCACTGGAGAAAACTAATGTCTTACATTGATGGTTTTGTTGTTGCTGTACCGACCGCTAACAAGGAGAAATACAAGATTCATGCGGAAGCCGCAGCAGTAATTTTCAAGGAGTATGGGGCACTCAAATTGGTTGAATGCTGGGGAGATGATGTTCCCGATGGCGTTGTTACTTCTTTCCCCTTGGCAGTGAAATGCGAACCCGGTGAAACCGTTTGTTTTTCATGGATTGTTTGGTCTTCTCGTGCGGTCAGAGATGAAGGAATGGCAAAAGTGATGGAAGATCCGCGCATGAAACCCGAAGGAGATTTGGGCATGACCGAGATGCCTTTTGATGGGAAGCGGATGATTTATGGTGGGTTTGAAGTCATTGTTGATGTTTGAGATGAATGAGGAGAATTCAATGTATGCGGCTATATGAATTCGCTCCGACGCGATCGATTCGAGTGCGATGGATGCTCCAAGAACTCGGTGTGGACTTCGAGGCTGTAACCGTCAACCTTGCAGTAGGGGAGCACCGTCGCCCAGAGTTTCTTAAGATCAATCCAGCAGGCAAGGTTCCAGTACTGGTTGATGGCGACTTCGTACTCACCGAGTCGGTTGCAATTGTGCTGTACCTGGCAGAGAAGTATCCCCATACAGGGCTGGTTCCCACCGATCTCAAGCAGAAAGCTCAAGTCAACCGTTGGCTTCTGTTTGCAACCACAGAGTTGGAGCAACCGCTATGGCGTATCGTGCGTCACACGTCGCTTTACCCAGAACACTTACGTCTTCCTGCCGAGGTCTCCCTAGCCCGCCAAGATTTCACGGACATGGCAGCCGTGATGGAAGAGTATATGCAGGGACGCAAGTTTATCGTTGGCGACACTCTGACAGTCGCGGATATTGTGGGTGCCTATACCCTCGACTGGTCCAACGAAGTCCAGTTGCTTAACAACTTTCCACATCTCCTCGAATACATGGAGCGGATGTATGCTCGATCGAATGCGCCACTCCGCATTGCCGAGGCGATCGCCAGCATCAGCTAGTCAACTAGAGCGTTTATTGACTATGGAGGAATCATGAGAAAACTCAAACTACAAATGCAAATCACCGTGGACGGCTTTGTTGCAGGCTCAGAGGGTCAGTTGGACTGGATGACCATGAACATGGATGAAAGCCTCTCATCTTTTGTCAACCATCTCACGGACACGAGCGACACCATTTTGCTCGGCAGAAAAATGGCCCCAGGTTTTATCCAGTACTGGGAGCAAGTGATCACTCAACCGGATAGCCCTGAGTACTCATTTGCACAGAAAATGGCGAGCATTCCCAAGGTCGTGTTCAGCAAGACCATTGATAAGATCGAGGGGCAGAATGTTCGGGTGGAAAACGGTTCCGTCGTTGAAGCGGTCAACCAACTTAAGCATCAATCGGGCAAGGACATCATTGTGTATGGTGGCGCAACCTTCGTTTCCTCACTGATTGAAAACAGGTTGATTGACGAGTTGCATCTCTCTGTCAACCCGGTCGCGATCGGAAACGGAATGCAGGTGTTTAAAAGTCGCACGCCTCTGAAGTTGATCACCTCTAATGCTTACCCATGCGGCAGTGTGGTTAACACTTACGAGCCTCAATAGTGTTCTTGGCAATCACCATTGGAAGGAGATCACTATGACAACGATCCAAAAAATCACGCCCTGCCTCTGGTTTAACTTTAATGCTGAAGAGGCTGTCAATTACTATCTAAGCATTTTCAAGAACAGTAAAATTTTGGAGGTTTCACACTACGGTGATGCCATGCCCAAACATAAAGGCAAAGTGCTAACCTTGCGGTTTGAAATTGAAGGACAGCAGTTTCAAGCACTGAACGGCGGAGCAGAATTCCCATTCACTGAAGCGATTTCTCTCAGCGTGGACTGCAAAACCCAGGAAGAAGTTGACGGACTGTGGAGCAAGTTATCCGCAGGTGGAAGTGAAAGTCAGTGTGGCTGGCTGAAAGACAAGTTTGGACTATCTTGGCAAATCGTGCCGCGAGCACTCACAGAAATGCTTAAAGACAAGGATGCGGACAAGGCGACGCGGGTCATGCAAGCCATGTTCACGATGAGCAAGATCGATATTGCTCGTTTGCAACAAGCCTACAACCAGAAAGGAGATTGATCCATGAAATATATCCTGCTGATCTATATGGCAGAAAATGCTTTGGGCGAAACCGAGCGAGAGCAGTGTTATGGAGAGTCTGCACAGCTTGCCCAAACTCTCCACGCCAAAGGCAAGTTTCTGTCTACTGCTCCGCTCCATTCGGTTACAACCGCGACGAGTGTTCAGGTTCGCAATGGTAAAAATCTCATAACCGACGGACCGTTTGCTGAAACGCGCGAACAACTGGGCGGATTTTTCTTAATTGATGCTCAGGATCTCGATGAAGCGATCGACATTGCCGCTCAGATTCCTGGAGCAAAAGTTGGCACGGTCGAAATCCGCCCCGTGCTTGAAGTTGCGGGCTTGCCAGAATAATAGTGTTTGCACTGAACCTCAACCCAAGGAGTACATTATGAACCTCAATCCTTATCTCATGTTCAACGGCAACTGTGAGGCAGCATTCAAGTTTTACGAACGCTGTTTCGATGGCAAAATTGTCACGATGATGACGCACAAAGAAGCACCCTCAGCAGAACAAGTACCCACCGAATGGCAGGGCAAAATCATGCACGTCTGCCTCGATCTAGGCGACCAGCTTTTAATGGGTTCTGACTGTCCGCCTGGGTATTTTGAAGCCCCTCAAGGCTTCTCTGTGCAGCTCAGCATTGACAAACCCGCCGAAGCAGAACGCATCTTTCACGCTCTGGCAGAAAACGGAAACGTGAAAATGCCGATCGAGCAAACCTTTTGGGCATTCCGATTTGGTATGTTGGTCGATCAGTTCGGCATTCCGTGGATGGTCAATTGCGAGAAGGCGACTTAATTCGCTATTCCACCTTTTCTAATCCTTCACGGTGCAATGATTCCAGAGGAGAAACTATGAGTACTCAAATTTTCGTCAATCTGCCCGTCAAAAACCTCAAAAACTCGATCGAGTTCTTTACGCAACTCGGATTTCAGTTCAATTCGGATTTTACAGACGACACTGCGACTTGCATGGTTGTATCTGACAATATCTTTGTCATGCTCTTGACCCATGAGAAGTTCAAGACCTTTACTCCAAACGAAATTTGTGATGCTACGAAAAGCACAGAAGTGCTGGTGTGCTTATCTGTTGAGAGTCGAGAAGCCGTTGATGACAGGATTCAGAAAGCGATCGCCGCTGGCGGAAGAACCTACAACGAACCCCAAGACCACGGATTCATGTATGCACACGGATTTCAGGATTTAGACGGTCACATCTGGGAAGTAATTTACATGGAGCCAAACTCAGCGAATCAAAGTTAGAGATTCAACTTTTGAACCTGCTTGTACTTTTATCATCAAGCAGGTTCAAAGCGACTTACCGCGGATCAACACAAACGTTATCTAACATTAACTCCCGTGAGTTACAGTGACTTGAAAAGCAATCACTCTGGTGTTTCCAAATGAAACGTGAACATGACACGATGCCTAGGTGCTTATGATGGCGTGGATCTGCTAAAAATTTCTCGGCTTTCAAGGGGTCGATCGAGTCATCAAAGACAATCGCTGAAGTCGTAATCTTCATATCGTTTCCTGAACAAATCTGCCTCCATTAGATCTTTTCTGAATTCGCAATCACCAAAGTAAACAATGTGGCAGCGACAAGTGCAGCGATCGTCCGAACATGGTTCCAGAACGTCCAACCGGTTAGATATCTTGTCCACAGTGTTGCGCCTTCAGAACTGTCGGGTTTCACGATCGCCAAAGCATCGTTCAACGGCACATTAAAAGCGATCGTCACTCCGATCGTGCCAACGAGGTAGAGCAGGCTACCCACCAGCAGATAGACAGCGCCCGATTGCTGCCATTTGAACAAAACGGAGACTGCTAGAAAGAGGCAAGCTAGAGCTGTTCCAAACAAGGCGATCATGAACAATGGATTAATCGCCGTAATATTGATCGATTGCATCGCGGCAATCCCTTGGGGTGCCTGGAGACGAGCGAGGGCAGGCATGATAAAAGTCGAGAAAGCGAAGAACACTCCTGCTGCTAATCCGCAACCCAGAGCTGTCAATAGTTTTAAGGTAAAAAGCCATTGGGGGGACACTACCATATGAAATTCTCCGATTGGAATGATCAGGCAACTACCCTTTCAGATTAAAGAAATGATCGAGATATAACTATCTGATTCTGGTGCAACCATCAAAAATCTTGTGATCGCTTTGCAAACTTTTCGGTAAGAGCAATTTCAGAGTGGATACAATCAGGGCAAGACGCATTGGAGTGGCAAACCTGGATGCAAACACAGCAAGATTTGCTCACAACAGCGTATGCCGCCTTTAACGATCGTGATATCGATGCCGTTCTAGCTGTCATGCATCCGGATGTCGCGTGGGCAAACGGGATGGAAGGCGGACACGTGCATGGACATGAACGACTAGTTGCTTATGAGAGTCGCTTTTTAGTGAAGCGAAGTTGCGAACCCTACGGGAGGCAGAGGTGAATATTGGGCTTTGGAACAATTTAAAGTCCTAAACTACCAAAACTGGACAAGTGCCAATGATTGACGCGAGATACCCCAACGTCTGAATCAGTAGGAGCCTTTCTTCAGGGAGATATTGCCGCGCTCGGACTCGAATAACTCGAATAATTCGCCCTGCTTCAATTCCTGCTATAGTCTGGCTCTTTTTGCTTCTTCCAGTATCAGTTGTACCCTGTTTGCCAGGATAGTGTGCTTGGGCAAAAACAATACTTTTCTTCCCATTCATCTCGCAGGTTTTTGATTTATGAGATCGTCCGATTAAAATTAACGTTGCGGACTAAGTCTCGATCTTGAAAGGCACATCAAATCTGTCCCGATATTTCGGCTAGATTTTCAAAAGAAATACCGTTACAGCCAACATGATAGAGGACGGGCAAACCAGGGAATTATGCGGAGTAATCCAAATCTCACCGCAGGGAATTCATACTCTCGCCCGGTCAACTTGCTGCAGTCGCTCTTCCAAACCATGCAAAACAACGCTCAAAACATCCCCGTTGGTGTTGATGCTGAGGTAAGCATCGGGTCGCTTTTCCAAACCATGCAAAACAACGCTCAAAACTGGGAAGAAAGTACAGGCTTTTCATTTCCTCCAGCCTCGATCGTTGGCCAAATCTATACCCTACTCAAGGAGCGTTACAAAGAAGGATTTCCCATCATCAAAGAAATCATTCAGAACGCAAATGATGGGGGAGCAACTCGGCTTGACATTGGTATCACACAGGGACTCAAAGACGCGACTCATCCCTTACTCAAGGCTTCCGGTCTGTTTTTCGTCAACAACGGTAGCTTTTGTGATTCAGATGCTCAAGCGATCGGCTGGTTTGGAGCCGACTTGAATGTTGGCAACACGGCAAAGATTGGTAAATTTGGTCTCGGTCAGAAAAGTATCTTTCACTTCTGCGAAGCTTTTTTCTATGTCGCCCATTCTCATCATCTTTCAGGCACGCCTGAGCGAGGACGATTTCTTAATCCTTGGGCAAATTCAACAAATCCTGTCTTGCCCGATGACAAGCACCCTGATTGGAAGCAACTGACCCCGACGACAGAAATCGCATTATTGAGTATTTGCGGCAAGAGGAGTTACTGGGCGACGAGTTTTTCATTCTATGGCTACCGCTTCGCTCAAATGCAATCGGTGATCGTTATATCTTACCTAACTACTACGACCACCAATCTATTCAAGCGCATTTGCCTGATAATTTGGGCAACAAAATCGCAACGCTGATGCCGATGCTGCGATCGCTCCAATCTTTTCACTACTGGCTTCCTGACGAGAATAACCGTTTAATCGAAAAATTTCAGGTTCGACTAGATGCCTCTGCAAAGCGCTGCAACTATCCTAGACTCGATGGAGAGATTGGGGAACCGATTAATCGATCTCTATCTGGGCAGATTGACCTCAACGATTATGAAGTTGTTTATGGAGGAAAGGAAATCCTTCTAGATGCGGCTGAATTGAATCAGCTTAAAGATTCAACATACTGGCCCAAACGCTTCACACAGGATGAATTTGGCAGACCTAAATCGGTTAAGGATAACCTGAGTTCGGGATAAGAATTGAGACAAGAAAGGGGCAAACCCGATAGGCTGAAAAGGCATTGTCAACTTAACTGGGTTTCGCCCTGGTTCTTGAGAATGAGGACACTTGGAGTCACGGAGAAATCAGTCTTTCAGCCTTTGAAAATCAGCCATTTTCTCAATAAGTAAGCCTTTGAACGGTTAAGTTGACAATACCAGCGAAACATACTCAAACTCCCCGAGTAATCACCGTGGATAAAAACGCGGCTTATCCCATCGCAATGGATGAATTGAAGCAAGATAAAACGTTGAAAGCCGAGACTCAATTGCGGCAGAACAAATATTTGAACAACATCATCGAGCAAGACCATCGGAACGTGAAGCGCATGGTGAAACCGATGATGGGATTTCAATCGTTCAACACGGCGAGAAAAACTTTGCGCGGGATAGAGGCGACGGCTATGCTTCGTAAAGGACAAGTGAAAGGAATCAGTCAAGGGGAAGTGCATCTCAAGCAAGATTCATTAATAAACTCTTTGGAGTAACTTCTTAAAACAATACGAATGAGACCCGTTCGTTTGTCACTTTAAGATCTTTGCGACACGACCGGCACCAGTCCCTTAGTTCTACATCTGTTGTTTTATTAGCCTACCTCAGTAACCCAGTCCCTCTACGCTCTCCGGAGCAAGGCTTGCATCCCGATGCCAACATCTCCTAAGCTCTTAAATTGTATTTGCTGACATTTGGTAAACTCAATTGATTAAAAGCCAAACGTCTAACTTCTAGTTTTCGGGTAGCGATATCTCAGCAAAGATCTCTCGGAAACTGAACTTAAGTGGAGGAGCAAGGATTCATTGTTCAATTATTTCGATGTCCTCTTGGAGCGCCCCCTTGCTTTAGGTCAAGCGAGTCACCGTCCCTTTGACGGTTGGTCTTTAGACGAGCGCTCTCCTCAAGTGATCGAATCCCTACTTCCGATCGGAGAATGGCTCCACCGCTACTACTTTCGGGTTACAACCGATGGTTGGCATCATTTACCCACAGATGGAAGCATGTTGCTCGTCGGCTCCCACAATGGGGGAATGATCGCGCCAGATACCTTAATGTTCATGGTGGATTGGTTTCGCCAGTTCGGTTCAGCGCGTCCTGTTTATGGGCTGATGCACCCTAACGTTTGGATGGTACCAGGATATTCGCGGTTGACTGTTGAGATGGGGGCAATTCAGGCTCACCCTAAAATGGCGATCGCTGCTCTGAGACGAGGAGCAGCAGTCTTAGTGTATCCGGGGGGTGCTGAGGATCTGTGGCGACTGCACAAAGAGCGGCATCGCATTCACTTTGCTGGGCGCAAGGGATTCATCAAGTTAGCGCTGCGAGAGGGAGTGCCGATTGTCCCTGCCATTTCTAAAGGTGCTCATGATACTTTGATCATCCTGGCTGATTACTACAAGGAGCTTCGGCAACTCCATGATTGGGGAATGCCCTGGCTATTCGGCTTTGACCCGATCGTATTTCCAATTTATTTAGGACTGCCCTGGGGTTTGGCGATTGGACCCTTGCCTAACATTCCGCTGCCTGTGCCCATCCATACTCGGATTTGCGCCCCGATCGTGTTTAAGCGTTATGGCCGGGCTGCTGCTCTTGACCGAGATTACGTGAACGCTTGCTATGAAGAAGTTGTGATGAGGATGCAGATGGAGCTAGACCGCTTAGTGAAAGGGCAAAACGGCGCGATCTGAGTTTTAGAGCAACGCTCCTATCTGAAGCGATCTCTAGGTCTCCTGCTGCCGCTAGACTGTGTGAAAGCTCAGCGTGATCGCGATAGGTTTGTTGAAATCTACTTTCAACAAACTTTATCGGAAATAGCAGTGATGCAGGATTCGAGAACATGCCCCTCAATCAGCTTTGAGTTAAGCAAATTTGAGTTAAGCAAACTTTGAGCGGCGATGGTCGAGGCGAAAGTTATGCAATCCACAGGCAGTTTCCATCACAGCATCCACATAGTTCTCCTTGCGATTGCGAAAGGTCTGCATCACAATCTATGAGCGCTTAATGCCGCCAATGCGGTGTTCAATTGGTATTGTCAACTTAACCCAAAGGTAGAATAATCGTACTGGGTAGTGCCCTGAAGGTAAGGATGGCTGAAACACTTTTGCAGGCATTGTCAACTTAACCGGAGATATTCAAAATTAAGCACAACCATCCCTCATCGTCAGGTTCGCTCAATTTACGCAGCCGATTTTAGCCCAGCGACTTCTCGCACTCGTGTCGGTTGATGGGAGTTCTCGGCTCGATTGTTCAACCCCTGATGCTGTCGATGCTCCACGTTCTTCATCACCTGTTTCTTCGCCGCTTCGTAACTCTTGAGTTTATCCGTCACGATGACCTGTGGCACGAAGCCTTGTTTTTTCAGCAGTTTGCGAAAGAATCGTTTGGCTGCCTTTGTATCCCGATGCCGTTGCAGTAGGACCTCCAGCACATTTCCTTCTGAGTCTACTGCCCGCCACAAATAATATTGCTGCTTTTTGTTGCCTCTGGCACACGCTGCGCGTGTTCGTCACCACTCCTTCATCTAAATGCCATTTATCTGTGAGGTAGGGACGTTTACGACGAAGCTGATTCGCGTACTGCTGCCCGAATTTCTGGCACCATTCTCGAATCGTTTCATACGTCACCTCGATCCCCCGTTGGCTTCGCCACGCTGAAAGCGACCAGCATCATCTTCTCGATGTCCCGGTAGCTCAAGGGAAAGGTGTCGTAGAGCCAGACACAGTGACTAATAATTTCGCGGGGAAATCGATGACGGGAGTCCATGGGCAAGGAATCGTAAACCGAGTGGAATCAGTACGATTATTCTACATTCGCGTTAAGTTGACAATACCCTCCAGACTTATCACCCATTGAGCTGTGCTGGTCGAAGCTCAAGCAATTGCTCCGTTCTGCCAAAGCGCGATCATTAGAATCACTCAACCAAGCGCTGACTCAGATCGTAACTGAAGAAATCTCTGAAGAAGATGCCATTGCTTGGTTCGCTCATTGTGGCTTATTCACCTGAAAATCGCTGTAGTGCATCCGATTCACGACCAATTCGCCGCAAGGGGACGGAAACTGCTGCAAGGGGACACAGCTAACCTAACCTCATTGAGAAAATCCAAGATTCACGACCAATTCCCCGCAAGGGGACGGAAACACTTGTTAGATTGCCACGGATCACCGTAGATTTTCTTGTGGATTCACGACCAATTCCCCGCAAGGGGACGGAAACCGCTCTGTGCCGATCGAGATCTGGAAGAGGTTCTCGATGGGTAGTCCTATTTAGGGAATGATAGCTATAAGTTCCTCCAGATAAAGCTTTCAGGGCTCAAGGCAACCTTTTCAGACCTGAAGTATCTCGACCTTTTTCACGTCTTTGCAGCAACACACCCAACAGAGCACCGAGAGAATCAGCACTGTGGCTTCTGTCTTGGGCAGATACTTGGGCCTTTCCATCCGATAGTATCTCGATAGAATTCATGTTGCAAAAGTGTTTCAGCCATCCTTACCTTCAGGGCACTACCCGCAATCGCACCAGGAATGGTATTGTCAACTTAACCGGAAAGTAGAATAATCGTACTGATTCCATTTCGTTCGGGACTGTTTGCCCATGGACTCTCGTCATCGATTCCCCGGCGAAATCATTAGCTATTGTGTCTGGCTTTATTA
>JAESFQ010000779.1_pt1 | contig 11739 bp, 7 predicted proteins | sample 9269431 | NCBI WGS metagenome assembly JAESFQ01 (sample SAMN14502588, study PRJNA617103) | algae metagenome | isolation source: Plectolyngbya sp. WJT66-NPBG17 and co-occurring heterotrophs from well... | place: USA: Mojave Desert, Joshua Tree National Park, California | collected 2006-08-06
GTGGTCGTGGATTCCTTTTCTTGGGGTTCTTTTGGAGGCTGTTGTTCCAATGCTGGAACTGCGTGCTCATATGCATTTCCATATCGCTGTATGCTCGGTTGCTCCGATCGGCGGGGCGAAGTTGTGAGATGACGGCGTGCTTGTCGCGTGCGGGCAACAGATGGCGATGTCCTCTCCTTCACTATTGACGCGCGCAATGGTGACGATTTGGTCGGCTGGAACAGCATAGGCCATAGAAATGGCAATCTCGGGGCAGCCATGTTGTTGTGTTGCGAGTTGCGAAGCTCGAGCTCGGCGTGGAGTCCTCAGATGCGATTTCGGGTAGTGTAGGCCTTGGCGGGGGATCTGCCATCCTGAAGTGGATATCCATGCCGAAGCATCACATTTCGACATCGGAATCGAGGCACCATCCATTCCCACCATCTATAACACTGGACATGACATTTTTCGTGTTCAAGGCGACTGAATACAACTTCATAGTTTCCAAGCACGTTCAATACAATTTGAAATGGCACACAAGAAGACAGCGCATGGTTTTGTTGCGTATAGCTAATTACCTTAACATCTGTCCTCTTTCGTCGTCGACAATGTAGTAGACAAGGAAGAAGAAGAAAGCTTTTGTTATGGGCCAACGCCTTACTATCAACGCCGCGTAATGCTCATACTCAATCTTCTTATCATGATACTGAAAACTTCGACAAACTTTTATGAGGTAGTCAAACCTCTGGGTATATATATGTAAGACCTGTTGCAACACCAGAAACAAACAACTTTTGGTCCGCACTGTTAAACGTCGTGCGAAGAGCTACTGATAGAACTGCGGCTAGTACCGTCGGTAATGTGAGTCGCGATACTCATGCGCTGGAAAGGCGAGACTAGGTTTTGTTCGCGAGACGGTGGACTCGACAAACCCTGGCTTCCCACTGGTGACAAAGGTGGTGGGTGACTTGGTAGGGCATCGTTTGCGCCGTAGCGTTCTCTGAGACGCTTGATTTCACGAAGTCGATTACGCCAGGATGATATGGACTCGCCACCCTCGCGGATATACCAAACACTGGAAAAGACAACTGCGTTGATGGCAATGAGACGGCAGTAGTCAGCAAGGTACTTCCCGCAGAGGATCTTGGTCTCGACGGCAGGAGATATGTCCGGGAAGCCTGACTTTGAGATTGTTTGGATCTTGTAGTAGCGATTCCTGCCGTCTGGGTCTGCGTCTATTCGGCGGTCGACAAAGCTAGCCCTTGATTCTGGGGAAATTACAATATGTACGTAGTTGAAGTCCGACGGAAATGTGTCGAAATTATAAGGTAAGCCAGAGTCGTTGAATATGATGTTGACAAAGTCGTTGCCGATATGCCGCTTTTTGTTTGGATATGTCATGTCGTCGTCGCGGTTGGTCGGCATCATTGTGGGAATATGGAAGACGAGCTCCATACAGCGGTCGCGCCAACAATAGGTAAACTCCCCGTCCATGTCTTCACGAGTATCGAGACCACCGGTATTAAATTTCGCGCCCTTCAAACGGCACAATGTACCCAAGTCGCTAAGGAAGGCGGTATACGCTGGGGAGCCCATGTCGTTCATAAAGATGTCCCGCTCGTTTGTCTGGCCTTCGCCAATGTATATGACGCCCACCTTGTAGTTGTCAACCGTTGCAATTCGGTCGAATGTAGTGATGGCACGGCGTGTCGGCTCATCATCGGGCAGAGGAATTGGTGGATTGCTAAGATCGAGAGGCGCGTAAAATGACTGGAAAATATCGTCTGGCAGAATTCCGACGTATGTGTTGGAGTAGAACGCTTCCGAAGCGAGGCCGATAGTGATTGGGACTTGATGTCGCGGTGGTGATGTGATTAAAGGCCGTACTTTGATGAAGCGGGTACCGCACTGTCAACAATTAGCAAATGTACAATCCGTAAGCAACTGGGAAGACTTACTGGTCGACGAGTCGTAACGACGGACGCACCCGTTCTTGCAGCTGTCTCTATCGTTACAAGAGCGTTACCTACGATCCAGGTCTTCTTCCACACCTCGCCATCACCGGGTTTGAAAGAGCTCTCCTCGCGTGTGGTCTCATCACGGTCGGTATATGCCACCATATTCATAATGTCCAGAATGACCTGACCTTGCTCTTCCATGACTTGCCTTCCGGAGCTATCGGTGTAGTGCAGGTTCTTTGTGATCCACGGTATCTGCTTTGGACGATCCTCCATCTTCAACGCCATGAACCAGAAGGTGATGACGTGATAGGCGAGCGAATACAAATACTGGGGTAGATCATCTTCGACGCTTCTTGGCTTGTTAGCACTGGAATCAGGAGATGCCGCAAAGTCTCTTGATGCGCCACTGTGTCGCAGTGTCCGATGCCCACTTTGTAGCGAATGCCCATTGGCCGTTCGGTCACGCTGGTCACGTATGTGTTGTAGATACCGGAAGCACACGCCAAAAACCAACTTGAACTCGTCTTCTCGAAAGTTCTTGAAGAGCTCAGGAAGACGTGCCAATGACGTAAGGAATTCTAATATGTGTATCGCTGTGGCCGGCTTGGTAATGATCTGCGACATCTTCTGAACAATGCTATCAAGTGACTTGCTGACTGACAGCGGAATTTCGAAGCAACAGACTGATAGTGCGTGGATGCACCATTTTGACGTTCTGTCCCATTGCACAATTCCCTGTAGGAACGCCTTGACAAGATCATCTTCTTCGCTCTTTTCAAAGTACTCGTGGTAGCTGATGATGATGGTCAATACATGAAAAAGGCAGACGGCAACGTCAGCCTTTTTCAAGAGCGTGTGCGGCGGAGGCTCGTGGAAGCTCGCATTCCGGACTTGTTCGCAAAGAACATTTCGCAGCATTTTAAGCTGGGCAACGCAACTACGCACTAGTGCTTGGTTCGAGAGTTGGGGTCCAAGATGAACGAGTACATAACTATAGATCTCCCAGTCAGGTGGTCGTTGCAAAAGTGAGATGATCAACTCGAGCCACAAGGTAATCTCCATGTCCAAGATGTCATCGCTGAGGGGGTATTTCTCTGCGTCGATGTGGGAGAAGACGACGCGACTTGAGTCGGATGGAGGTTCCTCGGGTAGCCCTTTGGGACCAGGATACATCCATAAAGGGGGTATGGGTTTCGAAACGCGGCCCACGGGAGCAGTTGAGCGGCCCGTGTGTCGGTTGAGTGAAGAACGAGGACTTGAACCAGAGGTCTTGCGTTGGTCGCGCCACGAAGAAATATCTTCTGATCTGTTATGATCTCCGGTTGAAACCTCTTCCATCTTTTCAGGCGCAACAGCTGTTTCCTCGGTGCGACAGAGCTCTGCGGCAATCCTTTGACCTTCAGATGAGGAGCTGACTATCAAAGCATGGCGAGCGTCAGCGCGCAAGCGAAAGAGTAACTTGAGAGCAGTGAGGCGCGCATCATGTGCATATACATCTCTTGCAGCAATTTGCCTCAGCAGCTCGTAAAGAATGCGCGTCTTTTGCGCTGAATGTGTTACGCTCCGAGTGAAAAGCCGCACATAGGCGGTAGCGATGACGTTACAAGGGGAGTACCCGTCTTCTTTGAAAAGAAATTGGTGAGTTTGCCATGAGGGCACCGAGGATGTTGAGATGAGTTGTGGGCGGTCCAAACGTTGCTGTAATATGTGGACAATTTCCGAGAACCGAGCAGTGGGTGCTCGATCAGCCACGTTCATCGCAAAGTCTACTAGTTCTTGCAAAATTTGGATGTCTTCTTCCATTTTGATGCGATCAAGAAGAAGCTCTTCTGAATGGAATACTGCCTCGCTCGAACACAACAACTCGACAGCATCGTGCGTTTCCCGAAGAGATTGGAGCACGAGCAGCCGGAGAGAACGCGGCCTTGTAGTGTCGCTGAAGATACCAGCGACCAGGCGCCGGCAGAGGTCAAGCCAGCCATTGTTGGAAGGGTTGAGATAGCGTCCCGTAGCAAAGTACTGTATCGCTCTCTCCGCAGTCGCATCACTTACTCGATGTGAGAGATGTAAGAAGAGCTCCATGACACTCTCGCGTTGGATGAAGTCGAGTGCATCGCTGATGTGATCCAATTTGACCAAAACTTGATAGATGCCGTCGTCGGGGTCACGTCGAAAGAGGTCCCGGTGGGGTGTTGCACTTGTTTCGTGTGGCGCAGAAGCATCGTTGCCGTTCTCTGCTCGGCCTAGAAGTAGTAAGTACGGATTTGATCATGGTGGAGTTGTATGCGTACTAGCGTTGGTTACATTGTCCCCATGAGGTGAGGTTTGTCTGTCAAGAACATCCTTTTTTGCATTGCTCACATAATCTGTTGGCCTGGACATTTTGGCGCGGAGACGCTCGTCGTCACGCTCGGCACATACACGTATAACCTGAAGCATCTCCCCTAAGTCACTTTCGGCGAGCAAGAGGTCCCTCATGCCTTCTTGGGCCAGAACCGCATCTATCAGACTAATGATTATCTGTTCCTGATCAGTGCCTGGCATCTTGATTGAGGCCTTGAGGGCTGGGAAGAGCAAGGACATGGGGACCTTGGGTAGCTCGTTGCGGCCATCCTCCAGGAGGAGAAGACGTAAGACGAGGGTTGTACCTCTGTACATGCTGTCTAGCTTCTTTTTGAGACCATCGTTTTCCAAAGTCTCACGTGTTGGACCGTCCAAAAGCAAATGGAGCAGTTCGGATATGGCAGCCTGTCCAACATGGGACTTGAATAGGTTGCTCAGCGTAGTCCAGGCTTGGTCCTGCAGTTCGGTGATTCTCTTGTGGATTTCACACAAAACCTCGAGACACGGTCGCAGTGATTGCCTGGGTATATGGACATAGGTGATTATGGTGTCGAAAAGTTTGACTCCACATTCAACATCAGGTCGATGCGTGGTAGCCCTGCAAATGGAGACGGTACGTCGTATTAGGAGATCCAGGTCGTCATCCGTGAAGACTTTGGCATTGAACTTGCAGATGTCCGTGGCATATTGGAAGGCGCGGAACATGTTGGCGACTTCTGGGGGAGGATTGGCGGCACTTCTCTTGCCGTTGGGTTTACCCCTCATACCACGGAATGCGTCGCAGCTGGCCTGGAAGCAGCTGTCCAAGGAGGTCAGAATGAAGGAGACCATGCCCGACTCGCACGAATCGATATCGCGGCCATGGTTGGTGAGGGTGGTGATGACGTCAAGTCTTCTGTCGAAATAGCGATCGTTCTTGCGCAGACAAGTAGCGTCGAAGAACAGGGTGCGCTCGATGCTGGCCAAGTCGGACAGGGACGCGCAGCTCTTCAGGAGCTTGTACCCCACCTCTGCAACCTCATCTGGCTGCTCAGGGAGGAGCAAGTCGCTTGCGACGGACCACAAGCCCAGTATATTGTGCACCGGATACGCCTCGAGGATGTCGCATATCTTATCCACGGCCACGGCGCGCTCGGCAAAAGGGCGATTCCGGTGCAGCTGGTCAATCAGGTCGTGCAGTTCTGGCGGGCCGCCCGTCACAGGCTTGCCCGTCCGCTGGCCGGTGACCTGGCTGATGCGCTGGAGGGTACCGTCGGCTGAGTGCGGGCTGGGGACGGTGCCCGGACGGACGGTGCCCAGCGAGGGAGTGCGCGCAGGCGTGCTTGTGGCCGACGAGACAGAGGGCGGCGGGGTTGGGCTCTTCAGACGACCGCCCGTCAGCGATCGGAAGGCCGTGAAGAGGGCCTGGGTGGAGGAGCGGCGGTCGGGCGTGTGGGGGACATGGTCGGACGGCGGAGACATGCGTCGGTCTCGGGGGAGCGACGGAGGGTTCGCCTGGGGGAGAGGGTGTATGCTTCAGGACTACCGCTGGAAGGGCCGGACAGAAGAGCTACGAGAGTGGCGCAGGCGCATCGAGTCTGTCATGGGTGCTGGACGGCGAAGAGGCGGGGCGGCTGTCGGTGCCCATTTGGGTATGGGAGGGGGAAGGAAGGTAGACAGGACGAGGCGACGAGGCGACGAGGCGACGACGACGGGTCAGGCGTGGGGAGAAGACAAAGTAACCAGGTAGTGGCGTGCTCGGCGGTTCAGAGAGCAGGACAGGACAGCATCTCTCGTCGTGTCATGGACGCTTGCTCTCGCGGAAAACCATCTGGGGGTTATGCACCTCATCCCTGTCCGCGCCAGAGCTCCTACACGCCTTGGCGCCCTAACGTGCGACTCCCCCAAACAGCAACCATCTGCCAAACAGTTCGACTTTTCCCTCCCTCCAAGCCACCCGCCCGTTCGCCCGTTCGCCCTGTAGCTCTGCTCCCCCCCCTACCATGGCTGCCGACATCGCGACTCTCTCGCAGCTGCTCCAGGCTAGTTTGGACCCCCGACAAAACAAGCAGGGTACGTGCCAGCCAGTGTATACCGCAGTGCTTCCTGCGGTGTAGCCTAGATTGCCTCAAAGAGCATGCGCATAACCTCCAACGTCAACCATGAATCCAGGGCATGCTGTTTCTAGACGTCTCCCTATGCGCACTTTGTCACACGTCTAGACTGCCATCTTGCCCCTCCATCTCCATGTCCAACACGCTTCACCACCAGAGGCTAACAATTTCACAGCCGAGGCAGCAATCACTCAAGAGCAGACCAAGCCTGGCTTCTCTCTCTCCCTCCTTCACATCGTCGCCTCGGACGCGTACCCCCAGACGACACGACTCTCCGCCGCGCTCTACTTCAAAAACTTCATAAAGCGAAATTGGGTCGACGAGGATGGCAACTACAAACTGCCCGAGGACGAGGTTGTGGCCATCAAGAGAGAGCTCATCGGCCTCATGGTATCCGTACCCGCGAACCTGCAAGCACAACTTGGTGAAGCCATCAGCGCCATTGCCGACAGCGACTTCTGGCACCGATGGGACACCCTGGTCGACGACCTCATCTCGCGCCTGACACCTGACAACACGGTAGTCAACAACGGTGTGTTGCAAGTCGCACACTCCATCTTCAAGCGCTGGCGGCCACTGTTCCGCTCCGACGACCTCTTCACCGAGATCAACCACGTCCTGTCCAAATTCGGCACCCCCTTCCTCCAACTGCTCGAGAACACCGATGCCCTCATCACAAACTCCCAAGGGAACCCCGACGTCCTCAAGAGCGCCTTCACAACCCTAGATCTTCTGATCAAACTGTTCTACGACCTTTCTTGCCAAGATCTGCCCCCTGTCTTCGAAGACCACCTCACCGTCATCTCAGCGCTTCTCCACAAGTACCTCATCTTCGACAACGCCGCACTACACACCGACGACGACGCCGAGTCAGGACCGCAAGAATATGTACGTGCCGGCATCTTCGAGGCGCTGATGCTCTACATCCAAAAGTACGAGGACGTCTTTGGGCCACAGCTTGGTCAGTTCATCGAAACCACATGGAGTTTCCTCATGTCTGTCGGCCTCGAGACCAAGTACGACATCCTCGTGAGCAAGGCGTTACAATTCCTGACCGCCGTCGCATCCACAAACCACGCCGAAGCCTTCAACAACCACTCTGTCCTAGTCCAGGTTATCGAGAAAGTCATCTTGCCAAATCTTACCTTGCGCGAGTCTGACGTGGAACTATTTGAAGATGAGCCAATTGAGTTCATCAGGAGAGATTTGGAGGGATCCGACAACGACACGCGCCGTCGTGCTGCTACCAACTTCCTACGCAAACTCATGGAGCGCTTCGAGGGGCTTGTCACGACTACTTCCCAAACGTACATTGACGCCTATCTCCAAAACTATGCCAAAGATACCGAGAACAACTGGAAGTCAAAGGACACCGCGGTCTACCTCTTCACCGCGATTGCCGCCCAGGGAACTGCTACCGCTGGCCAAGGTGTTATGAGCGTGAACGAGAACGTCAACATTCTCGAGTTTTTCCAAACACACATTGCAGCTGACCTGCAGGCACAAAATGTATCACCCATCTTGAAGGTTGATGCCATCAAGTTCCTATACGTCTTCCGCAGTCAATTGTCCCCGGACCTTTGGCGGGCTGCATTCCCACTACTCGTCAACCAGCTGGGCAACGACAACTACGTCATTCACACATACGCCGCTATTGCCGTAGAGCGTGTTCTATACATGACAGACGGCAATCGACAGCCCATCATTCCCAAGGCAGACGTTGTTGGCTCATCGAAAGACTTGTTGACACACTTATTCAAGCTCATCACAAAGAGCTCTGCCCCGGAAAAAATTCAAGAGAATGAGTTCTTGATGAAGTGTGTCATGCGAGTGCTCATCTTCATCCGTGATGGCGTTCTGCCCATATGCGAGTCTATCCTTCAAAGCTTCATCAACATTGTCAAGGTCATCAGGCACAACCCCAGCAACCCTCGCTTCCAATACTACATGTTTGAGGGTATAGGAGCACTCGTCCGATTCTGCGCTCCCAAACATCCTCAGTTCTTCGAGGAGAAGCTCTACGAGCCCTTTGCGACTTGCTTGCAGAACAACGTTGAGGAGTTCTCTCCGTATATATTTCAGATCTTCTCTGCGCTTCTAGAAGCGAACCCTTCGGGCGAGTTAAGCGAGTACTACAGGGGCGTCTTTGGTATCATCCTGCAAGGTGCAGTCTGGGAGCAACGTGGTAACGTACCTGCGTTGGCCCGTCTACTAAGTGCAATGGTGGCTCGCGACGCACAAAACATCGTGGCAACCAAGCAACTCGAGCCTATTCTGGGTATCTTCCAGAAGCTTGTTACTAGCAAGACGCACGAAGTGTACTCTTTCGAGCTTATCGAAGCCGTCGTCGCGCACGTTCCGGCTGATGCATTGCGGCCCTACTTTCCCACAATCCTCCAGCTGATGCTAACAAGGCTGTCGAATATGAAGACTGAGAACTTTCAGCAGCGCTTTATTGCGTTCTACCACTTTGTTTCTGCGCGACTGGACAAGGGACTTGGTACAGACTTCTTCATCGCAGTCTCCGACCAGATCCAGAATGAGTACGCCATGCACAGTCTTAAGATTCATCAAACCCAATCACTAATTCTACGACAGCATCTTCAAGCCCATCTACTTGACAGTCATTCTTCCAGATACCCAAAAACTTGCCCGCCCAACCGACCGTAAAACCGCAGTTGTGTCTTTCACCAAGACACTGGGCGATTCGCAAGCTTTCGTCGATCGTTATCCCAAGGGATGGACTCTCACAACCCAGCGTCTAATCGAGTTGCTAGTCAACCCGCCTGTACCCACTTCAGCAGACGACATCATACCTGATGCCGATGTCGACGAGCTTGGTTTTGGTGTCGGCTTCACCCAGCTGAACACCTGCAAGAGGGTGCCACGTGATCCTTTCCCAGAGATCACCGATGTGAAGAAGTGGGTTGGAGAATATCTAAAGGACGCGGATGCCCGTCATAACGGTCGCGTCGTTAAGATTGTGCAAGAACGTTTGGACGAGGTTTCGAAGGAGGCTTTGGTTGCTTACTTGAGCTAGAGCCGCGAGCGCTTTCGGGGGGTTGCTTTCAAGGGATCTGAAAAGACACATGCACATGATAGCACGCGGGATTAGGCGCAGGAAAAACAATTGAGCCGGCTTTTTAGGGTTTAAGATATGATACCAGATAGAAAAAGTGGTGGAGTTTTCCAACACGGAACAAGGCTGAATATAGTTCCGCAGAGCACACGATGTGCACGATGAACCATTTCCATCATCACCCACTTGAGTGCCATTACGCGTCCTGCACCTCATAACTCACCTTGCTAACCCCCTTTTGCCTTTTGATTCCCCTCACGACGACCTTGCCACACTCTTTGAGTGTCTGCACATGTGTCCCCCCACAAGGATAGCTACCTTCACTGCCTATCTCGACGACCCTGACACCATCCTCCTCATCCCCCTTGAGCGCCTCCATAACGCCTGTACATTCCTTCTTCGCCTTGTCCTCATCCCAGAAGTGAATCTTGACGTGCATATCCGCAGCCACCATGTCATCGACTCTTGCTTGAATTTCCGCCTTCTTCTCGCCCGGAATCAGGCCCGAGAACTCTACGAAAGCAGCACCAGGGTAGTGCGACGCTTTCCCGTCGATGACGTTTGCAGGTAGGGAGCCTATAGTTTTGAGGTGCGAGACGGCGAGGCCGATTACGTGACCTGCGGTGTGGATGCGGGAGTGAAGGTGTCGTTTCTCTGTATCGATCTTCTGCTCTGCTTCGACATTTCCTCCTTGAAACGGGCTTTGTGATGCAGAAAAGACACCCATGTGCAGTATCGCAGGATCTACCTTGCGTACTTGGTGCACGTGAAACGTCGTGGATCCGGTTGAAATGGTTCCTGTGTCGGAGGGTTGGCCGCCGCCTTGGGCATGGAAGATTGTCGAGGGTGTTGTTAGGATGTATGGCTCTGTTTCTGGTGGTGGTTTGAAGAGGGTTTGGGTTTCTGGGGGTAGGGAGGATAGTGGGTGGATTGAGGTTATGGGGGAGGGGTGGATGTGTTTTTGGCCGTCTTTTTGGTAGAGGGGGTCTGTTCTCTGGGATAGCGCGTCCGTCATTATGAGTCTAGATATTTGGGTCTGAAGGATGAGATTGCTGCTGTGTTGGTTGAAGATTCGGTGGCTTGGTGATGCTCGTTTTGATGTTGCTGTTAACGTGCCGCGGAGGAGTACTAGGAACGCTGGATATCCGGAAAGTGTACAGCACATAAGCCGTTTTATGCTCCCTTGACTAGGAAAACCTGGAGTCGAGTCACTAAATCGATCAAGGGAGTTGCAGCAAAAAGAACATTCGAGATATCTTAGCAGAGGGACGTATGGGTCAGAAACGCGCCCTTGAGGTGTACATGCGCTTTACCGCTTTAGGCAGGTACGAATTTATGTTCTGACGTCTTCTCTCCTGCCGAGTGGAACAAAGTTACAAATTAACTGTGTGCATGCATTGCGAGTAGAGTCATGCGCGTTCGATAGTATTATGGTTCGTTGCGGTAATGGTAGGTAGTGGCCAGCGTGCTACATTGAACGATGTAGCCACCAATGCCCGCCATTTTTCGAGTTTGTGACCGTCTCTCTCCTAACCTCCGCCCAAACATCGTTTTGTCGCTCCCAACGGCACATTTGGCATACACCTAGGCGCTTCCTATACCCGTGTAAGACATGATGATGACATCGCCCTTGAATCGATGTTGGCAGGTTTCTTGCAGCGCTTGCATTTAGCCATTGTGAGTTTCTGTTTGTGGAAGTAGAGCTTGAATAAGTAAGAGAAAAGAAAGAGAGGAAAAGACTTTGTGTTTCAAGTGCCTGTACATTGGCTCATAATACATGACGCAGACGGACACTTCCCTATCCGTCGGACGACACTTCCTCCACTCGCTAACGCACTTTCTCTCACCCGCGCAGGGTTCCCTCTCAGGCGAGCCGCACTCGCTCTCAACTTCAAAGCGCGGCATTCAACGAGTCACTAAACAAAACGCCGGACGAGATTATTCTCATGGAGCAAAGAACACGATAACCTCAAGCAAGATCCTCGTCATCCAGCTCGCGCCTCAACATCGCTCGACCGTTCTTTTGCGTAGCCTCGTTTGACCAGTGAGCAACTACAGGCTTCTCCTTCGACAGGATGGTTTCTCGGAGAGTCGTGTAGGAGATTGGGGCGTCTTTGGCAACATCTGGGAGATTTTCGTGCTGCACAGGTCTAGTCGAGAACGCCTTGGAACCTCTAAACATATCTGCAAAGCACGTCTGGTGAGCCGGTAGTACGGAATTGCCAGCACGTGGACCAAGAGGTAGCGCCAGTCGAAAAGGTGAGCCTTTGAGGCGCGCGTTGAC
>JAESFQ010000780.1_pt1 | contig 11735 bp, 7 predicted proteins | sample 9269431 | NCBI WGS metagenome assembly JAESFQ01 (sample SAMN14502588, study PRJNA617103) | algae metagenome | isolation source: Plectolyngbya sp. WJT66-NPBG17 and co-occurring heterotrophs from well... | place: USA: Mojave Desert, Joshua Tree National Park, California | collected 2006-08-06
TATTGCTTTACTCGCTTCGCTTGCGCATGGTCCTTCATGGCATTTGCATGTAATTAGTACTATCTAAAAGTAGCAATACCTTTGCTTGTACAGCGTTGGTAAAGATAAGACGATTACTAGCTCATACGTTGAAAGCAATACATGCTTCTTGATTCTGTTCACATGTGACACCAAACTTTCACGGCCGCCTTGGGAGGGCAGTGGGGAGGCGCTGAGCGAATGGGGACGCTAACCTGGCCGTGCCACCCCTGCCAAAATTTCGTGAACGGAACTTCCACCATGAGCTCGACTTGCGCGAGCACATGTGAGAACCTCCACACCAGCAGATTTAATCTGAATAACCCAGTCACCGTGCCCAAGTCACACTCGCGAAAAAGTTGTACATAAAGTCCATTCAAAGACCCATCGACGATACTCCTTCGAACTACATAGCGCCGTCAGTCGCAAACCCACAACCACAATGGCACCCGAAGCGCCGCCAAAGACGAAGAAGCCTAAAACCACCCCGAAAACAGTCGCAGACTTCACTATTCTCCCCCTCGCACTACCCACACTGTCTGGTTTACCAGCGCACTACAATGACGCGAAGCACTACATTTACGTTAAACCGCACGAACCCAGCCTGCCCACGGCCGACGACGAGCGCAGCCTCTTCATCGCAAACACACCCATTGACGCATCCGAACGCAATATCCGTGTGCTATTTCAGGAACAATTAGGCGGGTCCATGGTCGAGCGCGTCGAGTTTGATGCCTCAGTTCCTGCGCAACCCATGCACAAGCGCTGGAAGAGCGACAAGCCTGCCAAGGACGACGAAACCACAGTCGCAGATAAGAGGGGCAAGAAGAGGAAGAGGACGGACGACGCGGCGGTGATAGCAGAGGGTGTGGTGGAAGATGCTGAGAGTGCGTTACCACGGTTATGGAACTGCGAAGTGCGAAAGAGTGGTAGTGGCGCCGTCGTTGTCTTTGTAGACAAGAAGAGCGCGAGGGGTGCGCTCAAGGAGGTTCAAAAAGCCGTTAAAGAAGGCAGAAGTATAGTGTGGAAAGCAGGAGAAGGCCTAGGTATTGAACGTACGTCTCTACATTTACTCTACACTCACTCCATGTCTAACTTAAGAATAACAGGCTATAAATCCCACAACACACTGATCTACCCGAACCCCACCCTCCTCCAAGCCTCCCTAAACGCCTACCTCACCCAATTCAATGCCCTCGAAACGGCGCGAAACCGCCTCCGCAAAACATCACGCTCTGTTCCCGACGAAGAAGGCTTCATGACGGTTACAAGAGGCGGCCGTGTTGGCCCTGCGAGGATCGAAGATGCGGAGAAGAAGAAGGCGGAGCTGGATGAGCGGAAGAGGAATCATAGGGCTACGGATGACTTTTACCGGTTCCAGAATAGAGAGCGGAGGAAGGAGGCTGAGGGTCTTCTGAAGAGGCGGTTCGAGGAGGATAGGAAGAGAGTGGAGAGTATGCGGGAGAGGAGGGGCAGGGTTAGGCCGGAGACGTAAGGAGTGGATTGTAGATTGTCCTAGGGTGAAGACCCGAAGAGTAGGGAGATTGCCTTGGGAAGATACCTGGGTAGCAAAGACGCGTACCATTGATGTCATCAAACATTTGTAATGTTGAGCTCTTCACTTGACGCGCACGTTCAATAGGCACGGTAGAGAAGATAAGATAGTTGAATCTAAGATGTTGATTCTTGGTCATGAAATTGCAATCATAAATCTCGATAAAGAGAAAAGAAAATACTACTGAGGCGCTGTTGAAAAAGACGACACCGCTTTAACAAAGTAACCAAACGAAAAAAGGGGTTGAAGACAACAAAGCGCCCGGTTTACTCGCTCCCAATCCCAATCCCTATCCCGTTCCCACTTTCGTTCGCATTGCCATGTCCATTTTCACTCGCGTCACCAAGCTTCCATCCTTCATCATTACCGCCACCTGGGTTCTGTCCAGGTAGTGTCTTTGTCTGGAAGCAAGCTTTGTTGAGCCGACGACTCCCACTCCTTCTTCTACCAAGGTGAGACTTGACAGTCGATCGTGATCCTGGGGCATCATTGACGTTGAGCGTGGCTTGTTCGGCTTCCGTCCCAGTTCCAGTGTCGTCGCCTTGCTTTCTCAACCATTGACAATCGCGCAGACGGCTTGCTGATGGAAGTGAGCGCTGTGGTTCGGTAGTATCCGAACAGTAGTTGAAATTGTAGGCATGGTCTTCCTGGATATCCATATGGTCATTGTCGTAGCAGGTTTTGCTTGTTGTTGTGACAAAAGTAGAGATGGGTAGACCGTTCCGCCTGAGCTGGACTTTGCTACAGCACTTGCTGTTGTCATTCGGGACAACAATTGGATCAGGCAGCATGCCTTGGACGGATTCCGTATGTACCTTCTCCCAGACTAAAGCTGAGAGACCGTGCGGGAAAGTTTCAGAGGCCTTGAGCGTGTTGCACTCCCAGTACAACTGTTCGCCCAAGTGGAGGAAGCGTCGACTGAGCAGGCGGTCCTGGAGCACCCAGGCACGTGTATCCCAACCAAAGTTTGGCGTGGTCCAAATGCTATCTGATAGCAGGGCGGAAGATGGCAGTCGACTTAGGGTTGAACTCTTGCTCGTTTGAGATCCGTTAAAGGATTTCAGGTAAGTCTTGCCAGTCGTGCCTGAGAAGACCACTTCACTGTCAGAGTCATCGCCGGTCCTCTGGTCGAGTACGATTGTCAGTGCTGCATTGCGGAAGACGGATGCCATGCTCGTGCACTCGCGTTCCTTTTCTTGCACTGAATCTTGCAGCACACAGAGTGAATCTAGCCAGCAATATTTGTGGCCAAGGTGTTGCGCTGCCGAAATCGCGTTCACTACTGCAACCGGAAGTGCTTCCAGAGACAGTTCGCTCTGCATACTCAATAGCGTATCGCCGGAGAGCACTGGATGCTTATCGTTCCATGTGTAACTCAAGGCTACGTATTTGGTGCTCTGCTCGAGATCATCGGTCCGAACAATTCTTGTGCGAACCATGGCGTCCTGAACACCCGGAAGGATTTCAATCAGACGTGTGGGTAGGGTGCTGGCGTCGCGTGCTGCTGTATGGCGACAGGCTTCGTGCATGCATAGACAGTCGTCTAGCCAGATCTTCGCATTCGAAAGACTAGCCTTGGAATCCGTGATGTTTTTGCCTCGAGTGTGAGAATGGTCGCCAGTTGTAGTACCATCTTGGTGAGCGAGCGTTTCTACACCACCAATCTCTTCTTGTGGACCAGGGAAGGTTGTCTTGTCGTTGGGCCAGTTGAGACAGCATGGTGCGGGAGTGAAGATCATGGTCAAGGACCCTGCGTCCGGCCGCTCATCGGGGTCGGCATTCAGCATGGTCTGAAGCGTTCGTACAACGGTCTGTTCCGTTGTAGTCTTCGCCTCGGCAAGAAATGTGGCGAGCTTGTCTTGTATACCAGCCACGTCTTGCCAATAGTGCTTGCCAGTACGTCCGCTGAAAGCCTTGCGGAAGGCTAACCATCCCACGTTGTCTTGACTAAATGGAAAGGACGCCATCTCGGCGAAGACGCAACCAAGACTCCATATATCAGCTGCCTGCTCGCGACTGAAGCCCTCGAAGACCTCAGGGGCGATGTATTGACGTGTTAGCGGCTTGTACTGGTCATCGCTCACTTCGTCTGCGGAGCTGACGCCGAAGTCGCTGAGTACCACATGCGGGAATTCTTGATCGCCTTCTACAATCAGGATGTTCTGAGGCTTGATATCCATGTGCTTGACAACAGGTCGTTGCTCGTGGAGATATCTCACTGACGAGGCGAGACAGCCAAACATCTTGACAACAGTTTCTGATAGGTTGGAAGGTTTTTGCGAGGATGATCGCTCGAGCCATACCGCGAGTGTTGTTTCTGCAACGGGTGAGAGGAGGATTGACATTTTGTCGCCTCTTGAGTAGGCGCCGAGGAATCGGATGATGTGCGGGTGACGTAGCTTCTGCAGAACGCTAACCTCTCTCTTCAGTTCCTCGATTGCTGTCTGATCACGGTTCTTTAGTGTTTTTCGACCGACGTGAAGTCCCGTTTGTTGATGCACAACCTCATCGACTGTACTGAAACCTCCTGAACCTAGTAGCTTGATACTAAGGAATGACATGTTTGATGAATGTAGTTCTGTCCTGGCCGATCCTGCCACTTCGTTGTGAGGTTTGGATGTCGGTAGCCATTGCGCCCTTGGGGACACCGACGGACGTCGTGAACGTTGTGGACCTCGTGCGGGGGACAGAACATTGGGGGATTTACGACCCGCCCATGTATTGGTAGTGTCTATGTCGGTTCCAAAGTACTTCCGGCGGGTTTTCCCAGGTATACGACCATCCGTCCTCTGGTCCAGGGACGAGGTCAGAAGTTCTTTCCTTACGGACTGGGCGAGGACATCTCCGGCCAAAGCATTCTTGTGGTCTTCCTCTGCCGGCATGTAACTGTCTTGCAGGGACTGCTGATCAGTCGAGACACTGAGCGAGGTTGGTGTATCTGCCTCAGGAGAGATGGATGACTGAGAGATGTTCGGCGAAAGTGTAGTGGGTTTGGTACGTTGGTCCGCACAATACAACTGGCTCTCACCGAGTTGTGAGAGCTGGAATTGGAAAAATCCGCCGCTGGGTGGCTGGCCTGCAGAACCGCCGCTGCTGCCGCCAGTACCAGAGTGTTTGGAGCCACTACCACCCCGTGGATCGAACGGCGGTTGAGTAGAAGGCTTGCCGTCGAAGCCGTCGTCGCTTGGTCCATCACCATTGTCATCGTCTGCGGAATCGTGGCTGTCGGTGTCTTCCTCGTCGCACCAGTCAAGCATACACTTGCCTTGCTTGAAGTGATCGGCAATATGGTCTATTCGTTCCTGTCTAGACTCGAAGCGATGTCGGCAGAATCCGCATTTGCGTGGGAATTCTGTTTCGGAGTACACTGTGCTGGTCTCATCGAAATCCTCGGCGTTCATCTCGGGGTGAATGTTTCGGAAATGCTGGACGAAGTGGTACTTTCTGAAGCATGGCCTCACAACTTCGACCCCCTCAGTTGTACACAGGCTGCAGACCCATGATTTACAAGGGTATCCTTCTTCCTCGTTCCGCTTCCAGTCATTCTTACGGCCATACCGCTTACCACATTTCCGAGTGCACTGGTATATCTTTCTGGGATCTCTACCGAGCAACTCCGGGTCTTCAGTAGGGGTGCATCGCTTCTTGCTCCCCCGTGTAATGGCCGACTGCACGGTGACGGTGGTATTGTCGCGATTCGGCGATGAGGCGGGAGCAGACGTCTCTTCGAGTGTTTGTACAAGGTTATCATAAACTCCGTATGCTTCTGGAAGCTCTGTTTGGTAGGTCTGATCATTCCAAAAGAGTTCGTGCTGCTGTTGCTGCTGTTCTTGTTGGACGAGTGCTGTTTGAGACTTGTAGGCCGAATCGCTATGGTTGCCACCCATACCCTGCTTCAAGAGCTGACCGAACCAACTTCGGATAGCATCCGCTGGCTCCCCAGTGAGCTGGCTTAATGAGTCGATGTGTCTGTCACTTGTAGACTGTTAGCATCTGTGTACACTTCTCTGGCTCTTTACAAATGCGTTTGCAGAATGCAGCTACTATACAGCATCATGACAAAGAAGGAAGTACTGGCCCACTGAATACGTATGAGTCTGAGAGCGACCCCAACACGCTTGCGAAGCCTCAAAGACTTCCACTTACACCGCATACGCCCACAGAAGGTCGCCCTTTAGGTCGTGATATCTGTCTGGCGGAAGAAGCTTGATTGAAAAGCGACAAGCTTACCTGGGCAGCACATTGTATTTGTTGAACCACGTTGCGCAGACATCGGCTGCTTCATCTGGAAGACCTTCTACCGCTACTGAAGGGGTCGGCTCCAGACCCCAGCTGGATGTCGTCGTTGTTGGAGGTGTTGGGAACAAGGGGAAATCAAAGCCTGCGTGACGCTTCGATGGAGAGTAGTCCTGTGTTTCAAGCTGGAGCGGCCGCTTGCCGAGCGAATTGAACAGCGTGGGCATGGCATCAAAAGACTGTAGTGGTGTAGGTGGAAATGCATTCGCGGTATGTTGGAGTTGCATATCAGGTGTGAGCTGTGCAATCCATGCCGGGGTCGCCGAGGTGTCATCCAAGGTCTGCCACATGGTTAGCATGATGCGATATGGTGAGCTCGATGACAAGCCTACCAGACTCTGTTGCATGTCGAATGTGCTCTGCTGAGGGTTGTTCCCGAACACAGCGGGATCAATGAAAGACGATGATGCGGAAGTGTCGATACCCTCGTCAGCGAAGGAGAAGCCAGAAGTGTTATCCGCTGGCGTATACGTCTGTTGCTGCGGCGTCGCAAACAGGTTGCTGAAGTCCATATTCGCGCCAAAGGCGAAACCCGCGCCCTGCTGGTCCATGACTGTGTGTGGTGTATTTGTCAGAGGGCGTCTTAATTTCGTCGTAATAGACGGTTAGCAATCACACGCTCCAAGAGATGAGCGAGAGCGAGTATGATGGAGAATGAGTGTTTGCGAGCCTGAGGCCTGTTGCGCAGTATTTTAGATCAAAGGGCGCTGCGCCCACGAGTGTTGCGATCGCGTTCGGAGTCATCCATGCAGCCCTTCAGCTGCGGGAAAGGGCGATGGAGATCCAAGGTTTAGGCAACCGGTGAGACGAATAGTGGGGATTTGCGGTAACTTTACGACGTCGCCAAGACGGTCGTTCAAGATGCTGTTGTGGAGCTTGGAGATGTGCAATGTTTGGTATAAAATGCTACTTTAGCTCAGTCACTTTGCCTTGCTCACAATCTATCTAGCCTCGTGGCCAAGTGCCATAAGACGAAAGGTTGGAAGTTGTCGTCGAGGCTTGTCTCGGTGTAGGTGAAAAGAAACGGCTTGCGCCCATTCGTAAGCGCTAATTTCCTGTAACGCCCTTTTCCTCGTTTCCCGTCCAAACTGGGCTAGCGGCAAGTGGGGTCTGTGGCTGAGCTGCTGCGGCAAGCACGGAGAACGCGAACTCACCTCCACCCCCATATCTTCTATAATCGAGTGATGCAGCTGACATCTCCACCATGCACATCAACTGGCTTTGATTGGACTGAAAAGACGTTTGCTGGAGTGCCGTGTACACTAACCAATCATCAAGCAGCCGCCCTCAAATGCGAATCTTGCGGTTCGTGTAGATAACGATGCCATTTCTTAGGTCAAGACAAACATCAGTACACGCTGGAAGTACATGATATTCAGGGAGTATATCTACAAATGTCTGGCAGTGTCGGGGCTTCGACAACACTCGAGAGGCTTACCCGCACCATCTTTCAATTTCGGCAGGCGCTTGCTGTGGCACACCACGTACCATGGTTGATACGATGCACAATATCTCGGCAAAGCAGCAGCAAACATGTTGCTTGATCGATATAATCTAGCCTCTACCACGTTCATCTCCCGATAATTGACGACTTCCGACATAGTCTCTAATGAGTCAGGAACCAGATGACAGAATTGCAAGGTTCTATAGACGACCACACAGCTACGATTATGCGCGAGATGACCACTGGCGGATTTTTCAAAGAGCTTTGAATCACAGGATAGCCCTCAACGCACAAGCACGAGCGCAGGCAAATAATGCTTCGCCGTCTTCACCTACGAACGCTATCAGCTCATTCGCAGAGGCCATGGCTGATGAGGGTGACGAAGTGGGTGAACGCGCATCAGCAGTTGAAACTTCATTTGAAGACGAAGAAGCTGACAGTGGAGGCGCTGAAGATGAAAATACTACTCCTTTGGCTTCAGTAGGATCTTTAGACCAGATCGCAGCGCCTGTAGTACCTATAGCTCCCACAGTGCCCACTATCCCTCCACTTACAAACTTCCCCGCCTCGACTGGAGAGCCCATCTACTTCCTCCACGGCGACACCCTCCAAGCTCTCTCCTCAGTCCCCCAACCAATCCAGGATGCCGTCCACGCCCTGATCAACGCCTATATCAAGCGAAAACGCCTAGCCGGCGGAGTAGCCAGTTGCATAAACCAACGGTATGACGGTCAGAAAACAGTTGACGCAGATGGCGAGGGATACGCGTGTAGAGGTTGTAGACACGTCGCGCACAATAATACGCATAACCAGGGATATAGGGTGTGTATACGGCGTGGTCAAAGGGATATTGGCGGGCATGTGTTGAACGGGTTTTTTGTTTATGCGCAGAGAGCTGGAAGTGGGCAGATTGTTTGGCGGAGTACGTAACGTACATACTTCTTGGTAGAACAGCGACGAAAGACAAGGATGGTCGGCACTCTTCAGGAAACGTGTTCGTGTGGTATCATTTGGTCTATCTACGATCATGCAAGTAAAATCATCTTCAGCTCATACCGTCGTCGTCATCATCCTCCATTATACCCGCGCCCTTAGTACGCAACCATCTGGCTCAGCCCAGCAGTCTCACGCTCAAAATTCTTGTGTTGCGAGATGCTGTACAGATACGCGCTCGTGAAGTCCTTGGCCTCCTTGACCATGTTAACAGCCTCCTTGAAGCTATCGGCGTGGACCTGACCAGCGGTGACAACACCGTAGCTGTTGACGACATCAGCAGCAGCCGAGAACTCCATTCCAGGAAGGTCAACAGCCTGCTTGATGAAGGAAACCGCCTCGCCAGTACCACCGATCGCCTTCAAATGACCGAAAGCTTCGCGGATCCAGTGAACGGCGCGACCGTTCTTGCGAAGAGTCTCGATGGACTTGGCCCCGCCGGGAACGAAGACGCTGTCGTACATGGTGGATCGCTGACCCTCGAGGTGGTGGTCCGCTACAACACCAGAGCCGCTCTTGTCCTCACCGTCGGCGAAGATCTTGTTTCTCCTGGGGGAGATGGTGAAGGGAAGAGCGCCGGCAGCGGTTAGCGCAGCCTTCATGCCGTTGTAGGCGACTTTGTCGTAGCCATCAGCGATGAGAATAGCAACCATGCGGGTAGCAATAGTCGGCTTCTCGGGCATAAAGTCCATTTGTGAGAGACCTTTTGCCTTCTTGTTGTGCTTGGGGCGGGTTTGCTCAGAAGGCACCTCGCTGCCGACCATCTCCGCGACGCTCTGAGCAAGCTCGAGGTCAATCTCGCAAAGACGCTCACAGAGACGCTTGTAGACAACAGGGTCGTCGCAGTGGTCAAGCTCGAAGGCGAAAGCATCCTTCATGTGCATCTTCTCGTTTTCCGACATGGAATTGTAGAAGAGCTCGGCCTGATTCTTGTGCTCCCGGAACTTGCTGCTCTGCATACGAGCCTTAATACCAGCAGTCTTCTCAGGGTACTCGACGTAAGCGCCCTCCTTTTCGGTGGCAGGGGGCACGGTCTGGAAGCGGTTAGGCCAGTAGTTAACCTTGCCCTTGGTGATGGTGTGTCGCATGGCACCGTCCCGGTTGAAGTTCATAACGGGGCATACGGGCTTGTTAATAGGCAGCTCTTCCCAGTTGGTACCTAGACGAGAAAGTTGGGTGTCTTGGTAAGAGAAGTTGCGCCCTTGAAGAAGAGGGTCGTTGCTGAAACCAATACCAGGGACGATGTGGCTTGTGCAGAAGGCGGATTGCTCAGTCTGGGTGAAGAACTCGTCAGGGTTTCGGTTCAGCTCGAGCTCACCAATATATCGGATGGGTACCAATTCCTCAGGCCAGACCTTAGTAGCATCGAGAATGTCAAAGTCAAAGTCGTGCTCGCGGGACTCTGGGAGAACCTGGATACCAAACTTCCACTTGGGGTAGGCACCACTGTCAATGGCCATCCACAAGTCCTTGCGGTGGTAGTCGGGGTCCTGACCGGCAATCTTGAGCGCCTCGTCCCAGACAAGGCTGTGTACACCGAGCTCGGGTGTGAAGTGGAACTTGACAAAGCTCCTCTCGCCCTTGGCGTTGACGAGTGTGTAGGTGTTGACGCCGAAACCCTGCATCATTCGGTACGAGCGGGGGATGGTGCGGTCGGACATGGCCCACATGAACATGTGGGTCGCCTCTGGGTGCATGTACTGAAAGTCCCAGAAGTTGTTGTGCGCGGACTGTGCTTGAGGGACCTCACAATCAGGCTCGGGCTTGCCGGCGTGGATGACATCAGGAAACTTCATCGAGTCCTGGATGAAGAAAACGGGAATGTTGTTACCAACAATGTCCCAGTTGCCCTCCTCGGTGTAGAACTTGACGGCGAAACCGCGAACATCACGGACGGTATCTGCAGAACCACGGCTGCCCAGTACAGTCGAGAATCGTAGGAAGACGGGGGTTTCGCGTGATGTGTCGGTAAGAACGCCAGCTGATGTGACGTCTTCAGCCGACTCGAAGAGGGTGAACTTTCCAAAGGCGCCGGAGCCACGGGCGTGGACGACACGCTCGGGAATGCGCTCGTGATCGAAGCGATGGATCTGGAGCTGTTAGCACTTGGTCTTGATGGCGAGGTCTGGTGTGCATACCTTCTCACGGGCGAAGTGATCCTCCAGGAGCGAAGGACCGGTCTGGTCATCAGTCCCCACCTTCAACCAGTCATCGGTGTTGTTCTGCTTGACACCAAAGTCGCTGGTGATGCGCCACTTGTCGTCGTGGACATCTTTGGTGACGGCTGCGAATTGAGCCATCTTGCCCGTCTTCTCGCCAGCGAGGCCCTTGGCCTTGTCCGTGACGTTGCTCAGAATTTCGGACGCCATATCGTCGGGTATATGTAAAGATTGAGTCGATTGGCGATGTCAATCAGTGTCGGGGGCGTTTGCTGCGCGCCGCGCGCCAGACTTTGTATTGCGGTCGCGGGCGGAATCTGTTTACTTCTCCACGTCATAGCGACGTGTATTCGCTGCAGTTCGGCTTTCAGTTGCCTAATGCCTCTACCGTGCAGCTCCATCAGGACAGCGACTGCGTGTTTGCGACGCGCTTGCAGGTGGAGTTCGTGCAGAGCAGCCAATGGCAAGGCAGACGATATGCGATCATCGTGATTTGGACGTCTGCATCGACTGCCGGGCGATGCCGATGAGCCACGCGAGACTCAACTTTGCCATGTGTCCGGCAGCTAGTCCCAGCAACTCGAGAATCCCATGCTGATGAGTGGCCTGCCTTGGAGCCTGTTCGTTGAGTTCGCTGCTAAGACTTCTTCCTGCCGAATCAAGAGCGAGTCGTTAGCAAATGTGAGAAATACCGCTGCTCGGGAATGTCGTGCTGTGACGTCAAAGATGGAAAACCGTTAGAAGGCCCACGTGGTATGAATGCCCCGCACCACCCCCACCTTGAATAGATCACCACCATGTTGCAGGGCGACGAGAGCTCCAGGGGCGAAGGCATTGAGTCGCAAGAAAGAGGGTTGTCCACAATGTTCAGGGGGAAGAAGATCACTTCTCAGGCTTCGTCGAGCTACCGCATGGACTGTGGCATAAGCTTTCGCTTTCGCTACGGAACCATATCGCGCCTTGTCTAGTAAACCTTCCTGGAGCTAACCATCCATTGACGCCGAACGCCACGATAACCGTTTCGATGTGCACGCCGCATAACTCGACCTTGGCTGGTCGTTAAAGCCGAGCGACTACGCGTCTACAGCCACCCAGAAGGTCCGGGACTTTTTATTGGACTAATGCCTACCATAACCAACTTCATGCGACTTGTACTAGCCGCTTTACGCTAATGCCGGGGTTACTTTTTCGCACAGCAGACCAGTGGGCTGTGAAGCGTCAATAGCGCGCATCGTAGCAACACCGACTAGCCCATCTGGAGCGGAGGGCA
>JAESFQ010000781.1_pt1 | contig 11727 bp, 11 predicted proteins | sample 9269431 | NCBI WGS metagenome assembly JAESFQ01 (sample SAMN14502588, study PRJNA617103) | algae metagenome | isolation source: Plectolyngbya sp. WJT66-NPBG17 and co-occurring heterotrophs from well... | place: USA: Mojave Desert, Joshua Tree National Park, California | collected 2006-08-06
TACTTATCTTAAACCGTAAGCGTACCCTGCAGAGGCGTATCCAAAACACTCTTGCCTACCCACACCGCATACTCGCCGCTCTGCACAACCCACCTCTGCTGCACAACATCCCACTCACTCAGATCCTTCTGCGTAAGCTCAAAACGGAGCGATGCGCTCTCGCCCGGCTGAATGTGCACTTTCTCAAAGCCGCGGAGCACACGTGCCGGTCCGCCAGGAATATGGACGTACAGCTGTGCCACTTCGGCGGCGGCCACGGAGCCCGTGTTGATGACTGTGCAGGAAACCTGGGCGATGATGCGCCAGAGCGATGGGTCGCCGCCTTCGACCGGCACGGTGCCGTTGGCGGATGGGGAGTAGTGCTGCGTAATGTTGCTGGCTACCAATTGAGTCTGCAGGCCAGAGTACTCGAATGAGGAGTACGTCAATCCGTATCCGAACTCGAAGCGGGGCGTGATGTTTTGCGCTAGGAAGTGCTTGTAGTCAATGCAAACTCCTTCGGTGAAGTTGTCCTGTGTGTGCCAAAGCTCTGATGGCTTCGGCAAGACAGGGTTAAGCGTGATGCCGTAATCGGTGTCTTGCTTGGCGACGGTGTACGGGAGCCTTCCTGAGGGACTGACTTCGCCGTACATGATGTCTACCAATGCCTGTCCGCTGTCTTGGCCGGGCATGTGAGCATAGATGACGGCGGTGATGTTGTCGTTGTCGATCCAGCGATCCACGAGACGGATTCCGGCGTTGTGGATGACGACCATGGTGTTGTTACATTGGGAAGCAACATGCTCGACAAGGTTATCGGAGTAGTCGTCAGCGAGGTTGGGACGGTCCCAGCCCTCGGAGGCGCCGGCATTGATGAAGACGATACAAGCTTCAGAGGCTCCTTCGACGAATGGTTCTGGCCTGTAGAAATCCCATAGCAGGAAAGTGTTGTCGGTTTTCGCTCGACGCTGGAAAGCATCAAAAGGCGCGTCAATATACGCAGGCGTGGATGCGCCAGAACCACCTCCCGTCCACAAAGTACCGTTAAGAGCTGCGCCAGGCGCTGGCGAGTCGGCCGGAGCACTGGAGAGGAAAAGGGTTCCTAGATACGTGTCGTTGAAGTACCCGACACCAGGGATAAATTGAGTGTTTTCAAGACCGAAGGGCCACTTGGGAAAGCTGCTGCCCGCTATAGGAGTATTTTGCAGAGGTGCGTAGGCGTCGTAGCCGAAGAGTGAGAGAAGCCTGGGGCTCTTCTTGAGCGGCAAAGCTCCATTGATATTCTTCACGAGGACATGGCCCTCGACAGCACTTTGCATGATGTTCTCTCGCGACGCTGGGTCCCGTGCATCCACCATGACGTGAGGTGCCAGCAGGTCGTTTGGCAAGCCAAAGCCAGGGCTTGTCGATTCGGAGAATCGGTACCAAGACGCAACAATCCGCGTTGCCATATCGTCGAGACGGCTCTGAGCCAGAGAGCCGTTCGATACCATCAAAGTCAGGTTGCCGTCCTGCCAAAATGGACTGGTGGGCATGACCATATCGAGGCCAGCTTCGGCGCTCGCGAACCCGGCGTGTTGCGCGCCCCAATCCGTAACAACGAATCTAAATAGTAACAAGCGTGAGGTTAGCAGATGTATCAGACAGCACTTTGGGCTTCGAGCGGTATATGTGCTTACCCTTGGAAGCCCAACTCGCCATTGAGGAGGCCATTCAGTGATTTGCTGTTCTGACAACCATAACTGCCGTTGATCTTCTCTAGAAGATGTGGTGAAACGATTAGCCAGTATCTCAGAGAGAGTCGAGACTCTGTGCGTCGGTTTACTTACGGTAAGTGCACTGTAGCAAACACCAGGGTTAGCATGTCCACCAGCAAGATGTCTCTTCAAGGTTACGCACCATGATAGCACCCGCACCAGCGCGGATAGTGTCCTGGAAGGGCCACATGTAGAGTTCATGCATCGTCTTGTCGTCGATGTTAGAGGAAGAGGACTGGTTCCGCGCGCCAGGAATGAGGAATGGAGGATTGCGTTCAGTCTCTTGCTCTGCGACAAGTCAGTGAGTTGCTCTGTGGACAGTCGGCCACATGGCGGTACTCACCGTTCCCGATGAAGTGCTTCACACAAGCGATGACGTTCTCCTGCAAGCCTTGAACCGTCAGGCCTGCCAAGATACCTGCCAGATAGGGATCGTTGCTGAAGCCCTCCCAATTGCGGCCTCCTCGTGCCACGCGGCCCAGTGGACCTACAACGGGTCCAAGGGCTACGTTTGCGCCCTTCCGCTTGAACTCGGCGCCCATGTATTGTGCGCGCTCATGGGCCAGTTGTTTGTTCCAGCTGGCGCCGCTTGAAAGCAGTCAGTAAGTACGTGGGATAGGTACCGCATTACTCACATGTGCATGCCTGGAGGATATCCATTGACTCCATCCGTGTTACGAACACCGTTACCCGAGTCCGACAAGCACAGGCCTGGGAAGCCTAGTCGCGAAACGCTACCACTGTTGCCGGAGCAGCCGTTGGCATTGGTAGGGTGCCTTTGGAGGAGTGTCAGCTTCAGAACCAGGATGCAGAATGTGCTGGCTCCGGAATAAACTCACCCGTATGTGATGTTGTTCTTCTCGTCGTTGGTCATCTGTGCGACGAGATCTCTCGCTCTGGCATATGCCTCACCCCAACCTCCGGAACCACTGCCTTGGGGCGTTGGGAAAACTGGCGGAGATCTGCCATATGACCAGAAGCGCTCAAGGTGTTCTGCCAATGAGGTTAGATTTGTAGTCGAAGCATTCTGCGCAGATGCGGAGCCAATGCTAGCCGTCAAGCAGCTCAAGAGCGCAACGCTCGTTAGAGGGGTATGCATGGCTGTGTATTGGCTTTTGCAAATGGCTGTCCTCTTGAATCGAAAACAGACATTGTTGCGATAGACTCTTCTTATACAGAACCTTCACGATGGGGCCACGAGCCGCTGCCAATGCCGATCACCCGAATGCATCGATAAAGTTCCTGGATCTAGCCATGGGGCGCTCTAAAGAACATCGCAGAGCCCGTTTCCCTGCGCGGTGATGTCGGTGGCTCTCAAGCTGTGGGTTAGGAATGCGGGGCCGGCAGAACATCGGTGCTATGCCAAAGGACTGGACCGCCTTCAGCCATTATTGAAGAAGCCCAGGATTACCGTTACGAATCGATGACGTTACAGCATTTCGAGTGCGAGCAGCCTTCTAAGTGGCTAGAAAGGATGGTTCAGAGAGATGATCGTCTGGTTCACGCTCTTAGTAAGGGCTTTGTATGCAAGGTACACTCAGCCGCGCGGGTCTCTTGCCCTACACTCTTTGAGTGGTTTTTCTTGGCGGTGCTAGTGGAGGGTGGTCATTTGGAAGCATTAAAACTGTGGAGACTTAGCGGGGAACTACCGGTACCGAGGATGAGCCTCAGCCGCTTCCCAGATTATCGACTTCGTTGCTGACTCAAAAGTTGGTAGCAGGGCAAAAAAGTGTGGTCTTTGTAATGAGTCTTGCCTCTTCGTTTTCCGAATCGCTTGCATGTCGTCTTAATCCTGCTTACTATAACGGGGCCATACCAGAATGTCGGCACATGGGTGCAGACGCATGGAGCTTCATCGTGGAGAAGAGGGAGAAGAACTTCCTCGGTCGTTGGGGCTACCGCCAATCTTGAAATTTTCGTTGAGTGGGGAATTGGGGCATGGTTAGTCTAGCTTTTACTTTGATCGATCCCGTGATGGAGAGGTCTAAGGTTGCTACGCACAGACGGTCCGTCTCGGGAGGGTCTACCGTGCCCGTGCGCGTAATGCCCGGATTCGCGTAACGCCTGGAAAACCAAGATTAGCCTGCCAGTAAAAATGATGCTGTAGGGCCACTTACAATTGTTATTATCACGGGATTTTGTGGTGGAGTAGTAAACAAGGCAATGCGATTAATTTGTACTATCTGAATTTTTCTGGGAGCTTAATTAGGCGGCCACTTTTGGCCGGCTTGGGTGGTGGTGGTGCTGCTGGGTGTAATGGGCGGGCTCACCGAGCCGAGCGTACGACCACATACGCCATCCATGCGCCAAAAAGGCAGAGCACAAGACAACAAAGCTAAGCGTTATCTTGCGTGGTCGATACTTAAGCCCGTACGATTGCCTCTGCAATCGCTTGCTAAGGCGAAGCCTTAGCTTTAGGGCGCTAGCCCATGACACTGGGGATGCCGGGCCCTCACCACTTCTAGAGGCTACAACACGACACCTTTTTGCTGATTTTGATAGAGCTTGATGTGAGGCTTTTCGCTTTGGCATGTCTGCCTGTTGATATGATTTTTGTGAGGTTGCAGCCTCTTTTTCCCGTTGTTTTTCCTCTCTTGCTTTGGTAGCTCTCTCAGCCTTCGCAGCCTTCTCTTTCTCTCTATCTCTTTTGGCCTTCTCTCTGTCAGCCTTTCTCTGGGCAAGCTGTTGCTCTTTCTTAAGCTTAGTAGTAGCCCTGTTAACCTTGCGCTGAGCAATTGCAACCTTCTCTTGCTCTTTGTCTCTCTCTTTGATAGCTAGACGCGTGTTTGCCTCTCTTATTTTGCGAGGAGACCAAAGGACGGCTCCTCCACGGTAATCTCGTCGCTGCTGCAGGTCAAGAGGCTTGCTTTGCTTCTGGTGCCTTGCTTGTAGCCAAAGAGCGTCCTGGAGTTGCTCGCTTTTGTACTCAGCCATGTCCTTGTCTGCTTGGAGTTGGTGGATGGTAAGAGAGAGATCTTGCCTCATTTGAAGCTGGGTCTTTTACTGCAGAACGTAAGAGGCGCTGCACTCACTGGAAGTTGCCCTCAATAGCTGCCAGAGAGTCTTCTGAGGCCTCACTCTTATCATGAGGCTCATGGTTGAAGCGTTTGAGTATATGCTCTGCTTCCTGTGGCCATATACCAGTGGCCTCCCAGGCCTTTAAAATTGCCTCATCTTTGAAGGAGGGGACCCAGGCCTGCCAGAAAAGCGGGAAGAAGTCGGTTTTGTTGATAGGAATAAGCCCTTGGGTAGTTTGGAGATGGTTGGTGAGCGCTTTGGAGTAGGCTGATGAGAGAGGCTTGAACATCACCACATCAAGTGGTTGAAGCGTATGGGTAGAGTGAGGTGGTAAGATAGCTAGGATAATACGATGGGAGTCGCAGTAATTAATGAAATCCATTGTGAGGTGACTGCCGTGGCCATCAACAATGAGGAGACGGTAATCTCTCTTTGCCTTCTCTTTTGTATACCGCTGAAACACCTGTTCAAGCCATGCCAGCCCTATCTCATTATTGCTCCATCCTGTGGGGGAGGTGGCTATAAAAACTTCATGTATACCAGCCTGTATGCTCTCAACCCAGGTGTCTCTCAAACCGCCCAAAGCTGCAAAGATGAGGCCAGGTGGTAGAGCACTCCCATCAGCACAGATCGTTGCCAAACAAGACACCCATTCTCTCTCTCCATCCTGCAGCGCTGCAGTCAGCTCCTTCTTCTCCCACATCCTCTTATCAAAGATTCTTTTTGAGCGTCCCAATATGCCTAGCATAAAGCCTTTCTCGTCCATATTGTATGTGTTGCATGCCTGAATGTTGTACTGGGCCATCTTCTCGTGACAGAGATCAAAACAGAGCTTGTATTTGAGGTAGGACTCAGCGTGGTGGCGAACAGCGTCCATTGCCTTGCTCCATTTTGACACCCAGGACTCTGAGATTTCTTGGTGGGCAATAATTGAGGCAAAATTGCGCATCATGTCTCTTGTCGGAGGCAGCCTGCGCTCTGTAAGCTTGTCAACATGCTGTAGGAGGACGCGCTCTTGTTGTGGGCTGAGAGCGCGTTGGTTGAGATCTTTGGTGGCCCTGGACTGCTGACTGCCCTGCTGTCGACGGCGCAGCGTGGCTACGCTCACACCAAACATTTTCGCGACCTGTCTATACGAAAGGTTTTCTCCTAGTTCTTGCGCATCATATGCCGCAATCGCGTCGTCAATTGGTGCCATGATGGTGGAGTTATGACGCGTTGAAGTTGGTCACTTGTCTGCAGGTTTGGTGTTGGTGGGTCGCTGCGCGCACGGCCACAGTACAGTGCACGGACACCGGACGAGCCAGGACACCGGTCGAGCCACCCCAACATCGGCGCATCGACAACATCTCAACTTCAACACGCCGCATCACCACCACCATGGACCCGATCGAGGCGGCGATAGATTCAATCGAATCGCGCGAACCTGGCGCTTCATTCTCGTACCGCGCAGTCGCAAAAAGATTTGGTGTTGACCGAACGACGTTGTCGCGAAGACACCAAGGCCGTCAGCTATCAGATGCAGCCGCCCACCAACAACAGCAATTACTCAACCCACAACAAGAGCATGAGCTCGTCTTGTACATAGAAAGATGCACAAGGCGCGGCTTGCCACCTACACGAGAGATGGTACAAAATTTCGCTGAGACCATTGTGAAATGTAGCGTCTCGGAGAGATGGGTTTCGCGGTTTCTACATCGCCATGCCCACGAGCCTACCATTAAATGGAGCGCCGGCATCGATCGCAACAGGCACAACGCGGACTCAGAAGAAAGATACAAGCTGTGGTTTGACATGCTGCACTCGAAGATACAAGAGTATAGCGTTGAAGCGGACGATACCTACAATATGGATGAGAAGGGCTTCTTCGTCGGCATCACCAACCGCTCCAAACGTGTCTTCACGAAGGCAGTTTGGGCTTCAAATGAGCGCCGCGCAGCTCTACAAGATGGCAACAGAGAGTGGATAACGCTCATCGCGTGCATCTGCGCTTCTGGAGAAGCTCTACCGCCGGCATTAATCTACGAGGGCAAGCCTGGGCTTCAATCGAGCTGGGTTGATGGCGTAGCACCGCACAAACACGAGGTTTTAATTGCTAACTCGCCATCAGGATGGACGAACAACGAGCTCGGCATGGCATGGCTCGAACAGGTGTTTGAGCGTTTCACGAAGGTAAAAGCTCGTCGGTGATGGCGTCTTCTCATCCTCGACGGCCATGGCAGCCACGTATCGAGCGACTTCATAGATTTTTGCGATGACAACAAGATCCTGTTAGCGATCTTTCCACCCCATGCGACCCACAGCCTTCAGCCGCTCGATGTCGTACTGTTCGCGCCGCTCTCATCCAGCTACTCGCGCGAGCTCGATCAGTACCTACAGCGATCGCAAGGGCTCGTCGCTGTCAAGAAACGCGACTTCTTCTCGATCTTTTGGCCCGCGTGGAGCTCTACAATGAGTCCGAATAGCATTAGGAAGAGTTTTCAAGCTACAGGCGTGTGGCCTATGGATGCCCAGGTCATCCTAAAACGCTTCAACAACAGCACAACAAGGCAAGATAGGACTCCAGAAATTGGTGAGCACGGTGATGGAGATAGTTGGAGTCAACTGCGAAAAGTTTTCGATGCTGCGGTTGCTGATAAGGCCAAAGTTGAATCCAAACGGCTGGCGGCTTCATTACACTCTCTACAGACGCAAAACGAGCTGTTGCACCACGAGAACAACGGCTTGCGCGCCGCGATCGGCGTCAAAAAGAGACACCGGAAGAAGAGCTACAAGCTCGACTTGCAACAACGCCGCGAGTATCACGGTGGCGCCGTCTTCTGGAGTCCTCGCAAGATCCGAGAAGCTCGCGCGCGCGAGGCCACGAAACAGCATGAAGCCAAGCAGCTACAACTCCAAAAAACCGAGACGAGAGAGCTCAAAGCCGCCGCTACGCTATACAAGAAGCGCATGGCGGATGAAGCAAAAGCACTGCGACAAGCTGCGAAGGAGCAGCGTGAGAAGGACAAGAAAGCGCGCGCTAAAGAACTCGCCGCAGCTCGCGCGCTCAAAAAGCAACAACGCGATACTGCAACACTACAAAAAGCTCATGATAGAGCAAACAAGGCCAAACGAAAAGCCTCATCTTATCCTGATGCAAAAATAACGAAGCGTCGTGGTGTTGTTGGCGTTGCAAGCCAACCTGTGGTTGCATCGCCGCCCCCATCACCTCCGCCCAAAATGACATCGCGCGGCCGCCGCATCAACGTTCCAGCAAAATACAAATAAATCAATCGGTGCGCAAGCATCTAGATAGCTCAACACCAAAAAAAACTTGCGATAATAGCATGTGTGTGGCTCAAAAGCTTCATTTTTCAATAATCACGTTTTCTGGTGGGGTGGCTCGACCGGTGTCCTGGCTCGTCCGGTGTCCGTGCACTGTAAATGTAGAGACATCGACCTCTGAAATCATAAGTCCAATACAGCCATGCTTCATCTCTACAGGTAGCACCTTGGTTTTCAAGTGCTCTGCAATGCCAATATAATCAAAAGATGCATGTTGACATTCCACTAGATACGATGTTGGCAGGACAGTCAGTCCATTTTCTCCGGCGGTGACTTTTGTGCGCTGAGCTTCTACTTTAGGCATTTCGGTATCTTGTGTACATAGTCTGTTAATGTCCGCGACGTTCAATGACCGTACCTCTAGGTTGGCGTACGATTGTTGGATATCTTGAAGCCATGGCCGATTGCTCAGGATGATCTCAGTATTAGGCAATACTGTCCAGTCTAGATCCCCATAGAAGTGTGGAATCCCGCTGTAAAGCAGACTAACGGCAGCCTCGCCAGGCCCATCGAGCCATTGCGCAACGTTCTGCAGCAGATATGAAGCTAGACCGTGACCACGGTAAAGTAGAGCTGTTACCACTGAATTAATGCAATACCATTTGACTTCGCGTATGTCCTCTGTGTCGCCCAGAAGAAAGCTTCTGCGTGTAGTCTTACAAGGCGAGAGCACCTGGGTGTGATCGTCCTGGCGGTAAAGACATCACGTTCGACAGCCACGTTCGCGGGCCAGAGGCTGGGTACTCAGATTTTGTTCTCTTCCGATAATCTCATCTTCATCGAGATACAATCCCCAAGCGCGCCCCGCAAGTGTGTAGCACTCGAGCTGTTGTTCAGCTGTTGCCTCTCCGAAAAGCACTTCGATTGTGGTGCCGTCTATCATGGTGACGATGTACGGCCTTGCAGTCATGCTGATGGACCCCGCCATCAGCTTCCTATGGAGTAGAGATGCAGCGCTTGTCGTTGCGGACGAAAGATAGCTGGAGTGTTTACGGTCCGTACGGTGCGGATGCGGAAGATACGGGGCCCGGTCAGCTCGTCGGATGAAGAATGATTTGTTGCTGTCTGTGGGGAATGCGGGGCAAAGATGTGGGGAACGCTTTCCCGCTCTCCCACGAAGTACGGCTCATCCCCATCGACTTTACATTCCGGCTTCCTCCAAACCCTTGTTCTTCCCGTCAACCAAAATCTGATCTTTGCCTTCTATCGTTGGGACGTGCCATGTACTGAAAAGTTGCCGCAGAAGGTGAGACGGTCAGGACCAAAGTCGTGAAGCAAAGTTGTTCTGAACGTCTTTATACGAACGGTACCAACATACTGGCTTCACACTAAATACAGATCCATTTTGTTGGGACTGCAACAGGGGTTTCTCCTGATCATCATTGTCGGATAGTGGCAACTTGAACAGAATAGCTCCGTACATGCTTCGTACCAACAAGCGACATGCAGTTCCGTGAGTCGCTGGTGGTGCGTCTCTCATATATAAGCCTCACTCCACATCCCGATCCCATGTTGCTAATGACATATATATAGCCCTTTGCTTCCCCAGGTTTGTGCGTGAAACTTGAAGTGCATGTGTTATAGCTCATCGAATTTGTTTCTTTTGCCGATCGACTTTCTTTTACATCGCCATCCAGTCACCCTTCCAATCAGGATGCCGTCGCTTTATCTCGTTGCAGCGATTGCCTTTGCTGTAGTCGGATACATCGCCAAAGTTAGTTCTAGAAATGACATCCACCCGGACTCGAACTGACCAACTCAATAGATCGTTCTAGCAGGCCAACGATCGCCTATCTCAAAGCTGCCTGGCACATGGCATTCGAAATATACCAATCTCGTTCTGCGCTTCCAGATCCTATCGGGCCGCCGTATTTTCTACGTAGACGACCTCCATCGACAGTATGGAGACGTTGTCCGCATCGCACCGAACGAAGTCGCCGTTGCCGACATCGCTGGCGTATCTCAAATTCACAAGATCGGTTCGGGGTTCCTGAAGTCGAGCTTCTACACAAAACTGACTCCCACCCGTGAGTCTGGACTTTTCGCAATGCAAAACCCTTACGACCACGCTGCTCGACGAAAGCTCTTCGCCCGTGCTTTCAGTAACTCGAGCATGAAGTGCAATTGGGAGGCCGAGATCAGACGCAAAACCACGCTGGCTGTCGATCGGATTCAAAAAGCTGCACTCCAGCCCAGCAAAGGAGCCGATGTTCTGAAATGGTGGACTCTTATGGCAACGGATGTTATCACACACCTGAGCTTCGGTGAGAGCTTCGGTATGCTTGAGCAGGGCAAGGTAAGCCCTCTATATCAGATTGGGATAAAAAGTGTGTCTGACGTAGTTAACAGCAAACATCATATATCGATGCGCTGCAGGCGGCGTTGCTAGGCGGCGTACTTCGTGCTGAGTTGCCTCTTGTATACATGATATTCAAATACCTTCCACTGAAGGGAGTACAGAAGATGGTTACTGCTGACGATGTAGTGTACGAGCATGGCGCTGTTGCCACCCGTAATATGCGCAATGGTCAGGGGAACAACATGAACCTTTTCGGCCAGATGCTGGCTGCCAACGATGACCACGAGAAAGCAGCGCTTACGGACAAAGCAATCCGAGAAGAAGCCGGCAACCTTATCGTTGCGGGATCTGATACTACTGCCGTGACCCTAACATATGTGGTCTGGGCCGTTCTGAAAGATTCTGCACTTCAGTCGCGCTTGGAAGAAGAGATTGCAGGATTGAGTAATCAGCTGGATATAACGGAACTCGAAAGTTCTCCGCTCCTCAACAGTGTGATTGAGGAGACCCTGAGGCTGTACGGAGCTGCACCAGGAGCTTTACCACGCGACGTACCGAGTCAAGGGATGATCGTCGCTGGCCATCAACTTCCTGCCGGCACCGAAGTTAGTACACAAGCTTACACACTGCATCGGGATTCTAGAACCTTCCCAGAGCCGCTCCGGTAAGGTTATCTCGGTCTCGTACGCGGACGTTCTCTTGCTAACACAACCGCCCAGCTTCGATGGCTACCGATTCATGGACAAGTCGAGCATGACGGCTCAGCAGAAAGCTGCATATATGCCCTTCGGTGCTGGCTCACGCGTGTGTCTTGGTGTTCATCTCGCTTACATGGAGCTCCGATTGGCTACAGCTTTGTTCTTTAGGCAATGTCGTGGCGCAAAACTGAGTGATTGTATGCGGGATGAGATGATGGAGATGGACAACCGTTTTCTGATCGCGCCGAAAGGCCATTGTTGTTGGATCTCGCTGAGATAGTCCCGGTTATGTCTGACTTAAGTAAAATTGAAGCTCACATGGCCAGATACACTTCTATCATATGTGCGAGTGGCTCTCTAGATGTTTTGCCATGGCGGATAGAGATGGTGTTCAAGCGAAGAAGTTTTTCGATACCTCCACATCAGACAGTGCCCTCTCTGGCTAGCGTTCCTTCTTCGTTACCGTCATTCAATCGCCACATCATCCGTGCGCTTCCCATCCTCATCTACGCCCCACGCGCCTCCGTCTCATCCGCACGCCGTTCCATCGCCCGCCTGTTTTTACGTCTCCGAACGTTGTTGTGCATCTCATACAGTATACAAATTATAAAATAGCGAGTGGCACTTGCCGGCTCCTGATTAGTCGACAGAA